>Ga0181536_10000841_pt1 | contig 36837 bp, 36 predicted proteins | sample PEATcosm2014_Bin_41_FD_121105 | JGI IMG/M metagenome (GOLD analysis project Ga0181536, IMG submission 121105) | Peatland microbial communities from MTU Mesocosm Facility, Houghton, MI, USA - PEATcosm2014_Bin17_60_metaG | ecosystem: Environmental > Terrestrial > Soil > Wetlands > Peat | place...
ACTTGCGATATTCAGAATAATAGATGTTGCGCAAAATCGTGAAGAGCCAGGCCGGCAAATTGGTGCCCGGGACGAAGGAATCGAGATTGCTCCAGGCTTTGACGAGCGTCTCCTGGACGAGATCGTCGGCGCGGTCGGGATTGCCGCAGAGAGAGACGGCGAAGGCGCGCAAATTCGGGATCACCGCGATGAGATCGGCTTTGATCTCCGCGCTGGCGTGGGCTTGCGTGTCGCTCTGCTGAACTTGCGTCAATGCTATGAGCCTTTGGGAGCCTTGTTCGTCGCGCCGGTGCTCAGGGCCTCACGGGTCGTCGTGGCGGAAGCCGGACTTGCGCCCTGTTCGAGCGCCTGGAGCAGATCGAGAAAACGGTCGGGGACCGGCTGATCCACGACGTCCTTATAGACCCTGATCAGCTGCTGCCCGATTTGGGCGACGATTTCCGGCTTCGCGTTGGCCTTGCGGCTGCGGGGAGGAATGATGGTCACGTCTCCCCCCGGTGCTGTCTCTTCTACCACGTTTCCTGCGCAGGGCCCTGTTTTGTTCGTTTTTGGTTGTTTTTGTTGGTTGGCCCTTTTCAGCCCCAGCTCGATTGGCTTCGTCACGGTCTTGCCCTTGGTCAAAGTCTCTTCCTTGCAGTCCGGAATGTGAATTGCTGATATGGATAGATCAAGCGAAGGACCTCACCGGCAGCCGTGGAGAAATGCTAAAGCCGATGAGTTGAGAAGAGTGTACCACCCCTGGTCGTCATTGACGGCAGGGAACAACGCGATGATTTCACGAAAGTTCCCGCGGTCGGAACCAAATTTGGCCGAGTGAATTTAAAAAGCTGAGCTGTGCGCTTTTCACACACGGTACAGCCGAGGGAAACCGCTGATGACCATTTCGCAAGCTATCTCCAGCCATATCCCCTATCTGCGTCGTTTCGCACGCGCTCTGACGGGCAGCCAGGCAGGGGGCGATGCCTATGTGCTCGCCACTCTTGAAGCCGTCGTGGCGGACCCAAGCGCCTTCGCCCAAAACGCCGACCTGAAAATTTCCCTCTACCGGCTCTTTCTCAAACTCTGGGAGTCGATGCCGGTCAATGGCCATGTCGACCAAATCAGCTTCTCGCCCGACGAAAAAGGCGCCCAGCGCAATCTCGAAGCCATCCCTTTGCGCCCGCGCGTCGCCTTCCTTCTGAGTTCGCTCGAAGGATTCGAGACGTCGGAAGTGGCGCGCGCGATGGATTGCCCGATAGAGGAAGCCGCGCAGCTGATCGATGTCGCCGGCAAGGAAATCTCCAACCAGATTCGCACCGACGTCCTCATCATCGAAGACGAGCCGCTGATCGCGATCGACATCCAAATGCTGGTGGAGGAACTCGGCCATCGGGTCGTGCATGTCGCCCGCACCCATCAGGAAGCGGTCGCCGCCGTGGGCGATGCGAAGCCGGGGCTCATTCTCGCCGATATTCAGCTCGCCGACGGGAGCTCGGGGCTCGAAGCCGTCAATCAGATTCTCAGTGACCTTTCTGTTCCGGTGATTTTCATCACCGCCTATCCCGAGCGCTTCCTGACCGGCACGCCGCCTGAGCCGGCCTTTCTCATCACCAAGCCCTTCGGCGTCGACAGTCTCAAGGCGATGGTGAGCCAGGTTCTCTTCTTCGATCGCCGCTCGCATCGCAAAGACGAACAGCAGAGCGGCGCGCTCGTCTGAGCGCGCCGCCGTCTCGTCAAACAATCAGGACGACTTCCTCGTTTTCAGGAAGACTTGGGCGGCTTCTCGAGCGAACGTTGCGCGAGGAATCCCACGATGAGGGCGAGGCCGACGAGCGTCAGCGGGCCCATCTGCTTGCTCGCCTCCGCGGCAAGGCGCACCGCGACCTCTTCACGCTTCAATCCCAATTCGCTCAGGACGGCGACGAATGGGGCGACGGTGCTCTCGACTTCGGCGGAGAAATTGGAGGCGTGCTCTTCCGCTTCAGTGTTGGCTGCGGGCTCTGCCGGCGTTGGAGAGTTTTTTTTTGAGACGGGCGGTTTCGCGCGTCGCGCTAGCAACAGAACAAGGGCGAGCAAAGTCACGACGAAATAGAGCCCTGCCGCGCCGAGTGCGCCGATAACCGGGCCGTAGAGCTGCGTCAGCCAAAGATCGAGCGCGATCGAAAGAAAGATCACTGTCCCGATCAGACAGACAAGCGCCAAAGTCGCAAAACCGGCGGTTCCGACAATCATGCCGACGAAACGGTTTCCCGCTGCTTCGACGGGAGAAACCGCGGCAGAGGCGATGGCGCGCGCCTGACGCGTGAGATAGTCGATCATTTGTGCGGCCGACTCACGATCCCGAGCAGAAAGCCCACGGCCGCTCCGACGAGCACCGCGAGCAGAGGGCTGCGCTCGATGGTGGATTCTAGATCGGCCGTCACCGAACCCAGATGCGACTCGAACTGGTCGCGGGCGCCGGCCATTTCTTCCGTCAATCTTGCCCGGGCATCATCGACCGCGCCGACCATGCGTTTCGTCGTCGAGGCCGCTTGCGCCTGCACGAGATCGCGCACGGAGGTAGAAAGTTTCACCAAATCTTCGCGCAATGTGGCGATGTCGGCCGTCAGATCCTGAACAGCGGCTTTGCCTTCTTTAAGATCGCTATCATCTATCATTTTCGTCTCCCTTAGTCCGAGCGGGCCTTGGATTAATGGCTGGCGATCTGAATCGTTGCCGACGCGTGTCAGCTCCAAGGCAAGAAAATGGTGAGCCACATTTATTTATAACTATTTTGACAGTTCGCCGCGGAGGTCTTTGATCTTGCGCAAGCTTTCAAAAAACCAACGTTAATATTTGACGGAACTGAGACAAACTCCTTTGCCTCGTTATTTGCCGATCACAGATTCTATTTACGTCGGAACCTTCATCGCAGCCTCGCGTTTTGCCCCCATGGCCCCAGCTGGGACATGAACCACGAGAGATGACGTATGACAGGTACTCAAGAACTGCCCCACAAGCCCTCCACAAGAGGGTTTGCCTCGATGGACCCGGAGAAGCAGCGCGCCATTGCCCGCAAGGGCGGGGAAAGCGTGCCGCATGAGAAGCGGAGTTTCTCCCAAAATCCTTCTCTTGCCGCCGAAGCCGGCCGTAAGGGAGGCCAGAGCGTCAGCCCGAGTAAGCGTAGCTTTTCGCAGGATCACAAGCTGGCATCGGAAGCCGGCCGTAAAGGAGGCCATGCCTCCCACGGCGGCCCCAAAGGCGCGCGTCCGCGCAACGCCGATTAAATCGGCTCCGCAACGGGCTTAAAAAAGTAAGCGGCTGAGAGGTGGACGCGCTTCGAGTACTTGCTCGAACGTACCCCCGCCTCTCAGCCGTTTTGCTTTGAGTCTCCCAAAACAGAACGACCTTCAGCCTTCCACATTCGGCGCCGGGCGGTTGGTGTGGGACGACTGGCCGCCCTTTCGCCCCGCCTCCGAGGCGAGCTGATGGTTCTGCGAGAAGCTGCGCTTTTCATTCGGGACGCTGCGGCCGCCCTTGCGCGCGATTTCGCGTTGTTTCTCGGCGTCCATCGACGCGAATCCGCGATTTGACCTCGCAGCCTTCATATCTCTTTGCATACGGTCCTCCTCAGCTGTTCCATAGCTCACTAACCAATGAGCGCGAGGAGGGTTCCCGACGCGCGCCGCTCTCGCGACGCGCCAAGGTCGATTCAATTCAATGCAAAGCGTTAAATGCCGGCGCCGCCGCCGTCGGAACGCGGATCATGCGCCGCTTCGACGCTTCCATCGGGCCGGCGCATCAGCGCGCCCGCATGACCGAAGCGGCTTGCGTAAGGCTCGGCGAAGATTTCGACCTCATGTCCGGCTTCCTTTAGTTTGCGGATGAGGTTCTCGTCGAAGCGTGGTTCGAGCTTCAATGTCGGCGTCTCCGCGCCCCACAATTTGCCGAAGAGAAAGCGCGGGCGATCGATCGCTTCGGCAAGCGAAAGGCCGAAGAAACTGCGCAGAAACACTTGTGCTTGAAACTGCGGCTGGCCGTCGCCGCCCATCGATCCATAAGGCATGACGCGTCCATCGTCGAAGACGGCCATCGGCGCGGTGAGCGTATGAAACGGCCGCCGTCCCGGCTGCAACGGATTGAGTGCGCGCGGATCGAGCGAAAAGGAGAAGCCGCGATTTTGCATCAGAATGCCGGTCGCGGGCAGCACGCAGCCGGAGCCATATTCCCAATAGATCGATTGAATGAAAGAAACCGCACGGCCTTGCGCATCGATGGCGCCCATCCAGACCGTGTCGCTCTCCGCCGCGGCAACGGGTAATGTCGCCGCGCGGCGCATGTCGATCATCGCCGCTTCGCGCGCCAGCACGTCGGGTTTGAGAAAGTCGGCGGGATCGCGCGGCAGATGCGCAAAATCAGTACAGATTTTTTCGCGCAGTGCGAGTCCGCGCTTTGCGGCTTCGACAAGACCATGAATGTGCTCGAAGCTTTCCACGCGAACGGGCCCAAGCCTGTCGAAAAGCCCGAGGATGAACAGACCGACGATGCCCTGTGTCGGCGGCGGCGTATTGTAATGCGTGCGGCCCGGAAGTTTGAGCGACAGCGGTTCTCTTAAAATCGCCGAATAGGATTCGAGATCTCTGCGCGTCGAGGGAATGGCAAGCCGTTCCATATCGGCGGCAATCTCGCGGCCGATATCGCCGCGATAGAAGTCGTCGAAGCCGGCGTGGACGAGATGTTCGAGCGTGTCGGCGAGTTTTGGATTTTTGCGGATTGTTCCGGCCGCGGGGATTTTGTCCTCGACCAGAAAAGTCTGCGCGAATCCCGGCGCCTCTTTCAACGCATCGAATTCGAAAGGCTCCGCGCGAGCCTCCGCCGTCGAGACCGCGTAACCTTCGCGCGCAAGGCGGATCGCATCGGCAAGAAGATCGCCGCGCGGCAATCGTCCGCCAGCGGCCGCGGCGATTTCTTCGGCGAGACGATAGCCGCCGACTGTTCCCGGAATCGTCACCGCCGCATCGGGGCCGCGCGGCGGAATGAAATCATAGCCCTTCTTGCGATAGGCGGAGATCGTCGCCTTGCTGCCGGCCGTGCCGCAGGCCTCGATATAGAGCATTTTGCCGTTCGGCTCGCGGATGAGCCAAAAACCGTCGCCGCCGATCGCATTCATATGCGGATAGACGACGGCGATCGTCGCCGCCATGCCGAGCATGGCCTCAATCGCGTTCGCCCCCTGCGCGAGAAGGTCGCGTCCCGTCTTGGCCGCAAGATGATGCGGGGCGGCGACGGCCACTTTGGGAAAGATCTCCGACTCTTTCATCTTTGATCCAAGGGCCACTCTCCCAACAGCCAAGTCTGCAATGCGCCGAAATATCCGTCGCATTAAAAAGGCGCATTAAAAAATGCCAGACTTGCCCTGCCACAATTCATAGTATAGTGGCGCGACACATTCCTCTCGTCCGGGCGCGATCAGGGGTCACCATGCCGGCAGCTAGAAAGATCAATTATCTGCATTTGTCGACCCTGATCGCGGTGGCGATTCTCGTCGGCACAGAAATGGTGGGTGCGTCCTGGGCGGCCGGCTGGGCGCTCGGCGGTCTTTTGCAGCTCGCGCCGCTCGTCAGCCATTTTCTGGAAGCGGCCTTTGCGCTTTGCGGTTTCATTCTGCTGTTCTACTTCATGCGTACCGCGGTGAAGCACGAATCCATCTATAAGTGATCGCCCCACACCCTCCTTCCGCCAAGTTCTGTCAGTTCATCGCCTCCGTCTTCCATCGAGCGGCCGGCGAGACACTTGTCGCGACGCGGAAGACGAGAAAGATTGAGGTCGAGCGAGCATGAATGAAACGGATCGGCGAAGCCTGTTGAAATCGGCGGCGGCTGCCGCCGCGCTCGGCCTTGTCGAGACCCAAGCTTCGGAAGCGCAAGGCAAGGGACTTCAATTCGGACCGTCAGCGCCCTTTTCCTTTGCCCGCTTAAAGCAGCATGTGCGCGCCAAAGTGAAAGAGCCTTATGTTGGGCCGCCTCATCCGGCGCCATCGATCGTGGGACAGATCGATTACGAAGCCTGGGGCAAGATCAAATTCGATATGGCCCAATCGCTCTATGCCAATGGGCCCGGCCGTTTTCCCATCAGCTTCTTCCATCTCGGCATGTTCTTTCCGAAGTCGGTCGCGATGCACGTCATCGAGAACGGCCAGTCGCGCGAGATCGTCTACGATCCGAGCTATTTCGAAATGCCGGTCGATTCGCCGGCGAAGAATCTGCCGAAAGGCGCGGGTTTTGCCGGGCTTCGCATTCAAGAGGCGCGCGACAACAGCCAATATGATTGGCACACCAACGATTGGGTCGCCTTTCTCGGCGCGGATTATTTTCGCGCGATCGGCGAATTGCATCAATATGGCATTTCCTGCCGCGCCATCGCGCTCGAAGTCGCGGTCGCCGATCGGCCGGAAGAATTTCCCGATTTCACCGACATCTATATCGACGAGTCCGGACCCAACAATGGCTTGACGCTTTATGCCGTGGTCGAAGGCCCCTCGATTATCGGCGCCTGCAAAATCGAATGCGCACGTGGCAAGGGCGTCACGATGGACATCGATCAGCTGCTCTGCCTGCGCCGCGACATCGTGCGTTTCGGTGTCGCGCCTTTGACGACGATGTATTGGTATTCGGAAACGGTGAAACCGACGGCCGTCGATTGGCGCCCCGAGGTGCATGATTCCGACGGGCTTTCCATGTGGACCGGGCGCGGCGAACGCCTCTGGCGCCCGCTCAACAATCCGCAAGGCATTAGAGCCTCCGCCTTCCTTGACGAGAATCCGCGCGGCTTCGGCCTCATGCAGCGCGACCGCAATTTCGATCACTATCAAGACGGCGTCTATTATGACCGCCGCCCAAGCCTCTGGGTCGAACCCAAGGGCCAATGGGGCAAGGGATCGATTCAGCTGGTCGAAATTCCGACGGACGATGAGATCCACGACAATATCGTCGCCATGTGGGTGCCGCAGAAGCAGGCGACAGCCGGCAGCGAGTTCGAGATCGGCTACAAGCTGTATTGGCTCGCCGATGATCCGAATCCGGCGGACCTCGCGCGCTGCGTCGCGACGCGCCTCGGCAACGGCGGCCAGCCTGGCAAGCCGCGGCCCAAGGGCGTGCGCAAATTCATGGTCGAATTCCTGGGCGGCCCGCTCACGCATCTGCCCTTTGGCGTGAAGCCCGAGCCGGTGCTTTGGGCCTCACGCGGCACGTTCTCCTATATCTATACGGAAGCCGTGCCTGACGATGTGCCCGGCCATTGGCGGGCGCAGTTCGATTTGACTGTGACAGGCGCCGATCCGGTGGAAATGCGACTCTATTTGCGCGCCAATGGTCAAATCTTGAGTGAGAATTGGCTGTTCCAGTATCTTCCCTTTGTCGAATGCCAGCCGAGTTGCTATCCGAAGCTGGGGACCTAAATCGCCATTGACGGGCGCGCGGCCGGCGCGAGCTTCGCTTAAGCGTTGCAGGAGGGAGAATGCGGATCGCACATTCTTGGCTGAAGCTCTTGGTTGCCCCGGCGCTTCTCCTTGCCAGCCTCGGCCTCGCGCAGGCGCAAGGCACCTCATTTGGCAAGCCTCTGCTCTTTGGCGATGGGGCTGCCTGCGATGCCGGCCTCTTGTCCTGGCCTTCAGTCTGGTACGGGCATTTTTCCGGCGGCCTTGCCACCTATCGCCGCGGCGATCCCGATATCTATCTCGTCTGGGAAGACCAGAAACTCTGTTTCCCGTCGAAGCACGAATGCATGGACTGGCAGAAGAAGGAACGCCGCGCATATAACGAGGTCCAAGGCCATTGGACCTGCTTGCCCCTGCGCTGACCGCAGGCTCTTCGCGGGCGTCTTTGTTAAAATTCATGCGCGCAAAGGCGTGAGACTTATCGCCCTCGCGCGAAAGGACCTCGAATGTTCGACAGGTTGAAAAGCTTCATGGTGGAGGTGACAAGCGCGCCGGGAGAGCGCGACTTTCAGCCCGACGATTACCGGCTCGCTGCGGCGTCCCTTCTCGTCCATCTCGTTCACGCCGATGGCGTCGTTGATCAGGCCGAATCGCAGCGGCTGCGCGAAATTATCGCCAACAATTTTCAGCTCGATTCTGTCGCGACGACACGGCTCATTCGCTCGGCCGAAGAGAGCGATAAGGAAGCGGTCGATTTCTATCACTTCACCAATACGCTGAAGCATGCGCTCGATGACGAAGGCCGGCAAAGGATCGTCGAGATGATGTGGGAAATCGCCTTCGCCGACGGCAAGGTTCATGAGCTGGAAGAAAATATCGTCGCGCGCCTGTCCGAACTCTTGGGTGTCTCGCCGCACGATCGCGTACGGCTTCGTCATCATGTGGCGGAAAAACGCTCGCGCGAATCGGTCAGCGGCCCGTGGTCTCAGAAATTGACGGAGCAACAGGGATGAGCCGAAACGTCACTCTCGTCACCGGCGCCTCCGGCGGCATCGGCGCCGATCTCGCCCGTGTCTTCGCCGCGCATGGCCATGACCTCGCCCTCGTCGCGCGCAGCAAAGACAAGCTCGACGCGCTGGCGGCCGAGATTGCGGCGACAGGCCGGCCGCGGCCGCTGGTCATCGTCGAAGACCTCGCCAAGCCCGATGCGGCGGATAAGGTCGCCGCGGCGCTGGCGAGCGCCGGTGCAAGCCCGGACATTCTCGTCAACAATGCGGGCTACGGCCTCTTGGGCGATGTCGCCGATCTCGATCCCGCCGGCCAGCTCGGCATCGTCGATCTCAACGTCCGCGCGCTGCTGGCGCTCACCTTGAAATTTCTGCCAGCGATCAAATCTGCGCGCGGCAAGATCCTCAATGTCGCTTCCGTCGTCGCCTTCTTTCCCGGCCCGGGATTGGCGGTCTATTACGCCTCGAAGGCCTTCGTCCTGTCCTTCTCTCAGGCGCTCGGCTATGAGCTGCGCGACGCGGGCGTCACGGTCACCGCGCTCTGTCCTGGCGTGACGACGACGGGCTTTCAGGACCGCGCGGGCTTCGGATCTGACATGCTTTTGATGCGCTTCGGCACGGCAACCTCCGCCTCCGTCGCGGCGGCGGGCTATGAGGGCCTCATCGCCGGCCGCAGGACCGTCATTCCGGGTTTGGCAAACAAATTGCTTTGTTACAGCGCGCCTTTGCTGCCGCGTGCCATACTCTTGCCGATGATCGCCGCCATGCAGAGGAGCAAGTCCTGAGGGCCTTTTGGCTCCGAACCCCTGCTTCACTGTGAGAAATGGGCCAGCGCGCTAGAAACGAGAAAATCGCCGTCATCCTCCATCAGGAGGATTCGACGCCGGGCCGGTTCGGCAGGCGGCTGAAGGCGCAGGGGTTCGAACTCGATATCAGGCGGCCGCGATTCGGCGATGCGCTGCCCAAAACACTCCGCGATTATGCCGGCGCCATCATCTTTGGCGGCCCGATGAGCGCCAATGACGAGCACGACTGGCTCAGGCGCGAGATCGACTGGATCGACGTACCGCTGAAGGAGAAGAAGCCGCTTCTCGGGATCTGCCTCGGCGCGCAATTGCTCGCCCGTCATCTCGGCCACCGTGTTTACGCGCATCCCGAAGGCAAGGTGGAAGTCGGCTATTATCCGGTACTGCCGACGGATGAGGGGCATTGTCTTTGCGAGACGCCTTTCCCCGAGAAAGTCTATCAATGGCACGGTGAAGGCTTCGAACTTCCCTGCGGCGCGACATTGCTCGCGCGCGGCGAAGACTTCGAAGCCCAGGCGTTCCGTTATGGACCTTCGGCCTATGGTCTCCAATTCCATCCGGAAGTGACTTACGCGATGATGTGCCGCTGGACGGCGAAGGGCGGCGAGCGCATGGCGATGCCCGGCGCGCAGCCGAGGCATCTGCATCTCGAAGGTTGGTATCGCCACGATGCCGCCATCGACTGCTGGAGCGATGCGTTTCTGGCGCGCTGGCTCGAAGGCTGAAGCTCACTCGTCGTTGAGCGGGTGCAGGTCGCGCACCATCGCCTTCATTCTTTCATCGAGCACATGCGTATAAATCTGCGTCGTCGAAATATCGGCGTGACCGAGCAGTTCTTGCACGATGCGCAGATCGGCGCCGTTCTGCAAAAGATGGCTGGCGAAGGCATGGCGCAGCACATGCGGGCTGACGCGGGCCGCAGATATGCCGGCGAGTCCTGCAATCGTTTTGATATCGCGGGCGAAGACCTGCCGACTCAAATGCCCGCTCTCGCCGTCGGCCGGGAAAAGCCAAGGACTGGAAGCCGCGTGCGGATCGGCTTTTTCTAAGAGCGTCCGATACTCCGTCATCGCCGTGCGCGCAGGGTCCGAAATCGGGACCATGCGCTCGCGTCCGCCCTTGCCGCGAACGAGGATCAACGGCTCGCGCCGCCGCGCCGCGGCTTTCGGTAGGCTCACGAGTTCGGAGACGCGCAAGCCCGTCGCATAAAGAAGTTCGAGAAGGCAGAAATTGCGCGCCGCATGGAGTTTTTCGCGCGGCTCTGTCGCGGCCTCGATTATCGCCCGCGCGGTCTCAAGCAGCTTTGCGACCTCATTGATCGAAAGAATCTTCGGCAGGCGTTGCGCCTGGCGCGGACCTTCGAGAATGGCGGCTGGATCGTCCTTGCGATGGCCTTCGGCGGCCAGAAAACGATGCAGTTGGCGAATGGCCGAGAGCCGGCGCGCCGTCGTTGTCGCCGCAAAGCTGCGGCGTTTCAGGGCAGAGAGATAGGCGCGGATGTCGTCGGTTGCGGCATTGCGGAGCGATTTGCCGGCATCCGTGAGCGCGCTTTCATAATCGTCGAGATCGCGGCGGTAAGCCTCAAGGGTGTTGGCGGCGGCGCCGCGCTCGGCCGCCATCATTTCGAGGAAGGCTTCGATGCCGCACTGTTTTGCGGGCAAATGGGAAACCCTTATCTATTGAGATGCGGGATCGGCACGGTCTCGACGATCTGATGCGGTTGCGGCGTCACATAGGTGACGAGCGCAACCATGCCGAGATAGACGAGCCCGGCGATCGTGCCGACGATAAAGAGAAAGCGAAACAGGCTCGGCACGACTCTCCACTCCGAATCGGGCCATTATAGGCGAATACCGCCGCCCAAGGCAGGCAGCGTGCCGGCCGCGAAGATGGCTTAAATCTGACCCTCTGGCGTGTTACAGCACCACAATGAGCAGCGGAATAACAGAAGTGGGGGAGGCACCCGGGAATTGCGCCCGCGACCCCCGCGCCGAGGCGGTGGTCGCAGCCCTGAACGGGCGATCGATCGTGCTCGTCGGCATCATGGGCTCCGGCAAGACGGCGATCGGCCGGCGGCTGGCGCAGCGGCTGGGTCTGGAGTTCGTTGATTCCGACGCGGAAATCGAATTGGCCGCCGGAATGACGATCCCGGAGATCTTTTCGCGTTATGGCGAGCCCTATTTCCGCGACGGCGAGCGGCGCGTGGTGGCGCGGCTTCTGTCGGAAGGCCCGCGCGTCATCGCCACAGGCGGCGGCGCCTTCATGAACGCCGACACGCGGGCGCGGATCGCGACATCCGGCGTTTCCCTCTGGCTCAAGGGCGATTTCGACGTGCTGTGGCGGCGCGTGCGCAAAAGATCGCATCGCCCGCTTTTGCAGAACTCCAATCCGGAAGCGACGCTGAAAAAGCTGATCGATGAACGATATCCGATCTATGCGGAGGCGGATGTAACGGTGATCTCGCATGAAGGGCCGCACGACAATGTGGTCGACGTTGCGATCGATGGCCTGCAACGGCATTTATGTCCTTCGGATTCCAATGGCAAAGGCGAGGGAGACTCCGGTTTGGAGACAGTGACCGTCGATCTGGGTTCCCGCAGTTATGAGATTCTGATCGGTGACGGGCTTCTCGCGCAGGCGGGTGAGCGTATCGCGCGGCTCGCGCCGCGGGCTGCCGTTGCCATTGTCACCGACGAGAATGTCGCCCGCGCGCATCTCAAGACGCTTGAAGACAGTCTGACGGTCGCCGGCATTCGTTTCGATCATGTGAGCGTCGCGCCGGGCGAAGCCTCGAAATCCTTCGCCGTCTACGAGAGCGTCTGCAATGCGGTCCTCGCCGGACGCTTCGAGCGCGGCGATCTCGTTATCGCCTTCGGCGGCGGCGTTGTCGGCGATCTCGCGGGCTTCGTCGCGGCGAGCGTGCGCCGTGGCATGCGCTTCGTTCAGATCCCGACATCGCTTTTGGCGCAGGTCGATTCCTCCGTCGGCGGCAAGACCGGAATCAATTCGCCGCATGGCAAGAATCTCGTCGGCGCGTTTCATCAACCGGCGCTCGTCCTCGCCGATACGGCCTGCCTTGCGACATTGCCTGCGCGCGAATTTCGCGCCGGCTATGCGGAAGTTGTCAAATATGGGCTGATCCGCGATCGCGTCTTCTTCGAATGGTTGGAAAGCCATTGGCGCGATGTCTTCGCGGGCGGGGCAGCGCGCATTCATGCGATCGCCAAGAGCTGCACGACGAAGGCCGAAATCGTCGCGGCCGACGAATTTGAATCGGGCGAGCGCGCTCTTTTGAACTTCGGCCACACCTTCGGTCATGCGCTGGAGCGGATCGTCCATTATGACGGTACCCGTCTCGTGCATGGCGAGGGCGTCGCGATCGGCATGGCCTGCGCCACGCGCTTCTCCGTCCAACGCGGGTTGTGCTCGCCGGAGGTCGCAGCGCGCGTCGAAGCGCATTTGAAAAATGCGGGCCTGCCGATCCGGATGCAGGACATTCACGGCTGGCAGGCGAATGCCGATGCCATTCTCAATGCCATGTTTCAGGACAAGAAGGTCGAGCGCGGCGCGCTCACCTTCATTCTCGCCCGCGCCATCGGCGATTGCTTTATTGCCAAGAATGTCGATCCGGGCGAAGTCCACGCCTTTTTGCAAAGTGAATTGGGCGAGGCCCGCACGGCGCCTTGAACGCAGGACTAACAACAATGCACGGCGCACATGCCGAGGGCTTTACCGGGAATCTCTGGATTGCCGGCGCAATCGTTGCCTTTTGTATCGTTCTGTCGGCCTTCTTCTCGGGCTCGGAGACCGCGCTCACCGCCGCCTCGCGCGCGCGCATGCATGCTCTGGCGAGCAGCGGCGACCGCCGCGCCAGCCTCGTCAACCGGCTGCTTAAAAATCGTGACAGGCTGATCGGCGCCATTCTGCTCGGCAATACGATCGCCAGCATCGGCTCGTCGGCGCTTCTCACCGCCATTCTCGAAGCGCTCGTCGGCCTGAGGGGCGTCGTCTACGCGACCGGCCTGATGACGGTTCTACTTCTCGTCTTCGCCGAAGTGCTGCCGAAGACTCTGGCGATCAATTTTCCAGATCGCGGCGCGCTCGCCGTCGTCCGGCCCATCTCCTTCTTCGTCGCCATTTTTGGTCCCATTCTCGCGGGCGTCGAAACCTTTGTCTATTGGCTGCTGCGCCTCTTCGGCGTCAATCTGCGCGCCAAGCGCCGGCTGCTTTCCGGCCATGAAGAGCTGAAAAGCACTCTGCATCTGATGCGCCTCGAAGGCGGCGTGCAGCGCTCCGAACATGAGATGTTCGGTGGCATTATCGAGCTGCATGAGCTTGTCGTCGACGATGTGATGATCCATCGCACCACTATGGTGACGATCAACGCCGATCTGCCGCCGCGCGAATTCGTGCATCAGGTGGTCGCCTCGCCCTATACGCGCGTGCCGATCTGGCGCGGCCAGCCGGACAATATCATCGGCGTTCTCCACGCAAAGGATTTGCTGCGCGGCATCGAAGCATCGGGCGGCGAAATCGCCAATCTCAAAGTGGATGGGCTCGCCTTCGAGGCGTGGTTCGTGCCGAATACGACGAGCCTGCACGATCAGCTTCAGGCTTTCTTGAAACGCAAGAGCCATTTCGCGCTCGTCGTGGACGAATATGGTGTCGTGCTGGGCCTCGTGACGCTCGAAGATATTTTGGAAGAGATCGTCGGCGATATTTCCGACGAGCACGATCTTGTCGCGCATGGCGTGCGCCCCAATGCCGACGGTTCGGTGACGGTCGACGGCTCTCTGCCGATCCGCGATTTGAACCGCGTGATGGGTTGGGATCTTCCGGACGAGGAAGCGACGACCATTGCCGGTCTCGTGATTCACGAGGCTCGCGCGATTCCAGAAATCGGCCAGGTCTTTACGTTTTACAATTTTAGATTCGAAGTGCTGCGCAAGACACGCAATCGTCTCGCCTCGATCAAAGTGACGCCGAGCGCGCCGCCGCCGAAAGAAGAAGGCGAATAGAGTCCCTCTATTCTGCCGGCGCTTCCTCTTTCACTTCATGGCGCATCATCAAGGGGAGCTGCGCCATGGTGAAGAGGAAGATGATCAGGACAGTGCCGGGGAATTTGAAAAAGACCCAGGTGTTCGTCGATTGCGTCCGCCAGACGATCTCATTGGCGATTGCGAGCACGAAGAAGAAGAGGCCCCACCGCAACGTGAGAATCCGCCAGCCCCGATCGGTGAGCGCGATTGCATTGTCGAGCACGATGGGCAGCAACGGTTTATTGAACAATAGTCCGCCAAAGAGCGCGATGCCGAAGGCGGCATAAAGAATCGTCGGCTTCATTTTGATGAAGCTCGGATCGTGCAGATAAAGCGTCAGCGCGCCAAAGACCACGACGAGCACCGCCGTTACTAACGGCATCACCGGCAAATGCCGCGTGCGCAGATAAGAGACAATCAGCGCAGCGATGACGGCGATCATCAGCACCGCGGTCGCGGTGAAAAGCCCGGCATTCTCGCCGGCGAGCAATTGCGGCGGCAGCGCCCAGCCGATGAGCGGCGCAAAGAGTTTTGGGCGCGCATTGGCGAAGAAAAAGAGCAGCAGCGGCCCCAGTTCGAGCGTCAATTTCACAATGGGGGAGGGCGGCGCCTTTTGGGCGGATGGGGCTTCGGCGGATTCAGTCATAGGCGGCGAATTATCCTTTTATCGATGAACATGGGCTGAAACGCCCGTTGAGGCAACACTCGGACGTCGTTTCTTCAGGCGTCGAGACCGGCAATCGCCTTGGCGAAGTCGTCCGCCGCGAAAGAGTGCAGATCCTCGGCCGTTTCTCCCACGCCGATGAAATGGATGGGCAATTGATATTTTTCTGCCACAGCGACGAGAATGCCGCCGCGCGCCGTGCCGTCGAGCTTGGTCATCACAAGGCCCGTCACGCCCGCTATCCGGCCAAAGGTTTCGACCTGGCTCAGCGCATTTTGGCCGACAGTCGCATCGAGTACGAGCAGCACCGCGTGTGGCGCCTGCGGGTCGAGCTTCTTCATCACACGGATGATTTTTTCAAGCTCCGCCATCAGCTCGGTGCGATTCTGCAAGCGGCCGGCCGTATCCATGATGAGAATGTCCGTGCCGCTTTCCTGCGCCGATTTGAGTGCATCGAAAGCGAGTCCCGCGGGATCGGCGCCGGGTTCGCGCGCGATCACTTTCGCATCGAGCCGTTCCGCCCAGATCCGTAATTGCTCAATCGCCGCGGCGCGAAACGTATCGCCGGCGACGAGCAGAAGCGATTTGCCTTCGCGTGTGAATTTGGCCGCGAGCTTGCCGATGGTCGTCGTCTTGCCCGATCCGTTGACGCCGACGACAAGAATGACGAATGGCTTTTTTGCGGCGTCGGTCGCGAGCGGCTTCGCCACGGGTTCGAGAATGCGCTGGACTTCGGTCGCGAGGATGGTTCTCACCTGATCGACGTCGATATCCTTCTCGTAACGCGCTTTGCCGACCTGTTCGCGAATTCGTGCCGCCACCGTGACGCCGAGATCGGCGCGGATCAACATGTCTTCCAACTCGTCGAGCGTCTCTGCATCGAGCTTGCGCTTGGTGAGAAGATCAGCGAGCCCGCTACCGAGCGACTGCGAGGATCGCGACAGGCCTTGCTTGAGACGCGACCACCAGCTCTTTGCGTTCGACTCAGGGTTCACGGCGCCTCGCGGGAGTTCTCTCTCGAATGCGCTTCATGTCGCTTGGATGAGGCTCAAATTCAAGCCGAAAGCCGCCCATAAACGAAAACGCCGCAATCTCTTGCGGCGTTCGATCACGATAAAGGCCACCTGCAGCGCAAATCAGGTGAAGCGCTGCAGCACCATGCAATAGAGCATCGGCAAAGAAAGGACCGTGTTGATGCGCGAGGTGAGCATGGCGGTGCGCGCCGATTTCGCTTTTGTCGCATCGTCGGCCGCGACAATGCCAAGCGCCCGCTTCTGGTTCGGCCAGATGATGAACCAGACATTGAAGGCCATGATGAGGCCGAGAAGCATGCCCCAGACGATCGGGCTTGCGATCGTTGTGCCTGGCATCGTGTAGAGAAAAAAGACGATGAGACCGGTGAGCACCGTGAAGGCGGCACCCCAGCGGAACCAGAACAGAGCTTCCGGCGCGATATATTTGCCGATCGCTGGTTTCAGTTCGGCCGGGATTTTTGGCATGGTCGGGATCTGCACGAGATTGAAATAATAGAGAAGGCCGATCCAGGTAATGCCGAAGAGGACATGCAGGAAAATGAAGAAGCCGGCCCAATAGGTCTGCAGGCCCAGCATCTTCACGTTGAAGGCCAGCAGTGCGATCAGCGCAAGCACGGCGCTCGCCAGGATCGTGGTGTTGAGTTTCTCGAGTATTTTCGTCATTGGACCCCCCAATTCATCCCATCCGCCGTACGACAGTTGAGACCTCAAGCCAAGTTTTGCCCTGATTCGCAAGGGCTCCCGGCCCGATAAAGCTTGCGCGGGCAATCTATTCTCGAATTGGGGCGGGGAAAACGGCTAAGTCTTTTGTGCGGCGGGGGGCAGGTCTGCACCAGCGTCACAAATCGACAGCGCGCTTAGAAGGGAAAGGCTTTTCGCCAGAGCGCGGCGAGCTTTTGCCCGGGCTCGGGCACGAAATCGACCAGCACGTCTTGGCCGTCCGCCGGCGGCGCTGCCAGCCTAGCGCGGAAAGTCGTGGTCTTGTTGCCTCCGAGCTTCGGCTGTTGTGCTGCCACGATCCAGCTATAAAGAATGCGGCCGTGGACGTCCCGGATTGCGAGGCGAATCGGCGGGATCCTGGCAGCCTTCGCCCGCAAATTGGTGATGTCGCCTTCGATCCCGAGAACGGTCTCGCTCCCATCATTGATGGCGACGGTATGGAAATGTTCGAGCGCCAGGCCACGCAGATTGACCGGCAGGCCAAGGGCGGCATAGGCGGTTTCTGCCTTTGGCCAGAGCCTGACGACGCCCTGGCGAAAGCCGATGAGACCCATGCTCAAGGCAAGGATGGCGAGGCCCGTGAGAAAGAAGGATGGTCGGCGCGGCGGGACGGCCTCGGGGACGTGTCTTGGCGCCTTTTCGATCTCGACCGGCATCAGGTCGAGTTCGGTCGGCTCCTCATCCTCGTGGATCGCGCCGAGATCGGGATCAAAAGCCAATTCGCTTGCGTTCGGCGGTTCTGCGCTGGCGATTCCTTTAGCCGAGACGAACCAGATCGAATCGCAGCGCGGGCAGGCGACGCGGCGTCCCAGCGGAGCAAGCACGGCTTTGATGATATGATAGGATTTTCCGCAGCCCGGACAATCGATGAGCATGGATCGGCGTGCGCCCGCGCTTGCATGAAAGGCGGGACGAAGGCCCATCCCACCATGGCCTCGCGCAATGCTGCGCGCTCATGGTTAATGCGGGGTTAAATGCAGAATTCCCTCATGCCGGAAACGAGATCGCGCCTGGTCCGATTTGAAAATGTCGGCTTGCGATACGGCATGGGCACGGAAATCCTGAAGGACATCAGTTTCGAGATCGGGCCGCAGTCGTTTCAGTTCCTCACCGGCCCGTCGGGCGCGGGCAAGACGACCCTGATGCGCCTGGTGCTGCTGTCGCTCAAGCCGACGCGCGGTCTGATTACCCTCTTCGACCGCGATGCCGCGACGCTGAGCAAGGATGCGATCACCGATCTGCGCCGCCGTATCGGCGTCGTCTTCCAGGATTTTCGCCTGCTCGATCATTTGACGACCTATCAGAATGTCGCTTTGCCTTTGCGGGTGAAGGGCCGGGATGAATCGTCCTATCGCGCCGAAGTGGTCGAGCTTTTGCGCTGGGTGGGGCTCGGCGAGCGAATGAACGTGCTGCCGCCGGTACTCTCCGGCGGGGAGAAGCAGCGCGCGGCAATCGCGCGTGCGCTCATTGCGAGACCCGAGCTTTTGCTCGCCGACGAGCCGACAGGCAATGTCGATCCGACGCTGGCGCGGCGCCTCATGCGGCTCTTTGCCGAACTGCACAAATCCGGCACCGCCGTCGTCATCGCGACGCACGACCTCGCCTTGATGGATCAATTTGAAAATGCGCGCCGCCTCGTCCTCGGCGACGCGCGCCTGCATATCTACGAATGATGGCGCGATGAATTTCACGAAATCGGAACGCCACGAGAAATCACGATGGGAATTGACCGACGGACGTCTCATCCGGCGGCAAGAGGTGCCGCTCGTTCCGGCGGCCTCGATTGCCGGGCGCGCGCTCGTCACCGTCATTGCGATCATGACCTTTCTCGCCGCGATCACGGCCTGCACGGCGATGATGATTGCCGATGCCGCGCAAGGCTGGAATCAGGCCATCGCGCAGGAAATGACCATTCAGGTCCGCCCGATGGAGGGCCATGATCTCGAGGCCGAGACAGCCAAGGCCGCCGATATTGCGCGCGGAACGCCGGGCATCGCCGAAGTGCAGGTTTATACCAAAGCGCAATCCGAAGCCCTTCTTCAGCCTTGGCTCGGCAGCGGGCTCGATCTTGCCGACCTGCCGATTCCGCGCCTCATCGTGCTCAAACTCGACCGCACGAAAAAGATCGACATCGACGCGCTGCGTCAGGCGCTTGCGAACCAAGTGGCCGGCGCAAGTCTCGACGATCATCGCATCTGGCTGCAGCGATTGGCGCTGATGGCCGGCACCGTCGTTGTCGTCGCCGTCATCATTTTCCTTCTGGTGATGATCGCCATGGTGCTGGCTGTCGGCTTTGCGACGCGCGGCGCCATGGCGGGCAATCGCGAGATCATCGAAGTGCTGCATTTCGTCGGCGCGGCCGACAGCTATATCTCGCGCCAGTTCCAGCGCCATTTCTTCAGCCTTGGGCTGCGTGGCGGCCTGCTCGGCGGGGGTGTCGCGGTTCTCATTTTTCTCCTCTCCGGCGCTTTTTCCGCCTTTCTGCGCGGGACGCCGGGCGGTACGCAGGCGGACATTATGTTCGGCAGTTTCGAACTGACCGCCAAGGGCTATATCGCCATCATCGTCATCGCCGGCGCCATTGCGGTGACGACCGGCATCGTCTCGCGCTTCATCGTCTTCCGTCATCTGCAAAAGCTGGGATGAGGGCTGAGATCCCTGTTGGAACGTGGGGCGAATCCGTCTAAAAGCGACGCATCGTCAACTATCGAAAGGAGGTGATCCAGTGTCTCAATGTCTCTTCGCCCAGCCGCTGGATTTCGCCACCTCACCAGGTCGCGTTTGATCTGCGGCCGCGCAGACATTGCAAAGCGCGCTTGTCGCGCCAACTGAAGCTTTGACAAGAAAGCCCCGGCACGCCGGGGCTTTCGCTTTTGGCGGCGTCTTTTTCGATCGTATCCCTTTTTGATGATGCCCTTTTGTCGTCGATTTCACGCCGCAGTTTCGGGTAAGCTAACAGTAACGCGCGCGTGTGAGATTCGAGGCGGCGGGCCGCAGTCACGGCCGTTTTTCTCTCAATGATTGATGCGTCATGAAACGAGACGCTTTTGCTCTTGCCATGATTCTGATTTGCGCCGCCGTTCCCGCGCGCGCGGATTTCCAATCCTGCCTAAATGAATTGGCTTCGCTTGCCGCGGCAAAGGGCGTCTCGAACGCGACCATCACCAAGGCGATGGATGGTCTCACCTTCGATCCCGACGCGATCACGGCCGAACAGACGCAGCCAGAATTTTCGACCCCGATCTGGGACTATATCGCTGGCCTGGTCGATGACGAGCGCATCGCCGACGGCCGCGCGGAGATGCACAAATGGCATCATTGGCTCGCGGTGGCGCAGGATCGCTATGGCGTGAATGCAGCCATCATCGCCTCGATCTGGGGCGTCGAATCGGATTTTGGCAAAGGGTTTGGCAGCCATCCGATCGTCCAGTCTTTGGCAAGCCTCTCATGCGCCGGCGGACGCGAGCGCTATTTCCGCACTGAATTCGTCGCCGCGTTGAAGATCATCGATGCGGGCGATGTCAATCCGGGGCAATTCATCGGTTCCTGGGCCGGCGCTTTCGGGCATACGCAATTCATGCCGACGACTTTTCTCAAGATGGCGGTTGATCTCGACGGCGACGGCCACCGCGATCTCATCACCTCGGTGCCCGATGCGCTGGGCTCGACCGCGAATTATCTGCATGAACATGGCTGGGTCTCCGGCGGGCCTTGGGGCCTCGAAGTCAAAATTCCGGCGGGCTATGCGGGGCTATCGGGGCGCAGAGCAAAGCGTCCTGTCGCATACTGGAAGGCGCGGGGCATCACGCATACTGATGGTTCGCCGCTTCGCGGCCAAGGCCGGTTCGGTCTGTTCCTGCCCGCAGGCTCGCAAGGGCCGGCCTTTCTCGTCACGCAAAACTTCGATGTGCTCTACACCTATAATTCCTCGGATTCTTATGCCTTGTCGATTGCGCTGCTCGCCGATCGTTTGCGTGGCGGCGCCCCGCTCGCCACGGCGTGGCCCACCAACGATCCGGGCCTGTCGCGTGAGCAGCGCCGCGAACTGCAGCAGCTTTTGATCCGTCATGGCTATGATCTCGATGGCAAGATCGATGGCGTGATGGGGACGAAGACGCGCGCGGCGATTGCCGATTTCCAGACCCGTAACGGCATGACGCCCGACGGCCGGGCTTGCGTCTCCGTGCTCACGGCTTTGCGAAGCCGCTGAGCGTAACGATTTCATTGTATCATTCGAAGAAACGGGGGCGAGCGTGCCGCTGCCGTCTGATCGCGCGATTTTCGGCCGGAGGCGCTGCGCGGAGAATTTTTCAAGAACGGACGAAGACTATGCGCGCATTCCCGTCGTTTTCGTTGCCAAGGCTTTTGCGCCTCGGCTTGCTTCTTACTGTCTTGCTCCCCGGAGGTCTTCTCATGCGACCCGCGCCCGCCGCCGCGAATGAGACCGGGGTGACGTCCGTCGTCGAACTCTTCACATCGCAGGGATGTTCGTCCTGTCCGCCGGCCGATCGTTTGCTGGCCGCGATGGCGCGCGCGCCGGATTTTCTGGGCCTCAGTCTCCCGGTCGGTTACTGGGACTATATCGGTTGGCGCGACACGCTTGCCTCTCCCACCAACACCGCCCGGCAACGCGCCTATGCGGCGGCGCGCGGCAGCGATCAGGTCTATACGCCGCAAGCGGTCATCGATGGGCTCGCCGATGCGATCGGCAGTGATCAGGCCGATGTCGAGCAGCAGATGCGCGCCACGCGCGGGCGTGACGGCGCGATGACGGTGCCGATTCAAATGAGCGAAGGGCGAGGCGTGTTGAAGATCGTTGTCGGCGCCGGCCCGCAAACCTCGGCCGGAGTCTATCTGCTGCGCGTGCTGAAATCGAAAGCGGTCGCCATCGGCCGTGGCGAAAATATCGGCAGCACCATCACCTATACGAATGTCGTACGCGAAATAAAGAAAATCGGCGATTGGAACGGGACGGCCCAAAGCTTCGAGGTCGCCGATCCAAAGGGTGAGGACGAAGGCTATGTCGTTCTCGTGCAAAAAGGTGATGAAACCCGTCCAGGTGCCATTCTCGCCGCGGCAAAAGGCGCCGGCCTGTAGCGCTTTCGCGTTCTCATCGCTACGCTCCGCGGCGGCGTGGGCTGCCGGCCAAGTCTGAAATCCAAGTCAGAAAGCCAAGTCCGAATTTCGCCCCGATCGTAGCTTTAGTCCAAGCTGTTGATGTTTGGAGCCGTCGGCCCGTGCCGATGGCCTAAAAGGAGTATGTTGAACCGATGATTCGGGTGCTTCTCTTTCTCTTGCCGGCAGCTCTCGCTTTGGCCGGCGGTTTAGGCGCGGTGACGCCCGCAGTCGCGGTTCCAAAGGCCAAGCCAGTCCAAGTTACCACTTACGGAGATTGGGGCGTCTTCGTCGCCGAAAACGGCGACGACAAGACCTGCTACGCTTTGGCGAAGCCGAAAGATCGGGCGCCCACCACTCTCAAACGCGATCCGGCCTTCATCTTCATCTCAAGCCGCCCAAGCGAAAACATTCGCAACGAGGTCTCGATCATCATGGGCTTTCCCATGAAGGACGGAGGCGATGCAGAGGCGCAAGTCGGCGATACGAACTTCGATCTGATTTCGAAGGGCACGAATGCCTGGGTGAAAAATCCCGCGACAGAAGGCGAGCTCATCGCGGCGATGAAAAAGGGCGCGACGCTGATCGTCAAAGCCTCTTCGCTTCGCGGCAATATGACGACCGACAGCTATTCGCTCAGCGGGCTGAGCCAGGCGCTTGAGCGCGTCACGAAGGAATGCCGCTGAGCGCGGCCCCGCTCGACGTCCATTTTTGACGCTTTCTGCGTCATCCACGGACCGGAAGCCCTTCGCCCCGCTTTGTTCTTCGACCAATTTGTTATAATTCTTCCGCTTGTTCCGGGCGAACCCGCCAGCGCATAATGAAAATGTCATGGGCGGAAAAAAGAAGCCCGGCGCGCGTGTCATCGCGGGAGGAAGCCATGTCGGATAAAGTCTATCCCGTCAGTTCGGAGTGGGCGAAACGCGCCTATGTCGACGCGGCAAAATATGCCGAGCTCTACGCCCATTCGATCAACGATCCCGATGGCTTCTGGGGCGAAGAGGGACGCGCGCGCATCGATTGGATCAAGCCTTTCACCAAGGTGAAGAACACGTCGTTCGGTCCTGGCCGCGTCTCGATCAAATGGTATGAGGACGGCGTCACCAATGTCGCGATGAACTGCCTCGATCGTCATCTCGAGACCCGCGGCGACAAGACGGCGATCATCTGGGAAGGCGACGATCCGAACCAGTCGCTCCACATCACCTACCGTGAATTGCACGATCATGTCTGCCGCTTCGCCAATGTGCTGAAGGGGCAAGGCGTCCGCAAAGGCGACACGGTCACCATCTACATGCCGATGATCCCTGAGGCGGCCTACGCGATGCTGGCTTGCGCGCGGATCGGCGCCATCCATTCCGTCGTCTTCGGCGGCTTCTCGCCGGATTCGCTTGCCGGCCGCATTCGCGATTGCCGCTCGAAAATCTTGATCACTGCGGATGAGGGCGTTCGCGGTGGGCGCAAGATCGCGCTCAAGGCCAATGTCGATGCGGCGATCAAGAAGGCTGATGGCATCGTCGAGAAAGTTCTCGTCGTCAAACGCACTGGCGGCGCGGTCGATTGGCAGCACGAAAGGGATGTCTGGTACGAAGACGCCGCCGCGCATGCCTCGGCCTATTGCCCGGCTGCCGAGATGAATGCCGAGGATCCGCTCTTTATTCTCTACACGTCAGGATCGACTGGCACGCCCAAAGGCGTCGTCCACACGACGGCCGGTTATCTCGTCTTCGCCGCGATGACGCATCATTACGTCTTCGATTATCACGAGGACGATATCTATTGGTGCACGGCCGATATCGGCTGGGTGACGGGCCATAGTTACATTCTCTATGGCCCGCTCTGCAACGGCGCGACGACGCTGATGTTCGAAGGCGTGCCGACCTATCCGACGGTGTCGCGCTTCTGGCAGGTCGTCGATAAGCACAAGGTCAACACGTTCTATACCGCGCCCACCGCGATCCGTTCGCTGATGAGCGCGGGCGAGGCGCCGGTAACGGCGACGAGCCGCGCTTCTCTGCGTCTCCTTGGCACGGTCGGCGAGCCGATCAATCCGGAAGCATGGGAATGGTATCATCGTGTCGTCGGCGACCATCGCTGTCCGGTCATGGATACCTGGTGGCAGACGGAAACCGGCGGCCATCTGATCACGCCGCTGCCCGGCGCGACGCCGTTGAAGCCCGGTTCGGCGACAAAGCCGTTCTTCGGCATCATTCCGGAAATCGTCGATGCCTCGGGCGCGATCCAGCACGGACCCTGCGAAGGCAATCTTGTCATTGCCGATTCATGGCCCGGGCAGATGCGCACCGTCTTCGGCGATCACGAGCGCTTCGTGCAGACTTATTTCTCCGCCTATCCGGGAAAATATTTTACCGGCGACGGCTGCCGCCGCGATGCCGACGGCTATTACTGGATTACCGGCCGCGTCGATGATGTCATCAATGTTTCGGGCCATCGCCTCGGCACCGCCGAAGTCGAAAGCGCGCTTGTCGCTCATGTAACGGTCGCGGAAGCAGCCGTCGTCGGCTACCCGCACGACATCAAAGGCCAGGGCATCTATGCCTATGTCACGCTGATGGAAGGCCAGAAGCCGAGCGAGGATCTGCGCAAGGAGCTCGTTGCCTGGGTGCGACAGGAAATCGGCCCCATCGCCTCGCCCGACGTCGTGCAATTCGCCCCTGGCCTGCCCAAAACGCGCTCGGGCAAGATCATGCGGCGCATTCTGCGCAAAATCGCCGAAAACGAGTTCCATGCGCTCGGCGATACCTCGACTCTCGCCGACCCTGCGGTCGTCGAGGACCTGATCCGCAATAGGGCGAAATGAGTCGGGGCCTTTGACCGCGTCATGCGGGGCCGCCCCACTGCGGCCTCGATGCCACACCTCAAGATGTTTTTAACCGCGCCGACGGAAATCTTCTCGAAGCCGCTTTCCCGATTGATATTCTTCTAAGCAATGGCTGATGGAGTGAGCGCCCGAGCGCTTCACAAGGCGTGTTTATGCCGGCTGCTGAACCGTGTTCCAGCCCGGTGTGGCCCCGCCGAAGAGGATCGCTTCTGAGAGTCGCTTCTCACTTTCGATATTTGGAGGGACAATGGGCACGTCGAGGGATCGGATCGTTTCAGTTTTCTCGCTTTTGAGCGGCGATCTAGCGGCGGCCCTTGTCGCCGGCATGGCGGCATTGTCTCCGGCCCAAGCCGCGCATGAGGAAGTCGCCTTTCAGGGCGATTATCCGGCCGGCGTGGTCGTCATTAGCAAGCATCAGCGCAGGCTCTATTTCACCGAAGGCAATGGCCGCGCCATCCGCTATCCGATCGCGGTTGGCAAGCCGGGCAAGGCCTGGCTCGGCGAGACGAGCGTCGCGGGCAAATATCTGCGTCCGGATTGGTCGCCGCCGGCCGTCGTCCATCACGATCATCCGGAGCTGCCGAACCTCATCAAGGGCGACAATCCGCATAATCCGATGGGCGCCGCTGCGATCATGCTCGAGCGCTATGAAGTCGCCATCCACGGGACCAATGCGCATATGCGCGCCTCGATCGGCACCGCGGCGTCCTATGGCTGCATCCGCATGTACAATGAGGACGTGCTCGATCTCTTCGACCGCGTTAATGTGGGAACGCCGGTCTACGCCATCCCCTAAGGGCGTCGCTTGCGGAGGAATTGAAGGCCGGTGCGGATCCTCCGCGCCGGCCTTTGCATTTCTGCGGATTGCTCTAAAAGCAAGGACACCCAGGGCAACGCTTCATGATGGCAGAGCCGACCGAGAGTTTGACTGCGCGCTGCTGCATCGTCGGCGGCGGCCCGGCGGGCATGATCCTCGGCTTTCTTCTCGCCCGCGCGGGAATCGAGACCGTCATCGTCGAAAAGCACGCCGATTTTCTGCGCGATTTTCGCGGCGACACGATTCATCCCTCCACACTCGAAGTGATGAACGACCTCGATCTCTACGAAGACTTTCTCAAGTTGCCGCACCAGGAGGTCACACTGGTCTCCGGCCAGATCGGCGACACGGTTCTGCCGCTCGCCGATTTTTCGCATTTGCCGACGCGGGCAAAATTCCTCGCCTTCATGCCGCAATGGGATTTTCTCAATTTTCTCGCGCGTCACGGCTCGGCCTATCCGACGTTTCATCTCCGCATGCAGGCCAATGTCGTAGGGCTCATCGAATCGGGCGGCGTGATCCGTGGCGTCACGGCAAAGACGCCTCAAGGCCGACTTGATGTGAACGCTGATCTTGTCATCGGCGCTGACGGGCGCCACTCGACCGTGCGCGAGCAAGCGGGCTTCGTCACGGAGGATATCGGCGCACCGATGGACGTTCTCTGGTTCAGCCTCAGCCGCAAGACAACGGACGGGAATGAGAGTCTCGGCCATATGCGCGCCGGACAAATCCTGGTTCTCATCAACCGCGGCGAACATTGGCAATGCGGCTATGTTATCCCGAAGGGCGCGGCGGCTGAGATGCAGCAGCGTCATGTCGAGCTGTTGCGGCAAAAAATCGTCAGCCTCGTGCCCCAGCTCGCCGATCGCGTCGGCGAGATTAAAAGCTGGGACGATGTGAAGCTTTTGACCGTCACGGTCGATAGGCTTCCGCTCTGGCACAGGCTGGGCCTCCTTTGCATCGGCGATGCGGCCCATGCCATGTCGCCCGTCGGCGGCATCGGCATCAATATCGCCATTCAGGACGCGGTTGCGACCGCCAATATTTTGACGCCGGCACTGAAGGGAGAGGGAACGATTTCCGATACGCTTCTTGCCCAGGTGCAGAAACGCCGCGAAGGACCGATGAAAGCGACGCAGGCCATGCAGCTCTTCATCCAGAACAGAGTGATCTCAAATGTTCTCGCTAATCGCGATGCGACGCTGACGCTCCCCTGGTTCATGCGCGCCTTCATCCTCTTCCCCTGGTTGAGGCGAATTCCCGCGCGCATCATCGGCATCGGCTTTCGACCCGAGCGGGTGCGCCAAGCGCTGTGATATAAGTCCGTCTTTCTTTCCGTCCGGACCCTTGACGATATGAACAAAACCGCTGCGGCCATTCACGCGCTCGAAGCGCATCGAAAAGAGATCGAGCGCACAACAATTGCCGATCTCTTCGCCGAGGATGCGAAGCGCTTCGACGATTTCCACGTTGAAACCGGCGGCCTGCTTTTCGATTTCTCGAAACACAGGGTCAGCCGGCGCACGCTGTCTCTTCTGCTCGATCTCGCGCGCGCGTCAAAATTGGAAGAGCGGCGCGATGCGCTGTTTTCAGGCGCCATCGTCAATCCGACGGAAGGCCGGCCCGCGCTCCACATGGCCTTGCGCAATCTGGGACCGCGACCGTTTTTGGCGCAAGGCAAGGATGTCATGCCCGAGGTCAACGCCGAGCGGCAGAAGATGCTGCGCTTTGCCGAGGCGGTGCGCAGCGGCGCGATCAAAAGCGCGAACGCAAAACCCTTCACCGATATCGTCAATATCGGCATCGGCGGTTCCGATCTCGGCCCGGCCATGGCCGCCAAGGCACTCGCGCCTTTCGTTGCCCCGCATCTGAATTTGCATTTTGTCGCCAATGTCGATGGGGCCGATCTCGGCGATCTTCTGCCGAAGCTCCCGCTTACGACGACACTTTTCATCGTCTGCTCGAAAACCTTCACGACGCTTGAGACGCTCACCAATGCGCGCGCGGCGCGGCGCGCGCTTGTCGAAGCATTGGGCGAAGCGACGGTCGCGGCGCAATTCTGTGCCGTCTCGACCGCGCTCGACGAGGTGGCACAATTCGGCATCGCGTCCGACTGCATCTTCGGTTTCTGGGATTGGGTCGGCGGGCGTTATTCACTCTGGTCGTCGATCGGGCTTTCGCTCGCGATTGGGATCGGCGCCGACCAGTTCGAACAATTTCTCGCGGGGGGCGAAGAAATCGATACGCATTTCACCGCGGCGCCTCTTGAGAAGAATATTTCCGTGCTCATGGCGCTTCTCGGCGTCTGGTATCGGAATTTTTGGGCTTATGCCGCGCATGCGGTGATCCCCTACGATCAGCGGCTCGCGCGCTTTCCCGCCTATCTTCAGCAGCTTGAAATGGAATCGAACGGCAAATCGGTGACGCTCGATGGCGCGCCGGTTGAGTGCGCGACAGGCGCGGTTCTCTTCGGCGAACCCGGCACGAATGGCCAGCACGCCTTCTTCCAGCTTCTGCATCAAGGGACGGAAATCGTCCCCATCGATTTTCTTGTCGCCGCCGAACCCTGTGCCGCAGACGCGCGGCAACACGCGCTTCTTCTCGCCAATTGTCTCGCGCAAAGCGAGGCGCTCATGCGCGGGCGCTCGCTCAGCGAAGTGGAGAAGCAGCTTCGTGCAAAAGGTATGCGCGAAGATGCCATCGCGCGGCTCGCGCCGCACAAGGTCTTTGCCGGCAATCGGCCTTCGAGCACGCTTCTCTATAAGCAACTCACGCCGCGCGTGCTTGGCCAGCTCATCGCGCTTTATGAGCACAAGGTCTTCGTGCAATCGGTGATCTGGAACATCGACCCCTTCGACCAATGGGGCGTCGAACTCGGCAAGGAATTGGCGTTGCGTTTGGCGCCGATCGTCGGCGACGACAAGGCGCCGCTCGACGGTCTCGATGCTTCGACAGCCGGCCTCATCGCTCGGATCAGGACGTTCAGAAAGGGGTGACGCCTTGCCCACGTCCTACAATCAGGTCGCCGGCCAGAATATTCATCGCCTCGAAGGCTTGAGCGACGGCGTCTTCGCCGTTGCTATGACACTACTCGTTCTCGATCTGCATACGCCGGCCGCAGCGGCGGTCGGCAACGAATCCGATCTTTGGCACGCCATCGTCGCGCTCGCACCGCGTCTTCTCGTCTATCTGATGAGTTTTTTGACCCTTGGCATTTTCTGGGTCGGTCAGCAGACGCAGCTCAATCATCTGGCCCAAACCAACCGCAATCATGCGTGGATTCATCTGGCCTTTTTGTTCGCCGTGTCGCTTATGCCGTTTTCGACATCGTTGATTGCCGAATTCATTTCCTATCGGGCAGCGCTTATCATTTATTGGGCAAATATTTTTGCGCTCGGCGTTATTCTTTACGCGAGTTGGCGCTATGCGGCGAAAGCGGCGCTGCTGAAAGGGGATGTGGACCGTGAGATCGCCTGCGTCATCGAGCGCAGGATCATCGTCGCGCAGTCGCTTTATGCGGCGGCCGCGCTGCTCTGCGTCTTCAACACTTATTGGAGTCTCGGCTTCATCCTGCTGGTGCAGCTGAATTACGCATTGGCGCCGCGCATCGGTATTTTGGCGCGGCTCTGAGCCTCAAGAGCGGCGCAGATCGACATCACATCGGATAAATAAGTTACGGGCCGCCGATGTTGATCGACGGCCCGAAAAAACGGCTCAGCTGGTGAAAACAGCTGCCGACTATTTCAGATGTTTAGCGAGGAACTTGTTCATCTCGAACATCGTCGCCTTCTTCTGCCCGAAGACGGCAGCAAGTTTGTCGTCGGCGATGATCTCGCGTTTGTTTTGCGGATTTTGCAGCTTGTGCTTGCGAATATACTCCCAAACCTTACTGACCACTTCGGTACGCGGAAGCTGTGCCGAGCCGACGATCGCGGCAAGCGCGGGCGAAGGCGTCAGCGGCTTGGAAAAGGCGCTCGGGGTAGCTTTGGCCGGGGCCTTCTTCTTCGCGGGCGCGCTTTTCCCGGCGGTCTTTTTTGGTGCAGTTGTCATCCTTATTCCTCCGATCGAGTCTGCGCGAATCTCGCGGTCGTCGAATCTAACTAGCCAAAATCACTGCGATCGGGAACGTGCCGCAAGCCGATTTGCTGCGTAAAGTCGATTTATACCGAGCAAATTCACTGCGGCGGTGCCCTCGCGGGGAGCCATTACCCTGGTGCAGAGGCCGCATGGGGCGTGCTTTGTCAATCCCCAGGGGCTCGAGGCTCTAGCTATGCAATAAATGCATAACTGTAGAGCTTCAGGTCTGCCTTCCCCGACCGATTTTTCGCGCCCGCCGCGCCAGGGTCCGGAGCCGCAGCGCGTTGAGCTTGATAAAGCCCGCCGCGTCGCGATGATCGTAGGCAACCGCACCTTCTTCGAAGGTCACGAGGTCCTGATCGTAAAGAGAATAGGGGCTGGTGCGGCCAACGATGCTCGCCGAACCCTTATAAAGCTTCACACGGACGCTGCCTGAGACGAACTCCTGGCTCTTGTCGATCAAGGTTTGCAGCAGCTCGCGTTCTGGCGAAAACCAGAAGCCGTTGTAAATGAGCTCGGCATATTTCGGCATCAGCTCGTCTTTGAGATGCGCCGCGCCGCGATCGAGCGTCAGCTGTTCGATGCCGCGATGCGCGATATAAAGAATCGTGCCGCCGGGCGTCTCATACATGCCGCGCGATTTCATGCCGACGAATCTGTTCTCGACGAGATCGAGCCGGCCGATGCCATTGGCGCGGCCGAGTTCGTTTAGATGCGCGAGCAGAGTTGCCGGCGACATTTTTTTCCCATCGACGGAAATGGCATCGCCTTTTTCGAATCCGATCTCGATGATGGTTGCTTTGTCCGGCGCATCTTCCGGACTGACGGTGCGCGAATAGACATAATCGGGCACCATCTCAGCCGGGTCTTCCAGCACCTTGCCTTCCGACGAGACGTGGAGAAGATTGGCATCGACCGAAAACGGCGCTTCGCCGCGCTTGTCTTTCGCGATCGGAATCTGGTTCTGCTCGGCGAAAGCGATGAGCGCGGTTCGCGAGGTCAAATCCCATTCGCGCCAGGGCGCGATGACTTTGATCTCCGGCTCCAGCGCATAATAGGCGAGTTCGAAGCGGACCTGATCATTGCCTTTGCCCGTCGCGCCATGGGCGACGGCGTCGGCGCCAACTTTGCGCGCGATCTCGATCTGCTTTTTGGCGATCAGCGGCCGCGCAATCGAGGTGCCGAGAAGATAAAGCCCTTCATATTGCGCATTGGCACGGAACATCGGGAAGACATAATCGCGGACGAACTCTTCGCGCAGATCTTCGACGAAGATGTGCTCGGGCTTGATGCCGAGCATCAGCGCCTTCTGCCGCGCCGGCTCCAACTCCTCGCCCTGGCCGAGATCGGCGGTGAAAGTCACGACTTCGCAGCCATAGGTGGTCTGCAGCCATTTCAGGATGATCGACGTGTCGAGGCCGCCGGAATAGGCGAGGACGACGCGTTTGATCGCTTTCTTTTCGGCCATTGGGGACTCTATTTCGGGGATGGTTTATGCGTGTGCCGGTCTGGTCGGGCGGACTATAAGGGCCGAACTTGGCCGTGCAAGCGCGCAAAGTTTCGCGCCGTGCTGCCCTGCCCCTCACTTGCGGAATCGCGCGAAAAGGCGCATATGAAAGCCAATCTTCCTTCTCATAACGATCATCGTAAGGTGGTTGGCGTTTGAGAGTGGGCCCCCGGGGACCCGCTCTTTTTTATTGCCGCTCGACCGCCATAAGCGTGAGGAACTCAAGGCCCGTGGGGCTCGATTTGCACGCCAACACAGACCAAAGCGGCTTGAACGAGCCGCGGTTTACGGCCGAGACGGGAGTCGCCGCCCGGATCGCGCATCTGGCTGTGCCGGTCCTGGCCGATCTCGGCTACCGCCTGGTGCGGGTGAAGCTTTCGGGGCAGGACGGCGCCACGGTGCAGGTGATGGCGGAGCGCCCCGACGGCAGCATGGCTATCGCGGATTGCGAGGCTGTCAGCCAGGCGCTGTCGCCGGTGCTCGATGTCGACGATCCGGTGAAGAGCCCCTATCGGCTGGAGATTTCTTCGCCCGGAATCGACCGGCCTTTGGTCCGCCGATCCGATCTCGTCCGGGCGATTGCGCAGGAAGCGCGGATCGAAATGAGCGTCGGCCAGAGCGACCTCGGCGGCCGCAAAAGGTTTCGCGGCATCGTCGAAGGGATCGAGGGCGAAGATCGCGCGGCGCGGCTGAAGCTGCGCCGGCTCGACGCCAAGGAGGGTGAGCAGCAGGACGTCTGGCTGCCCGTCTCCGAGATCGACGAGGCCAAGCTCGTCTTGACCGACGAACTGATCCGCGAGGCTCTGCGGGCGGCCAAATTGGCTGAGAGTGGGCCGGAAGAAGACGAAGCGGGCGCTACGCCGGTACCTGCGCCACGGCGCGGGCCCGGCCGGTTCGCCGGCCAAAAATCCAGCGACGGCCAAAAGCAGAAGCCGCTACTGCCCGCCGGCGTGCAATCGCATTTCAAGAAGGCCAAGTCTGCACGGCCTTCCAACAGCAAACCGTCCGTTCGTTAGAAGAAAACGCAAAACATTCGTCCGTAGCCAGTCAATGAGACAGACTACGGGTCATCAAAGGAGGTATTGCCATGGCCGTCAGTGCCAACAGGCTCGAACTTTTGCAGATCGCCGACGCGGTGGCGCGAGAAAAATCCATCGATCGGCAGATCGTGCTCGCCTCGATGGAAGACGCGATGCAGAAGGCCGCCCGCTCCCGCTATGGGCAGGAGACCGAGGTCCGCGCCGAGATCAATCCGAAGACCGGCGAAGTCCGTTTCTCGCGCCTCCTTCTCGTCGTTGACGAGGTCGAGAACGACGCGACGCAAATTTTGCTCACCGAAGCGCGCAAGAAAAATCCCGCCGCCCAGGTCGGCGACTGGATCGCCGAAACTCTGCCGCCGTTCGATTTCGGCCGCATCGCCGCGCAATCTGCGAAACAAGTGATCGTGCAGAAAGTGCGCGAGGCCGAACGCGACCGCCAATATCAGGAATTCAAGGATCGCATCGGCGAAATCGTCAACGGCGTCGTCAAGCGTGTCGAATACGGCAATGTGATTGTCGATCTCGGCCGCGGCGAAGCGACCATCCGGCGCGACGAAATGATTCCGCGCGAAACCTTCCGCCCCGGCGATCGTGTCCGCGCCTATGTCTATGATGTGCGCCGCGAGCAGCGCGGGCCGCAGGTATTCCTGTCGCGGACGCATCCACAATTCATGGCCAAACTCTTCCGCCAGGAAGTGCCGGAAATCTATGACGGCGTCATCGAAGTGCGCGCAGTTGCGCGCGATCCAGGTTCTCGCGCCAAGATCGCGGTCATCTCGCGCGATTCTTCGATCGACCCGGTCGGGGCCTGCGTCGGCATGCGCGGCTCTCGTGTGCAGGCAGTCGTCAACGAATTGCAGGGCGAGAAGATCGACATCATTCCCTGGTCGCAGGACGCCGCGACTTTCATCGTCAATGCCTTGCAGCCGGCGGAAGTCGTCAAAGTCGTTCTCGACGAGGATACGAACCGCATCGAAGTCGTCGTTCCCGACGATCAGCTTTCGCTTGCCATCGGACGGCGCGGTCAGAACGTGCGGCTTGCCTCGCAATTGACTGGCTGGGATATCGACATTCTGACCGAGGCCGAGGAATCCGAGCGCCGGCAGAAGGAATTCGTTGAGCGCACCAATACATTCATGACCGCGCTCGATGTCGACGAAGTCGTCGGCCAGCTGCTCGCCTCCGAAGGCTTCCGCTCGGTCGAAGAACTGGCTTTTGTCGAAACATCCGAACTCGCGCAGATCGAAGGCTTCGACATGGATACGGCGGCGGAAATTCAGGACCGTGCCCGCGAATATCTCGCGCGCATTGAGGCCGAGCACGATCAGCGGCGCAAGGAACTCGGCGTCGCCGACGAGTTGCGCGAGATCGAAGGCGTCACCACGCCGATGATGGTCAAATTGGGCGAAAACGATGTGAAGACGGTGGAGGATTTCGCCGGCTGCGCCACCGACGACCTCGTCGGCTGGACCGAACGCAAGGACGGCGAGACGACCAAACACGCGGGATTCTTGGATGGGTCCAATATTTCCCGCGACGAAGCGGAAGCCTTGATCATGGCCGCGCGCGTGAAAGCGGGCTGGATCGAGGCGACCCCTGTGACCCCGCTGGTCGAAGAGGGCGAGCCCGCCGAACAAAGCTAAGCATCGGCAAAAGCGTGGGCGTCTAGCTGTTTTCGCCTTGCGCATTATATTGGAGGAGCCCGCACACGCGAGAGAACCCGACAAGCGAAGCCGTTTCGGCGGATGAAGGTTCGCAGCGAACCTGCATCGTCACACGGACCAAGGGCGCGCCGGATCGAATGATCCGTTTCGTCCTGGGTCCCGACGGAAAACTTGTGCCGGATTTGCGGCATAAGCTGCCGGGCCGGGGCGTGTGGGTCATGGGGCGGGCCGAAACGGTCGCCGAGGCCGTCAAACGCAAGGCGTTCACCCGCGGATTGAAGGCCGAGGCGGTGGTTCCCCCCGATCTGGCCGCCGAAGTCGACGGTCTGTTGAGTAAACACTGCCTCCAGGCGCTCGCCATCGCCAATAAGGCGGGGCAAGTCGTGACCGGATTTGCCAAGGTGGAGGCGGCCATTGATCGCGGCCGCGTCCTGGGGCTGGTCGAAGCGCAGGATGGCGCCGCCGAAGGGGGCCGCAAGCTCCGCCAAGCCCTCCACAGGCGTTTTGGGCCGGCCTCTGGGAAGCCGGAGGTGAAACTCTTTACTTCGCTGCAATTGAGTTTGGCACTTGGGCTCGCAAATGTGATACATGCAGCCCTCATCGAGGGAGCGGCGGCCCAGGCCTTTCTCTCGCACTGTCGGAGACTTAATTTCTACCGCTCCGACAAGGCGAGTACAGGCGATGCGACAGACGAGGCGGCGGCGCCGGAATTTGCCTGAGTTTGACCGGGCAACGATTTTCCGGGATGAGCGAGTGAGGCCCGGGGGCCGATGGGGTCCCGAGGGACGGCACTGCACCACCGCCCTGTTTTGAGTGGATTTGGCCGCGCAAGCGGCAGGGCGGGGTCGAAATGGACCAGGCCGTAAAGGTCGGGTTGTTCTCCGACGCGATGGAATGGTTGGGCATAGGCCCTAGGATTGGGAACGGATGAGCGATACGAAAAATTCTGGCGATAACACTCTGAGCGTCACGCCGACGAAAACCTTGTCGCTGAAGCGGCCGGTCGAGTCAGGCATTGTGCGCCAGAGCTTTTCGCATGGCCGCTCGAAGGCGGTCGTTGTCGAAAAGGTGAAACGCCGGACCATTGCGGGCGGCGATGCGCATCCTGCGCGTGAAGCGCCTCCTGCCGCCCCGCCCCCGCCCGCGCCGCCTCCAGCGCCCGCGGCACCGGCGCGTCCTGCCGCATCTGAGCGGGCAGCTCGCAGCGAAGGGCCGCAAAAAGCGAGTGCGCGCCAGGCCGCCGGCGTCGTCCTGCGTTCGCTCACCGAAGAAGAGCGCGATGCCCGCGCCAAGGCGCTCACCGGCGCGCGCGAGCGGGAAGATGAAGAGCGCCGTATCGCTCTCATTGAATTGAACGAACGCGAAGAGCGCGAAGCCCGCGAACGCGATGAGCGCGCCGCCGCTGCCGAACGCAAGCGCGAAGAAGACGCGCGCCGCGCGCATGATGCCGAAGCCAAGAGACGCTCTGAGATGGAAGCGAAACGCCGCCTCGAAGGTGGTGCGCCTGCTCCCATGCCTTCGACTGTGTCGCCTGCCGCCCGCAAACCTCTGACGGTCGCGCCCGCGACGCCGCGTGCCCCGCTCGTCGAGGAAGAAGAGACGCGCCGCGTCATCCGCCGGCCCGGCGTCGCGCCGAAGGTCATTGCGCCGCGACCGACCCGTGGGGCTGAACCGAAGAACCGCGGCCGCCTGACGGTTACAAGCGTGACCGGCGACCAAGAGGAGCGAACGCACTCTTTCGCGTCGTTCCGCCGTCGCGAACAGCGCCGCAGAGGTCATGTCGCCGAGCAGAAAGAAAAGATTTCGCGCGAAGTGGTTTTGCCGGAGACGATTACGATCCAGGAACTCGCCAACCGCATGTCGGAACGCGGCGTCGACGTGATCAAGCTTTTGATGAAACAGGGCGAGATGGCCAAGATCACCGATGTGATCGATGCCGACACCGCCCAGCTCATCGCCGAGGAACTCGGTCATACGGTGAAACGCGTCGCCGAATCCGATGTCGAAGAGGGCCTCTTCGGCAACGTCGATACGGACGAACATCTTATCCAACGGCCGCCGGTCGTGACCATCATGGGTCACGTCGACCACGGCAAGACCTCGCTGCTCGATGCGATCCGCAAGGCCGATGTTGTCTCCGGCGAAGCCGGCGGAATCACGCAACATATCGGCGCCTATCAGATCAAGGCACCGAACGGTTTGCCGATCACCTTCATCGATACGCCCGGCCATGCCGCCTTCACGGCCATGCGCGCGCGCGGCGCCAAGGTGACCGACATTGTGGTGCTTGTCGTTGCCGCGGACGACGGCGTGATGCCGCAGACGGTTGAGGCGATTGCCCATGCCAAAGCCGCGCATGTGCCGCTCATCGTCGCGATCAATAAAATCGATAAGCCGGACGCTAAACCCGAGCGGGTCCGCAGCGAGCTTTTGCAACATAGCATTCAGGTCGAGTCGCTCGGCGGCGACACGCTCGAAATCGAGGTTTCCGCGACGCAGCGGCTCAATCTTGATAAGCTGCTCGACGCCATCGCGCTGCAGGCCGAGGTTCTCGATCTGCGCGCCAATCCGGACCGCTCCGCCGAAGGAACGGTCATTGAAGCCCGGCTCGACCGCGGCCGCGGTCCGGTCGCGACCGTTCTCGTTCAGCGCGGAACGCTGCATCCGGGCGACATCGTCGTCGCCGGCTCCGAATGGGGCCGCGTGCGGGCGCTGCTCGACGACAAGGGCCAGCTTCGCCAAGAGGCCGGCCCCTCGATGCCGGTCGAAGTGCTGGGCTTTTCGAGCTCGCCCGAGGCCGGCGACCTTGTCGCCGTGGTCGAGAGCGAAGCCCGTGCGCGCGAGATCACCGAATATCGTGATCGCGTGAAGCGCGAAAAGGCCTCCGTGCGCGGCGCCGTTCGTGGCTCGCTCGCTGATATGATGAGCCAGCTCAAGACGGCGGGCCGCAAGGATGTCTCGCTCATTATCAAGGGCGATGTGCAAGGCTCGGTCGAGGCGATCCTGGCGAGCCTCGAAAAGCTCAACACGGAAGAGGTTGGCGCGCGCGTCATTCACGCGGGCGTCGGCGGCATCACCGAGAGCGATGTGACATTGGCGGCGGCAGCTGGCG
>Ga0181536_10000842_pt1 | contig 36810 bp, 30 predicted proteins | sample PEATcosm2014_Bin_41_FD_121105 | JGI IMG/M metagenome (GOLD analysis project Ga0181536, IMG submission 121105) | Peatland microbial communities from MTU Mesocosm Facility, Houghton, MI, USA - PEATcosm2014_Bin17_60_metaG | ecosystem: Environmental > Terrestrial > Soil > Wetlands > Peat | place...
CATTGCTCACATCGACCGAGGGTACCTACCCTCGCGTCAAAATCAACGTCCTGAATGATGGTTATCGTTGGCCGGTTTTGAAGTGACCCTCTATGGCCGGTTTTGGGTGATCCCCGAGGATTTGCAGCGGACCTGGACGACGGGGAAGCCATGTCGCTGGCGATCTGCCGTGCACGAGGTTACGCCTTGGCCACAGACGACCGCAAAGCCCGACGCATTGCCGGTCAATTGGCGTTGCCCGGTGTGCAACTCTTTTCGACTTCTCAAATCGTGCATCACTGGGCCGTCCGGACTGGCGCCGCGCCGGGCGAATTGAAACGCATCTTGTCCGCAATCGAGCTGAGGGCTCGGTTCATCCCCCCGCATGACGACCCTTTGCGGGAATGGTGGATGCGCACCCGCTAGCCAGCTCAAGCAACCGCCTGCGCGGCTCTTTTGGTGCTAGTGCACGTCGCTGGATCCGTGCCCAGCGAATTTCGGAGTGGGCGGCCCACTAGCTTAGCTAGCTAGAGCGCACCATGCCCTCCATAAGAATTTTGGATTGGACCACCGGACATCCCAGTCTTTAAACTGGATATATGCGGATCGCCACGCCAGCCGTTTCCGAGGGTGCCTCCCAGGTTGCGCTCTTGCACCATATCAGCAGCATCGTCAGCTCCGACCTGAGCCTGGAGAAAATGCTGCAAGAACTGATCTCCCTGACGCTCGAAACCACGCGTTGCGACGCGTGCCTGGTCTACCTGGTAGACCACGCCACCAACGAAGTGGTGCTGCAGGCCTCGCAACTCCCGCACGCGTCGGAGATCGGCAACATTCGCCTCAAGATGGGCGAAGGCATCACGGGCTGGGTGGCGCAGCACAAATCCGTGGTGGCGCTGTCGAACAAGGCGTCCACCGACGCCCGCTTCAAGACCTTCCAAACCCTGCCGGAGGACACTTTCGACGCCTTTCTCTCCGTGCCGCTGGTGAGCGGCGGCGATCTGATCGGCGTCATCAACGTGCACCACCGCCAGCCGCACACGCATGCGCCGGAAGAAGTGGCGCTGGTCAGCTTCATTGGCGAGCAGATGGGCGTGGCCATCGCCAAGTGGCGCCTGGAAGAGCGCTCGGAAACCGCGGCCAAGCGCATGGAAACGCTGGCGGCGGTGGCCCAGACCATCTCCGCCGAAAGCTATCTGGACCGCATCCTGCAAGCCATTTCGGAGATGGTGGCGGAGACCCTGGATTCGCCCGTCTGTTCTATCATGCTAATCGATGAGGACCGCCGCGAGCTGGTGATTTCGGCGGCGCGCTGCTCCTCTCCCGACTATCTGCACAAGATGCCGCTGAAGATCGAGGATTCGCTGATCGGCCGCGTGGTGCGCGAGGGCCGCCCCATCACGGTTCCCAACGTGCTCGCCGAGAAACAATTCCGCTACCCGGAATTGGCGCGCAAGACCGGCTTGGCATCGCTGCTGTCCGTGCCGTTGTTCACGCGCGACAAGGTGATCGGCACCATCAACATCTACACCCGCGAGCAGCGCGCCTTTTCCGAAGAAGAGATAGGCTTCGTGAAAGCCGTGGCCGGCCAGGCGGCGATCGCCATCGAGAACGCGCGCCTGATGTCGGAAACGCTGGAGATGAAGCGGACGCTGGAGGCGCGCAAGCTGGTGGAGCGCGCCAAGGGTATCCTGCAACAGAAGTACAACCTCACCGAGGAAGAAGCTTACCTGCGCTTGCGCAATGAAAGCCGGCGGCTGCGGCGTCCCATGCGCGACCTGGCCGAAGCGGTGATTCTGGCCGACGATCTGCGGCGCGGCGGCGAGGGGCCCAGGCCTGGCCGGCCGGAGAAACACGATCTTGAGCCGCAGATAGACGCCGATGAACGCGGATAAGGTACGGATTCGGGGTTTACATAGAGTGTCCCCCAGACCGATTTCGCTCATTGCTATTGGAATTTGCATCCTAGGCGCCGGCTGTCAGAAAGGGTATGATACGAGACGATTTGGAAAGCGGAATCCCGCTCCCCGAATGGGCTCTGGCTTGCGAGTGCCGACACAATACAAAACGGCGGCTTCGGTTCGGCTGCCATTCACACTAGCGTGTATCTCAAGAGGATCAATGTTTCGGCGCCTCAGACGCAGGTCTTGGGGTTCTCCTGTCAGGGCCCGGCTCCACGACCCTTCGTTCTGGACAACAATGCCAACGCCGGGGGAACGATAACCTGAGGATGAACTGGTTAACTCCATCGTATCTAGTAGAGGTGACGTATGAAGGGCACGCGGATCAATACTTTCAAGTCGTCAAATACGGCGGCGTCGCGATCTCGCTGCGGGACCTTTCGGACAACATCGTCCACACCACACAGTAAGGAACGAACCACGCCACGTCAACCGACGGCGGCACCACGGCTACGACTGCGCTCGGGCCCCGCGTTGGAGTTCGTGCAGGCGAGCGGCCGAAGCAGCTTGCGCGACATTGACATGCATACGCCAGAGGCGTAGCATAGACTCAGTGTTCACATTTATCGAGTCGGCCGCGTTCGATCGCATGCGCGCCAATTACCTCGACGATGACGAATACGGAGAATTGCAGGACTTTTTGATGCTGAACCCGGCGGCGGGAGTCGTCGTTCCCCGTTCCGGTGGTGTGCGGAAGCTGCGTTGGGCACGCGGAGGCGCCGGCAAGCGGGGCGGGTTGCGGGTCATCTATTGCGTGCGCGCCGAACGGGGCGAGTTCTGGATGTTGACGCTGTACTCGAAGACGACGCGGGAAAACGCGCCTGCCCACATACTGAAAAAGCTGAAGGAAGCATTCGAAAATGACTAAGAAACTGAGCGCGCGCGCACTGGCTAAGTCAGAAGCCAATCGCGACATCTGGCAAGAGGTGCTTGACGGGGTGAGCGAAATCAAGGCTGGGCGCGGTAAACGGACTACGCTGGAGCCCCGCTCGCAGATTGCGCGGGCACGGCTCAAGTCCGGTCTGACACAGGCTCAGTTCGCGGCTCTTTTGGGCGTGTCGCAACGGACATTGGAGCAGTGGGAGCAAGGGCGCCGCGTTCCAAGCGGAGCCGCCAAGACTCTGATCCGCGTCGCGGAGCTGCATCCTGAAGTGCTTCGTGAAATCGCGGCGTAGGGACAAGTGGTTGGCGCTGGTTCGCACTGCGCTTGCCATCCCCTCGCCACTTGGCCTATACTTGCCTTTTACGATGTCTTTTCCCGCCAGCTCGTTTAGTTTCCGATTCTGGTTTAGCCGGAATCGGTAGAGTGGCGTTGGATTAAGGCATATCCGGTTTTCTCGAAGCCAACCCACTCGCGAGAGTGGGTTTTTTATTGTGCAGCTTTTTTGCGGATGGGGAGCCAACAGCCATGATCATCTCGATGCGGCCGCATGCCACGCGCGACGAAATCAAGCACGTTTGCGAACGAATTGAAGAGTTCGGATACAAAGTCCATTCCATCGAAGGCGAGGAACGCGTGGTGATCGGCGTAGTGGGGGTCGGCGACGTGACCGCCTGCCTGGAGTCGCTCGAGGCCACTCCCGGAGTGGAGCGTGCGGTGCGCATTTCGGCGCCCTACAAATTCGTCAGCCGCGAGTTCAAGCCGGAGCGCACGGTCCTGCGCGTGAACAGTGTGGAGATCGGCGGCGACGAGTTTATCGTGATGGCCGGGCCGTGCTCGGTGGAATCCGAGCGGCAGATCATGGAGACCGCCGAAGGCGTGGCGGCCGCCGGGGCGCGCATGTTGCGCGGCGGCGCGTTCAAGCCGCGCACTTCGCCCTACGATTTCCAGGGCATGGAGCTCGAGGGCCTGAAGCTGCTGCGCAAGGCCAAGCAGGCTACCGGGCTGGATATCGTCACCGAAGTGATGAGCGACAGGGACGTAGGCATGGTGGCCGAGTACGCCGATGTGATGCAGGTGGGCGCGCGCAACATGCAGAACTTCGCGCTGCTGAAATCGCTGGGGGGCTGCGGGCGCCCGGTGCTGCTGAAGCGCGGCATGAGCTCCACCATCAAAGAACTGCTGATGTCCGCCGAGTACGTGGTGGCCCACGGCAATCCGAATGTGCTGCTGTGCGAGCGCGGCATCCGCACCTTCGAGACTGCCACGCGCAACACCTACGACATCTCGGCCGTGCCGGTGCTGAACGAACTGACGCACCTGCCCGTGATCCTGGACCCCAGTCACGCCGCCGGCAAGCGCAGCCTAGTGCCGGCCCTGGCGCGCGCCGGCGTCGCCATCGGCGCGGACGGGCTGATCGTGGAAGTGCATCCCAATCCGGAAAAGGCAATCAGCGACGGCGCGCAATCGCTCACCCTCGATGATTTCCGCGGCATGATGCGGCAGCTTCGCCCCTATTTCGATCTATGGAAGGAAGCCCGGTTCGCCGCAACCGCTGCGGCTGTGTGATACTGCTCTCGTGAACTACAAGAAACGGGCCGCGCTGCTCATCATCACGATCGCTTCGCTCTGCGGAGTGGCGGTCTGGGGCGTAGCGCGTTTGCGCTACCACTCGCTGCGGACCACGGCCGATTGGCTGCAGCGCCTTCCCACGCGGGATTCCATGGTTTTCTACATCGATTTCGCGGCGCTGCGCCAGGGCGGTGTGCTGCAGATGCTGGCGGCGTCCAAGGTGGGCGAGGAACCCGAGTATAAGGTCTTCGTGATGAAGACCGAGTTCGATTACAAGCGCGACCTGGATGCCGTGCTGGCCTGCTTCACGCCGCGCGCCAAATATCTGGTGGTGAAGGGGCGCTTCGATTGGTCGAGCCTCGCATCGTACGCGCGCGAGCAAGGCGGGACCTGCCGCGACGCCTTCTGCCGCATGAGCGGAAGCACGCCTGAGCGCAAGATCTCGTTTTTCCCCTTGCGGCCGAACCTGATGGGCCTGGCAGTCAGTCCGGACGATTGGGCTGCCCTCGAGCTGCAGTCCACCGCCGCGCGGCGGCGCGCATTGGAACTGCCGGATGCGCCCGTGTGGATCTCGATCCCGCCTGCCCTGCTGAAGACCGGCAGCGACATGCCGCCAGGCACGCGCATGTTCGCGCACACCATGGAGGATGCCGACGACGTCAGCATTGCGATGGCGCCATCGGGCAGCCGCTTCGAAGCGCGGCTCAACGTGCAGTGCCGGTCGGAGCAGCAGGCCGTCGCGTTGGCCGCGCAGCTCCAAAGCATCACGGCCATGTTGCGCGAAATGATCGCGCGCGAGCACCAGACACCCAATCCGCGCGATTTGAGCGGAGTGCTCACCTCCGGGACGTTCAACCATCTCGGCACGCGGGTGCTGGGGAGTTGGCCGTTGGAGAAAGGGTTCGTGGAGGGATTGCTCGGCGGCGGGTGAGCGCACCCCTGTGGCGCACAAATCAGCAGATTCTGGGGAGCTGATCGCCCGCCAGCATGTCCACGATGCGCGTGGTCCCCAGCGCCGTCCGCATGGTCACCAGGCCCGGGTGGCGATCCGTGACCGCGCCGACGATGCCGGCCTCGGCGCCCAGCGGATGGATCCGCATGGCGGCCAGCACGGCATCCGCGGCGGCCGGATCGACGATCGCCACCACCTTGCCTTCATTCGCCACGTAGAGCGGATCGAGGCCAAGCATCTCGCACGCTCCCCGCACTTCCTCTCGAATCGGAATCGCGCCTTCCTGGAGAGCGATGCCGACCCCGGATTGGCCGGCGATCTCGTTCAGCGTGCTCGAGAGCCCGCCGCGCGTCGGATCGCGCATGCAACGGATCGCGCCCGCGGGCGACGCCGCCAGCATCGCCCCGATCAGCCCGTGCAACGGGGCCGAGTCGCTCTCGACGCGGGTCTCGAACTCCAGCCCTTCGCGTTGCGCCAGGATGGCGATCCCGTGGTCGCCGATATAGCCGCTGAGCAGCACGCGATCGCCCGGCCGGGCCTGGTTCGCGGACAGGCTCACGCCGGGCCGCACGATCCCGATCCCGGTGGTATTGATGAACAGGCCATCCCCGCTGCCCTTGTCCACCACCTTCGTATCGCCCGTCACGATCGGAATGCCCGCGCGCTCCGCCGCCGCGCCCATGGACTTCGCGACGGAGCGCAGCGTTTCCATCGACAGGCCTTCCTCCAGGATGAAAGCCGCGCTCAGACACAATGGATCGGCGCCGCCTACTGCGAGATCGTTGATGGTGCCGTGCACAGCCAGCGATCCGATATCGCCGCCGGGGAAAAAGAGTGGCTTCACCACGTAGGAATCGGTCGTGAATGCCAGCCGCGCGCCGGCGGCTTCCACGATGGCCTGGTCGTCCATGCGGCACAGCGCGGGATTCGAGAACGCCGGCAGGAAGACATCGCGCAGCAGCTCCGCGCTGAGCTTCCCACCGCTGCCGTGCCCGAGCAGGACCTTATCGCGCTTGGTAACCGGCAGGGGACAGGTGAACATCTCAGACTTTCACGAGAGGGTTTCGCCGATAGCGGTAATACGCGGCACACGCGCCTTCGCTCGATACCATGGGCGCGCCGAGCGGCCGCTCCGGCGTGCAGGATTCGCCGAACGCCGGACAATCGTGCGGCTTCTTCAGCCCCTGCAGCACCGCGGCTGCGATGCATTCGGGCGGTTCCTCGGCCGTCACGGTGGCAACATCGAACACGCGTTCCGCATCGTACCGCGCGAACTCCTCGCGGATGCGGTAGCCGCTCATGGGAATCGGTCCGATCCCGCGCCACTTGCGGTCGCAGGGCTCGAACACTTCGAACATGATCTTGCGGGCGGCGGCGTTCCCTTCCCTGGTCACGCTGCGCGAGTACTGATTTTCGGCCTCCGCGCGCCCTTCTTCGAGTTGCTCGACGAGCATCGCGATGGCCTCCAGCAGGTCCACCGGCTCGAACCCGCCCACCACGAAAGGCACGCGGAATTCCGCGGCCAGTTCTTCGTACTCGCGATATCCCATCACCGTGCAAACATGTCCCGGCGCGATGAAGCCCTGCACCCGGTTCGACGGCTGCTGCAACAGCAGGCGAATCGCCGGCGGGACCAGCACGTGCGACGCCAGCAGCGAGAAGTTCGTCAGCCCCTCGCGCCGCGCCTGCCATACCGGCATGGCGTTGGCCGGGGCCGTGGTCTCGAACCCGACCCCGAAGAACACCACCTGGCGGCCGGGATTGGCCCGCGCGATCTTGATCGCCTCCATCGGCGAATAGGCGATGCGCACGTCGCCGCCCGACGCCTTCACTTCGAACAGGTCCGACCGCGACCCCGGCACCCGCAGCATGTCGCCATAAGAGACGAAGATCACCCCCGGCATGGACGCGATGGCAATGGCCTTGTCGATCACCTCGATGGGCGTCACGCAAACCGGGCATCCGGGACCGTGGACCAGTTCCACCTCGGGCGGCAGCAACTCGTCCAGCCCGTAGCGCATGATGGTGTGCGTCTGCCCGCCGCAGATCTCCATCAGCACCCACGGCCTGGTCGCCCGGGATGCGATGCGCCGCGCCAGGCTCAGCGCGACTTTCGCGTCCCGGTACTCGTCGATGTACCTCAAGGCGCAAACTCCTCTTCGTCGAGCAGTCCCGCCTGTGCGAGGTATTCGTAGGTCTGCCGGGCCCCTTCCTCATCCACCTTGCTGATGGCGAAGCCCACGTGTACGATGACGTAATCGCCGGGTTGCGCTTCCGGCACGAAGTCCAGAAAGGCTTGGCGCGTGATGCCGCCGAAACGAACGCGGCCCACGCGGTTCTCGCCGATCACTTCGGCGTCGAGGATCTGTCCCGGAATCGCTAGACACATAATAAGAACTCGTCAAGAATCGATTTCGCGCGCTCAATCGCGAGCGGCAACGCCGTGCACACCACTTCCGACAATCCGATACCCGTGCGTACCACCGCCGGCTCGATGCCGACCACCGCGAACTGGCCGGGCAAATCGCCCAACAGCGCCGCAGGGTTGAGCAACTGGATCGCGCCGGTCTCGTGGGCAGTCCCGCCGCTGCGGAGCTTCATCAACTCCTCGCGGCGGAGCACGTGCATTGTTCCCGGTGGCGAACCTATTTGAACAGCATCCAGAATCAGGACAGCCCTCCGCGCCTCTACAACACCGAGCAGCGACAACCCCAGTGTACCGCCGTCCACCCACTCGATGGCGCCGCTCCACTCGCCGGCCGCACGAAGCCGTTCCAATAACTCCAGACCCGCGCCGTCGTCGCCCAGCAGCGAATTCCCGATTCCCAGCACAAGCACGGGCGCAACGGGGCCGCTTATTGAGGCTCGCATAATTCAGTGAGAGGGCCGCACAACCGCAACCTGTCGTCATGGCCCTGCGGGCCACCAAAAGTGATGAAAGCCAGTTGGAGGGCGGCCAATCGTGGCCGCAGCCGGCTTTTAGCCGGCTCTGGCCGCTTTCGACGGTGCCCCACAAGAATCGTCGCGGCCCGCGAAGAAACTGATGGATAGTAGTACAGCCTCAAAGCACCCAATGTGACCGCCAAATTGCGCAGTTTAGCGTGTTCGCCTGTGTAAAACTACCCAGATTTGCGCCAGTCTGCGCACTCCCTTGGGCGAGCGTGCTGTGGCGAGCTTCAGCTCGCCATCTTTCGGATGACCGTCAGACCGTGGGCTGAAGTCCACGGCGGCACGCTGAAGCATGCGTCACTTAGCTGGTTCCCAGATACATCACGTGGGCGTACGTGCCGAGCCTCACGTTATAGGCCAAGTACCAACCCACGTGGTCCGGGTCGTCATAGATCACGATCTGGTCGGTATCCCAGAGCCAGCCAGTGCAGAAGCCAACATCGTAGGGAGCCACGCTGAAGTAGAATCCGCCGAACCCGAAGCGTCCCGGACCGCCGCCGCCCAAGTGCCAGACATGGCCTCTGCCAATGCCGCCCGTGAAGCGTCCGTGTTCCCATGGATGATCGAGATGATAATTCGCGTCATTCTTGCCGGTATCGTGTCCGACCCACTTGCCGTTGGCGTGGACGTGGGGAGCCTCCGGATGTCCGCCTTTGTCGGCGTAGGTGCGGTGCTCGGCCGGAGCCGCGGCGTGCGGCGCGGCCTTGGCGGGAGCAGGTCCACGCTTGGGAATGTATCCACCACCCACCTCAGGCTTCCCACCTCCATGTTTCTCACCGCCCCGTTCCTGGGCGAGCAAGGGGAACGCCAACGTCATCGACACTGCGCACAAACCGATCAGTAGCTTCATCGAATCCTCCGAAGATATCTTAACAACAGACGGGCAATTGGCGAATTAGCATGCGTGAAAATTGCTACAATTCTGGCGCTCGGCAGCGAAGCTGCGCGGCGGGTGGCCTGAGAAGCCGCGGGCCGGGGGCCTGCCCCGCAAACCATCCTCCATCCCACTCAGAAGCTCAGGAGCAAGTGCCAGATGTACAGATACGCCAGCCCTTCGATCTCATTCCAGATGCGGCGCGGAATATCGGGATCGCCGCAGATCGGCGGCAATTCCCTCAGTTTCTCCTCCCACGGGATGCAGACGCCCGGCTGCGGCTGGGGAGCCGTGACCCATTGCGGAAGACCCGCCGACTGGCCGACCGGCTCCGGCGCCCGCTTCCCCGACGGCGACGACGGCGACCGGTACACGCCATATTCGAGCGCGGCGTCGGTCATCGCGCGCAGGTTCTCTACGGTCGCGTCGTTCTGTATGATCGCGCTCGCATCCATGATGTAGCCGCCATCCGCGCCGATGGTTTCAATCAGCCCGCGGCAGTGCGCCTTCACCTCCTCGGGAGAGCCGAATGCCATCAGCGTGTTCGGCACACCGCCGCTCAAACAGAATTTCTTGCCCAGGATGCGGCCGACCAGCGCGGGATCGCTGCGGTCGATGTGATAGACGATGCTCGCCGCCGGGAGTTCCGCAAACGTCTCCAGGTGCGCATCCCACTTGCCTTCGGCGTAGAACAGGACCTGGTTGCCCTGTGCCCACAGTGCGTCCACGATGGGCCGCAGCGTCGGCCAGTAGATGGTCTTGAAATGCTCCTTGGAGATAAACGGCGTGCAACCGCGATGCATCCAGATGGGAATCGGGACCTGCTTCGCGGGATCCGCGCCCGTCAACGCGATGTAGCCGAGGTGCGGCATCATCGCTTCGCATGCCGCCAGCACCTTGTCCGGGATCTCCATCAGGTCGAACGCCAGGCCGAGGTATCCGCGGAGCTTGTCGGCCAGCACATCGAGCGGCGCCTTCAGCATGCCGCAGATGGCGGAAGGCGTTCCGCACTCGGTGCGCATCCGCTCCACTTGCGGTCCGAATGCCTGGAAGTACGCGAGTGTGGCCATCGCGCCCTTCACGAACGAGAGGTTGTTGCGGTACGACACCGGCTGGCCCTTCGCGCCGACGTCGCCCGAAACGCGCGGCAGCCAGGTCTCGTACAGAAAACGCGTGGGGTCGGCAATCAGCTCGTCGTACTCCTCGCGCTTCATGAACGCGCCCTTCTCATCGGGCTCGCGATACTGAAACGCGACGTCGGAACCGACGTCGATGCCAGGCACGCCGTAGTATCGAAGGCCCGCGGCCTGCGTGAGGCCGGTCCATACATAGACCATGTTGGGCACCGCGGCGTCCCACGCGAAATCCTTGCAACAGCGGATCACGGCCTCGAAAGCCTTGCGATAGTCGTGCGCGACTTCCTGGCACGTGAAACCGGCGTACTTCGCGGTGATCTCCGCCGCCAGCGGGCGGACGGGCACGCGGTCGGGCTGCCCGTTCCGCATGGCGGTGACGTAGCGGTTCAGCCGCTGATGGTAGAGTTCATCGAGACGGTTTGACATAATCCCTCCACGCGGCGTTTCTCCACGCGGACATGGAGCGCCGCAGGTTCTCGCCGGGTTCTATCCGCAGATGATTGGCTACGTCGTATCCCTGCAATCCGATCGGCCCGCGATAGCCCAGGCGTTTCAGTTCGGCGAGCAGTGCGCCGATATCGAAATCGCCGCGGTCGAGCGGTTGAATCAATTGTCCCCAGTCCTTCCCATTGCGGTCGGCGCCGTTGATGGTCACCAGCGACAGCCGCGGCATGGCCAGCTTCAGCACGCGAGCCATCGAATCGGAGCCGTCCGTGCGGAGCCAGTGGCACAGGTTGAAAGTCACACCCACGTTCTGGCGTCCGGACTGCTCCGCGATGCGCACCGCGTCTTCGACCCGCTCGATCAGGTTGCCGAAGTGCGGGTAGAGCGACACGGACAAACCATACCTGGCAGCGGCATCGGCCACCTCGCGCACCGCCGCCACAGCCATTGTGTCGGCGGCGGGATCGGACGCCTTGAAGTCTTTACTGGTGACGGGCAGCCAGAGGATCGTACCCCGTCCCTTCAGTGCGGCCAGGTTCTGCTGAATGCCCGGATCGATAGCCATCGTGCCGCGATCCACCCTCACGCTGCTGTAGACGGCGTACAGCTTCAGCTTGTACTCGTCAAGCAGCGGGATGAGCTTCCCGGTCAGGGGCTCCCAGGCCGTCTGATCGGACCCGAGTGCCACGCCGCGATAGCCGAGGGCGGCCAGCGTCTGGATGTCGGAGCGTTCGAGCGGCGTCCCTAGTCTCTTCACCATGGCGGTGTCCATGGCGAAGAACTCGTTCGACGGCTGCGCCCCCGCCGCCGCTGCCAGGAGCGCGGAGAGCGCCATGCCGCACAATCGGATTCTCATAATGGGCCTCGAAGCAAACAATATGAATGGGAACAGACAATGCCGCGTACCGTGTGCGCCGGAGCATCAATACGGCGCCCCTTGCGGTGGCACATGCAGTCCAAACGATCCCGGCGGAGCGGCAAATTCCCTGTGCAGGAATGTCGCAATTGTGATCGCTATTAATAACTGCAAGATAATCACGGCGAGCAGGCGGGCGCGCCGCTGCGCGGGAGTCCATGACGGTGCCCGCACGAACAGCGAAGCGATCCAAACAAACCCCATCGGAAACGGGACCAGAAAATAATGAACAAACACGGGCGCGGGGAGTAGTGTTATCAGGCCGGCGAACCCGATGACCATCGCGCGGATCAGGAAAGCTGTCTGAGTGTCGCCGATAAGCAGTTCCTGCTTCCATTCTTTTCGTTTTCGGACAAAGTGGCTTAACGATACCCCCAGCGCGCTAGCCAATAAGAGTGTCAAGGCCGCATAGACAACCAGCACGCCGTATGTTTGTATGCCGAGTATCCGCGGCTCTCTCAAGAAAACGACAAATCGCTGCCTCCAGAAATTACCGGACAGGTATCTGACGGCGAGCCCACTATCCGACAGGAGCCACCATATCCAGACTTTTCCTGGTAAGTGAGCCCAGATCGAATAGGAAGATGGCTTGAAGTGTGTGGTGGCGAGGTATTTCAACCAGGGAACGAGCGGCCAACCCGCAATCGCGGTCCCAATGGCATACGCCCACCAACGCGGGCCCCGTCGCTTGAAGAGTAAGACCCAAAGGAATGCCGCGGCACTGACAAAGAAGCCTGCAAGGTGTATCTGGCTCAAGCAAGCGCCCATACAACCCCACAGCAAGGCGCCCCACCAACGGCCCCGATTCCAGATGCCGATCCAAAACGCAACGGCCAGGAGCGGCAGTGTCGATTGCGACCAAATCACACGATCCAGAAAAATAGCGATTGGATTGACCGCTGCGATTGCGGCGGCGGCAAGCCAGACTTCCTGGTCCGAACCGCGCAGTTGAACAAGGGCCCAGAAGCCGATCAGGACGATCGCCAGGATGCTCATCACGGCTACTGTCCGCGAGAGTTGCGCGGGGTTTGTGATTCCCAATGCCCGCACTAGAAGGACGAAGATCCAAACGCTCATGCCAGCATTTGGGACGCCGCCGCTGGACATCATGCCGAGCCAACTCCAGGGCAGCGTGGAGCCCGTCCCGATACCACGCTTGAAGTTCCAGACCTGGTCGGGGTCCCACACTGCGTCCCGCGGGTAAATTAGCCGTAAGACGGCTCCACATGCAAGGGCTAGGAGGTAGATCCATCCGTAGAAGCCAACTCGAGGGATCCTGATCGTCTTTATTTTTCTTTCAGCCAGGATTTCCATTATGGACCATTGGACCACAATAGAAGACTCGCATTGGTGGCAGCCTCGCAGCCGGGGTGTCCTCTGGGCGCGAGCTGGGCGCCGGAGTCCGAGTCCCGCCCGGGCATTTGCGGTAGCCCTGCCAACGCGGAGCCGAGAACTCCGCGCTGGCGCGGACTTCAGTCCCCGCTCACCCGCGAGCTTCGCTCGCGGGATTGGCGAGCTTTGCTCGCGGGATGGGCGAGCCTTGCTCGCGGGATGGGCGAGCCTTGCTCGCCGAGGGCGAGCCTTGCTCGCCGAAGAGCGGGGCTCAAGCCCCGCGCGGGCTCAAGCCCGCCCTCCATTGCTGTGCTCACTGAATGTAGAAACTCGAGCTGCGGGCAATCATGCCCGCCCCACAGTGAAAATGCTCCGCGTGCCCCTGCTACCCGTTTGCCGCAGATTGTGCTACGCTGCTTTCCGGATAATGAGATCCCGCAGTACGAGGATTGTCTTGATCGAAATCGGCTTTCATACGGATGCGTTCAACTCCAGCTACTGGAGCTTCGACCAGTGCCTCGAATGGGGACGCAGCCACGGGCTGAGATTCATCGAGTGCGGCTCCATCGACGGCGTCAGTTGGATTCACGGACTCGGGTATCAGCCGCACGTTGCGCTGTGGCAGGACCCGCTCGAAATGCGCCGCAAAATGGACCGGCTCGGCATCGCGTTCTCGCAGATTGACGCGGCGTTCCCGGTTTCGCTGCCCGAAGGCGCGACGCTGGGCGTCGAATACATCCTTCACACCATGCGCTGGGCCAAACTCGCCGGCTGCCCGCGCATCGACACCACCGACGACCGCTTCGCCCCCCAGGGACCGTCCGAGCGCGAGGCGCTCGATATGATGCGCGGCATCTATCGCCGCGTCATCCGCGCGGCCGAACTGTACGAGATCACGATCAATATCGAGCCGCACGGCCACTTCACGACCAAGCCGGAGTTCATGGCCGAGATGCTCGCCTTCGTCGATTCCCCGTATCTGCGGATGAACTTCGATACCGGCAATACCTTCATCGCCGGCCAGGACCCGGTCGCGTTTCTCGATCGTTTCCGCGATAAAGTGAGCCACGTCCACATCAAGGATGTCAGCGAGAGCCTGGCTGCCGCGGCGCGCGGCGAACTCACCGGCATCGCGGTCAGCCACGTGGCGCTCGGCGACGGCGTCAATGCGGTCAACATCGTCCGCTGTCTGGAAATGCTGATCGATTCCGGCTACGACGGCGTGCTCAGTATCGAGTGCGAAGGCCAGGGTGGACCGATGATCGAGCGCAGCCTCGCATGGTTGCGGGGCGTTTTGGCGAGGCTTTCATGAGACACACCGCGCTCGTCCTGGCCTTGTTGAGCTTCGCTGGCGGGACCGGGGGTCCCGCGCAGGCTGAGAGCCTGCCCCACCTGCATGCCCTGATCCTGACCGGCGAGATCGACAGCCAGTATCACGACTGGCGCGCGTCCACCGCGTTCCTGCGTGACCTGCTGGAACGCACGGGCCGCTTTGATGTGCGCGTCGAGGAGCAGGTCGCCGGCATCTCCGGCGCCACTCTCAGCCCCTACGATCTGCTGATCCTCAACTACAACGGTCCCCGCTGGGGCGCCGCGGCGGAAAGCGCGGTGGAGGATTTCGTTCGCCAGGGCAAGGGCCTGATCTCGTTTCATGGGGTGACTTACGGCCCGTTCTATGGCATGGTCTTCGCAGACAACAAATGGCACGCCGGCCGCGACCAGGGCTGGAAAGCTTATGCTGAATTAATCGGCGCGCGCTGGGATGTGGCTAAGATCGGTCACGGTAAACGGCACGTCTTCTCCGTCGTCTGGAAGGACCAGGACCGTCCCATCAGCCACGGCCTGCCTCCGGCTTTTGTCGCCAACGACGAGCTCTATCACCGCCTCGAACTGCTGCCCGGCACGAGCGTCCTCGCGACCGCTTTCGACGACACATCCATCGGCGGCACGGGCCAGGACGAGCCTATCGTCTGGTGCCGCCGGTTCGGCTCCGGACGGACGGTGCACCTGACCCTCGGTCACGACCTGTCCGCGCTCAGCCAGCCCGGCTTCACCGCTGCCTTCGCCCGTGGAGCCGAATGGGCGGCCACCGGGGCTGTCACGCTTCCCGCCGTCATGCCCCAGCCGCACGAACGGACGAACCCCGTGCGCGTGCTTGCCGTCACCGGCGGGCACCCCTATCCGACCGCGTTCTACTCGCTATTTGAAGGCTACACCGATCTCGCCTGGTGGCATGCCACCACTCCCGCGGAGGCGTTCGGGCCGGATCTCGCGGCGCGCTACGACGTCATCGTGTTGCACGACATGCGCGAGGATCTGCCCGCCGACGCGCGCGAGCGCCTGCAGGCCTTCGTGGAATCGGGCAAGGGCATCGTGGCGCTGCACCACGCGATCGTCGATTACACGGCTTGGCCCTGGTGGTGGCAGAGCGTCATCGGCGGCAAATACTTCGACAACGAGTCCTACGACAAGGCCTATCCGGACCATCCCAAGTCGGCCTATATCGAAGGCATCGACGTAGTCTTCAATCCCACGGCGCTGGGCGCGACCCACCCGGTGACGCGCGGCGTCGGCCCGCTCGTGCTGCACGACGAGGTCTACCGCGGCATGTGGCACTCCCCGAAGATTCAGGTCCTGATGGACACGACGCACGAACAGAACGACCGTCCCGGCGTGTACATCGGCCCGTTCGAAAAGGCGCGCGTCGTCTACATTCAACCCGGTCACATGGAATCGACCATGTACAATCCCGGCTATCGGAAACTGGTCCACAACGCAATTCTGTGGACCGCAAGGCGGCCCCAATGAGCGCACAGTCGAAGACACTGGAGGGCGGCCAATCTTGGCCGCAGCCGCCTTTCAGGCGGCCAGAGCCGGCTGAAAGCCGGCTGCGGGCAGAATTGCCCGCCCTCCACTTGGGTTTCAAGGAGAGACGCCCCATGAACGACAGCTCCAACTTAGATTCGCAAGCCTCGCGCCGCACGTTTCTCAAAGGCGCCGCCGCCGCCGCCGGCAGTCTCGCGCTTCCAGCCGTGCATGCGGCGGGCGCAGGCATCATCCGCGTCGGTGTTATCGGCTGCGGAGGACGCGGCGAAGCGGCGGCCATGAACGCAATGAATGCCGGCCCCGATGTGCACATCGTCGCCATGGGCGACATCCTGCTAGACCGGGTCCAGGAGAAGCGCGCCTCGTTGAAGCTCAAATACAACGACCAGGTGGATGTGCCCGACGCGAACTGCTTCGCGGGCTTCGACGCTTACAGGCACGTCATTGAAGCGTCCGACGTGGTTATCATTGCCAACGCCGCCAAGTTCCATTCGTTCCATGCCATGAGTGCGATCGAGGCAGGCCGGCACGTCTTCGTCGAAAAGCCGCATGCCATCGACCCGGTAGGTATCCAGCGTCTCCGCCAGGCGGTCGAGCTCGCCCGCCAGAAGGACCTGAGCCTCGTCTCGGGTCTGCAGAGCCGTTACCATCCCGGCTACATCGAGACGATGCAGCGCGTTCACGACGGCGCAATCGGCGACATTGTCGCGATTCAGGAAACGTGGCTGCGGCCACCCTATGTGCTTTACCCGCGTCGCCCAGGCATGCGGGAAGTCGAATACCAGGCCAGCAACCAGTATCACTTCCACTGGCTCTCGGGCGACGACGTGCCGCAGACGCTGATTCACAACCTCGACCGTTCGAGTTGGGCGTTGGGCAACGCCGCGCCGGTACGCTGCTATGGCATGGGCGGCCGATCCACTCTCCACGGCGAGATCTATGGCAGCGTCTTCGACCATCATGCCGTGGTCTACGACTTTCCCAAAGGCGTCCGCGTTTACGCCTTCTGCCGCACCATCGACAACTGCTACAACGAAAATTCGAGCCTGATTCTCGGCTCGAAGGGCCGCTGCGACCTGCTCCAGCTCCAGATCACTGGCGAGACCAACTGGACGCATCCCGGCCCTAAGTCCAAGATGGACGCCTACGACCTCGAACACACCGCTCTGTTCAACGGCATCCGCACGGGTAAGCCCGTCAACAACGGCGACTACATGGTGCGCAGCACCATTATTGGCATCATGGGCCAGCTCTCCTGCTACACCGGCCAGCAGGTGACTTGGGATCAGTTCGAGAAATCCGGCTTCTTCTACGCGCCCTTGCCCGAGGACGTTAACATGGAGACCGAGCCGCCCGTGAAGCCGGGCCCCGATGGCACTTACCCGGTCTTTGTGCCAGGCGTCACGAAGCTGTTGTGAGCGCCACCCCGGCGGGCAATCTCGTCTGCGGTGGCACTGGTGTCCTTATTTCGAGGCAGGCGCAAGACTGCAAATGGGGCTGGCGTCAAGGAGATTATCCGAACATCGTCAACGCGAACCGGTTAGTGTGAGATCGCGAGGATTTCGGCGGGAACGCCACGACCAAGCCGCAAAGACTGCCGGACCAAGCACTGTGAGGAGCCAGGTGGCCGGTTCGGGGGTTGTGGACCCGTAGTAGCCGTGGAAGGTCCCCGCTTGGTCGACCCAGTAACCTACGATCTCCCCGGCCTCATTGATATCGGAAGCTCCAGTGTCGATCCCAACGCCGACCGGCAGTGTCGTGAAGTCCCCGTTGTCGAGAACGAACGCGTATGACGCGCCGCTGATGTCCGTGTTGCCGACAATTTCTCCAGAATCGTTCACTCCCCAAAGCTGGGTGCCTACGGAGCCGGGGTACACAACGTTCGAGAAAACCCCAGCAAAGTAAGTAAAGCCGACGGAGTCGCAACCTGCGCACTGACTATACGCACCCACGATTTCGCCAACATTGTTTTCTCCCGCAACAAGCGTTCCCGCCGAATTGGGGGGATCAAGCGTGTAGAAAAAGCCTCCGCTGTCAACCAAGCCATGCTGGGCGGGATTCTGGTAAATCCCAACTATCTGACCGGAGTTGTTGATGCTGTAGGACGCTGCCTTGGGATACTGAGCGAGAGTGTATTGCCCATTCTGATAGGAAAACGCGCCATCGCTCGACCATCCGACGATTTCGCCTTGGTCGTTGATACCCTGCGCTACGGTGAAGCTGCTGCCCGGCACGTCGAGAGTCTGGAACGCCCCTTGCGAATAGAGGAATCCGAACTGACCGAAGCCGTTGGCGTATGAGCCGACGATCTGGCCGAGATCGTTCACGCCATAAGCGACGGTATAGGTGGCGCCGGGTACGTCGAAGGTCACAAAGCCAGCGTGGCTTCTCGCTGGCATGCCTAGGCTCAGCAACAACAGGAGCAGGATTTCGATGGGCATACGCATGGGACTTCTCCTTTACAGGTATGCATATCTGAATTCGAATCAATTATACCGCCCGCGCTGCTTAAATGAAAGCACTTTCAACTCGCCCACGCTCTGGTCCTGAAACTCCTGGGCGTTCACAACGAATACTTCAAGCCGGGACTGGATGATGAGCTAAAAGTGTGGTTCCCGAGACTGGCTGGCGCGTCAGAGGCACCGAAAGCACCCGTCCATCGGACAGCGTGACAGACAGCGCGTCGCGCGTGCATGACACGTCGACCGCAAGCGTTTCAGCTTTGGCTACCAAAGTACTCATGCCATTTCTCCAAGAAGAAGCCTGCGTTCTCGATCGCGATTTCCCGAACCTCGGTAATCTCGTGCGACCGAAAACCAAGCACGTCAGCGACCAACACGAGTTCTAACCAAAACTTCGCGTAGCGCCATGCGTGAGCCGTGGATATGCAGCGGCTCCCGCCCCTCCATGCTGAAGAAGAAGAACCGATACCCACGGACGCTCAGCACTGCGGGCACCCCTACAGTTTACCGCCGCAGGCGTCGGCTGGGTGTGATCGCAAGCTGGACGCGCGCTTAACCGTTTTGGGGAAACCGCTCCCTGACGGTCACGGCTCGGTAACAGTCGCGTTGATTTCGCAAGCTTACTGAGCCGGGCCCAGAGGGCACCCCGTCAGTCCCCAAAACGGTTAACCACCCAAGCTGGTCGCGTCGCTACCATTGACCAATGGCCCCGCCGTCGTGCGATCACGTCCTGCGGCAGTACAATATTGGACATGCCCGTCCTGAAATTGTCCTTAGGCCTCTTTCTGGTTGCGGCCACCGCCTGGCCTCAGGCGCGGGTCGCCTCTCCCGACGGCCGGATTGTATTTGAACTCACTCCCGGCGCGGAGCAACTTCGGTATCGCGTGACGTTTCGTGGCCGTCCGGTGGTCGATCCCTCGGCGCTGGGCTTCGATCTGCAAAATCAGCCGTCGCTGGGAGCGAACCTGAAACTGACCGTCGCGGTGCCCAGCGCGGGCGATGAAACCTACACGATGCCGCACGGCAAATCGAATCCCGTGCGCAACCACTACAATGCCTTGCTGGCGGACTTCGAAGAGATGGGCGGGCCGGCGCGGCGCCTCTCGGTGGAAGCGCGCGCGTACGATGATGGCGTAGCTTTCCGTTACATCATTCCCGAGCAGGCGGCGCTGCGCGAAATCCGCATTATCCGGGAGAAGACCCAGTTCGAGCTGGCTAAAGATGCCGACACCTGGCCGCTCGTGTTGGCCAGTTACCGCACGCCATACGAAGCGAATTATGAGCACGTGCCTTTGGGCGGCATCGTGCCGAACTGGCTGGTCGCCTTGCCGTTTCTCGCGGAGCTGCCCGGAACGGCCTTCGTCGCGATTACCGAAGCGCAGATCGAGAACTATCCGGGCATGTATCTTTCGCACTCCACCGCGGGTTCGGGGCGCGTGCTGGAAGCCAGGCTTGCGCCGCGCGCCGACGAGCCGGAGCTGGCCGCCAGCGGCACCACTCCCCTGCGCACACCCTGGCGCGTGCTGATGATCGCCGACCAGCCGGGCCGCCTGATCGAATCGAACATCGTCATCAATCTCAACCCGCCCTCCGAAATCGCCGACACTTCCTGGATCAAGCCCGGCAAAGCGGCCTGGGACTGGTGGTCCGGCACTTACGCCAAAGATGTGAACTTCAAGCCGGGCATGAACACCCAGACCATGAAGCATTACATCGACTTTGCCGCGCAGGCGCGGCTGGAGTACATGCTCATCGACGCCGGATGGGCGCCGCGCGCCACGGAATCTCTCCACGATATCACCCGAACCATTCCCGAGATCGACATGCCGGAAATCCTGCGCTACGCCGCGGCGAAGGGCGTCAAGGTCTGGCTTTGGGCGCACTGGACTTCGGTGGACCGGCAGATGGACGAGGCCTTCCCCATGTTTGAGAAGTGGGGCGTAGCGGGCGTGAAGATCGACTTCATGGATCGCGACGATCAATGGATGGTGGACTGGTATCACCGCGTGCTGCGCAAGGCCGCTCAACACCACCTGATGATCGATTATCACGGCGCGTACAAGCCGGATGGAACCCGCCGCACATGGCCGAACCTGATGACCCGCGAAGGTGTGATGGGCCTGGAATACCTGAAGTGGAGCGCGCGCGTGACGCCGGCCCACAACGTGATCCTGGCTTATACGCGCATGCTGGCCGGTCCCATGGATTACACGCCCGGCGGCTTCCGCAACGTGACCCGCGCCGAGTTTGAGCCGCGCAATCGGGAGCCGCTGGTGATGGGCACCCGCGCGCACCAAGTGGCGCTTTTCGTGGTGTTCGAGAGCGCTTTCGAAATGGTCGCCGATTATCCGGAAGCGTACCGGGGGCAGCCCGAATTGGCCTTCATCAGCGCCGTGCCCACGGTATGGGATGAGACGCGCGTGCTAAACGGCCGGGTAGGCGAATGGATCACCATCGCCCGCCGGCGCGGCAAGGAATGGTTCGTAGGCAGCATCACGGACTGGAGCCCGCGCGAACTCGACGTTCCGCTGGACTTCCTGGGGGACGGCGAGTACATCGCGGAGATCTACGCCGATGCTGCGGACGCCGCCGCCCACCCCACGCTTACCGCGATCTCGCAGCAACGCGTGCGCCAGTCCACGAAGCTGCACTTGAAGCTGGCGCCGGGCGGCGGATGCGCCATTCGGATTCGACCGGCGCAAACGTGAGTTCAACGCTTCCACATCGGTAAAACTGGCGACATGGGAACAGGCTCAAGCGTGGGTCGCCGATTCCTGCTTCGATGTGCCGCTTGGGCAGCCACGCGACACATCTTACTTCGCGCCCTAAACGCAGTCGCATCGGCGCCAGAGTACATGGCTAAAACCAGTCAAGCACCCGCAGAATAGACTTACCAGGTGCGGTGAGCAGCATGTTCGTCACTAAGATCGCTGCCAAGTACTTCCTCGATAGGGCCGGGGCACCCCGTAGGGAGTACAGCGATATGAGCAGCGACACGAAGGTGTAGGCCACGCTCCGCTCGAAATCCCAGATCAGAAAGGCAGGCAGGATTGCGAGGCCCAATGACGCGCTCAGCACCACCGCGATGCGCCCGCGGTGGCTGGCGGCCAGACTAAAAAGTGCGAAAGCGGCAAGCATCCACGATGACTTAAAGACGGCCAGAAACGGGCCCGGAAGATTTTCCATCAACTGGTACCGAAGAATCTCTTTGGACATCATCCCTGAGGTGCCGGCTGAATTGCCGAGCGCGTGGATGAGCCACCATCTGAGGAGCGCCCAGACCAGGATCGCCGAGGCCAATGCTGCGAAGGAGCGTTTTCTCTGGGCCAGTTGATCAGGTTCCCGAAATCGAATGGCCACATAGCACAGAAGGAGCGGAGCCGCTGTTACACAGCGCTCGTCGCAGAATGCAGCCGCGAGAAAGCTAAGTGCCGATAACAGGGGTGACCGCCATGTAACGGAAAGCAACATAAAGAAAAAGGCCACACCGTCGCCGATGATGAAGTCATTGAAAAACCAATTGCCGAAGAAGGTCGGGCCGAGTCCGAGCACAAAAAGCGCGGCGCCAACTGAATCCATCAGCGCTTCCGATGCCAGAAAAGCAAGCAAGTAGAAAGTGCCAAACCCGGCAATGGGGTTCCAAACGGCCACCGTCCAGACACCTGTACGACTTAGCCTGCCCAAGATCGGCAGGGTTACCCGCAGTTCCATTTTGTCTGCATGGCTGGCCTGACCGGCGAGTGTTCCCTTGTACAGGGACGGGTCCTTGAAGTCCGCCGGAATTGGCGACAGCGGGTGCAAAACCTTCCACGAAAAGGCCTGACTCGTTACGCTTTTGAACCCCCCTCCCATCCCCCGGTAGACGGGGAACGTCGTAAGTAGGGACAGGAGGACTGCGGCTGCTGCGATCTTCGAATGGGAACATGGCCCAGTCAAATACTTGCTCGCCAATGCTGCAACGAACGACATGAATCTGTCGAGCGAGCGAATCGCCAACGATTTCGTGACCGGCAGTTGCTCCGCTTCCATCGTTCGATTATACATTTCAACGTGGCAGACGGGCGTTGCGTGTGGCGGCCAGATTGGACAGGAGAGAGATGATCGGGCTCCCCGAAATAGCGCCACATACTGTCCTTTATGTTCGATGGTCCATAAAAGCAGACTGGGACCAAATGCTATACTGCCTGCCGATCTGACCGGCTGCCATTGCGCGTAATCCACGTGGACGCATAGCTGGCGTGCCCCACAACTGGCCCAAACGGCGCTGTGGCATGCATGTAGGTCAGGGGTACACTGCGTCGCCGAGTTTGATCTTGTTTTGACGCCTGTCCCGAGCCTGCGCGAGCCCGGAGTCCCGCCCGGACATTTCCACTAACTAAAACGCGGGTCCCAAGAAAGTCTAGTTTCAAACGACCTCTTCCCTACGCGGGCTTTGATTATATATGGATTGGTTGTTCTTGCGTTGCGAACCGGTTCCCCATAGTGGCGTGCCCGAGGCAATTATCGGGCGCCGTCGCTGATACCACTGGGTGCGCCGCGAGGATCCGGCTTAATGGTAACCGGCTGGCTATAGGTCTGTCCGTCCACGGTCAGGCGCACGGAATAATCCCCGGCAGGCAGGCTTGGGGCGCCGCCCCGTCTACCGCCGCCCGGTCCAGGCGTTGGCGGGTTAGCTGCCTTGGCGCCCGCAGCGCCCGCCGGCGGTGTGCAGGCATCCGGCGCCGGTGGCGACGCGCTGCCGCGCCCGAAACTGCCGAAACCACCGAAACCGCGTCCAACCGCACCGCCGAGCGCATAGCGATGCATTCCAGCCGTTGCTGACGGCGGTTGCACGGGTTGTGCCCAAACTGCCTGAACGTTCAGCGTTTCAGTATCCACCGGGCGCACGGGGGTGTCACTGGCTGCGCAGGCGCGCACCGCTCCTAAGCTATCCAACAACTCCAGCTTCAGTGGCTGCGTGGCGGCCGTCCGGAGCCAGTAATAGGCCAGAACTCCGGACGGCGGGTTCTCCAGTTGGGGTTCCTCGTGCGGCAACGGTGTACCGTTCATGCCACCCGCGCGAATGGCGTAGGTCTCACCGGGCCTGAAGAGGTAGGCGTTAGCGGAAACGATCCGATCACCCTCGACCGCGATTTGCCGCAGCGCGCTCATCTGATCCATCACCCAAAAACCGCGGCCGTGGGTGGCGACAGCCAGATCGTCGCCGTGCACCACGATGTCGCGAACGGACGTGACCGGCATATTGTTCTGCAACGGCTGCCATTGCGCGCCATCGTTGAAAGAAACGTAAACGCGCAGTTCAGTGGCGGCGTAAAGCAGCCCCTTGGTCTGCGGGTCTTCCTTCACAGAGTTGACGTAGGCGCCTTCGGGGACGCCGGCGACCACGTTCTGCCAGGTCTTGCCGCCGTCGTGCGTGCGATAGATGTACGGCTTGTTATCGCCAAGGCGATGGCGATCGACCGAGGCGTAGGCGGTTTCGGCATCGAAATGGCCCGCTTCAATCTGAGAGACCTTGCTCCACGCCGTCATTTCCGGCGGCGTAACGGCGGTCCAGTTTTTGCCATCGTCGCGGGTGACGTAGATCAGGCCATCGTCGGTGCCCACCCAGATCGTGGCGGCCTGGAGTGGCGAGGGGCCGATGGTATAGACCACGCCGAAGCGGTCTTTCATCGTCTGGTCGATGTCTTTGGCGGTGATCGGGTCGAGCGTGGCGGGCACGGCTGGATTCAGCCGGGCGAGGTCGCCGCTGATTTTCTCCCACGTGCGGCCGCGGTCGCGCGAGCGGAACACGAATTGATTGGAGTAGTAGAGGGCTCCATCAGCTTGGGAGAAAACTTCCGGAAGCGTCCAGGTTCGGCGGTAGGGATCGTTGGGATCGGGCGGAGGCAACTCTCCCCCCAGCGGAGCGGCGGTGTTAAAGAGCTGATCGCAACGGCCTGCGCCGCCGCCGTACAGGACGTTGCCGTCCTTGGGGTCGGGGACGATCATATCGCTTTCGCTGCCTACGCAGATAGGCTCCCAATCGCGAAACGTGAGCACGCCCTCGGGCGACCAGGTGCGCACGCCGACCGCGCCGCTATCTTGTTGCGCGCCGTAGAGCCAGTAGGGGAAACGATTGTCGGCGGCCAAGTGATAAATCTGGGCGGTGGGTTGGTTGTACCAGGTGCTCCAGGTCTTCGCGCCATCCACACTGACTACCGTGCCCTGGTCACTGCTGAGCACCATGCGATTGCCGTCGTTGGGATTCACCCAAAGCTGATGATAGTCGTCGCCGCCGGGCGCTCCTTTGACTGGGACAAAAGTCTTGCCGGCGTCCGTGGTCATATAGGTGGCGGTATTCATGACGTAGGCGCGGTCTGGATTAGTGGGATCGACGGTCACGGATTCGAAATACCAGCCGCGGCTCCAGAGGCGATTTTCGGCGTTGACCAGTTTCCAGATGGCACCGGCGTCGTCGGAGATGTAGACTCCTCCGTGGGCCGTGGCGGCTCCCGCTGGTGCCCCGGTTGAGGCAGCTCGGAAGCGGGCCGGTAGACTTGTACAGCCCGCCGCCGGGCAAGTTGGTGGGCGCGTAAACGGCCCACGGTGGGCGGCGCGTCGCCCACAGCGAGGCGTAGAGCACCCGCGGATTCTTGGGATCGATGGCCAACTCGACCGCGCCGACGGTATCGGGCGCGCCGGCCTTGAAGAGCACTTTCTTCCAGGTCGCCCCGCCGTCGGTCGAGCGATAGACACCACGCTCCACATTGGAATCGTAGATGTGGCCGAGAGCCGCTACATAAACGCGGTTCGGGTTGGTTGGGTCCACAACAACACGTCCAATCTGGCGCGTGCCTTCGAGGCCGATGTGGCTCCATGTCTTGCCCGCATCCATGGATTTAAACATGCCGATGCCGTAGGAGTTTTGGCTGCGGATGTCGGGCTCGCCGGTGCCGACGTAGACGATGTCGGGGTTTGAAGGAGCCACCGCAATGGCGCCAATCGAGCCGATCGGAATGCCTTCATCGGAGACGGGAAGCCAAGTGCGGCCGGAGTTCTCGGTCTTCCACACGCCGCCGCCAACGGAGCCGGAATAAAAGGTGTCGGGCTGGCTGGCGTGGCCCGCGACGGCATACGTGCGTCCGCCGCGCATGGGGCCGACATCGCGCCAGCGCAAGCCGGCCAGCAAGCTGCTGGGATATTGACCCGCGGGGCTCGTCTGCTGGGCAGAGATCGCGCATCCCAATAAAGCCAACACGCACAGCGGGGCGAGAGAAATAAGCCAACGACGTCGATTTACCATAGCGCTTGCTCCTAACGATTGGCCAGGACGGCCAAAGGGACACTTTACCATCGGAAGCGTACTGGTCTGGGCACACGTCCCGCGAGGAGTAGATAATAGAGTACAGGACATGCGGTCGAGTTTACTGCTGGCGTTGATCTTCGGACTGGCGCTCTCCGCCCGCGCCGCGGACGTTTGCAATCCGCGCGACCTGCAGGGACCATACGGATTCCAGCTCACCGGCGAGACCACCATTTCCGGTGAGCCGCAGCCGGCCGTTAGCCTGGGCCGCCTGGTTTTCGACGACAGTGGGGGCGTGAGCGGTACGTCTTCCGTCAAGTTCGCCGGCTTGCTGCTGGGCAACCCGGTCACCGGCACATACGAGGCCCGCGCGAACTGCACGGTGTCGTGGAGCCTGCAGGACGATTCCGGCGCGTACCAGCATTTCCGCGGCGTCGCGGCCCCGGGTGGCGACCGGGTGCGGTTCCGGCAGACGGATCCCGGCGGCATGCACGACGGCCTCCTGGTTCGCACTGCGGCGGAAGGATGTAAGGTCTCGGATCTTCAGCAGAAATACGCGTTCACGCTATCGGGCACCGTCATCCCCATGACGGAGGAAGGCGCATCGCGTACGGTCTCCGCCGAGGGTGTGATGGAGGAGGACAGTAACCACCATTTCCACTTGACTCTCGAAGGCAAATCCCCTTATACGGCGGATGTTGCGATCAGCGTCGAGTCCGACTGCACAGTCGAACAGGAAGTGGTGCTGCCGATGGAGGGAGACTCCACGACTGTAAAACTGCGCGGCATTCTGGTCGATCGAGGCAAGCAGATTCTGGCCATTCAGACCGATCCGGGAGCCATGGTGTCAGCCCGGTTCACAGCGCGGTAGAGCACATGCTAAAGAGCTGCTTCGCTCTGCCTTTGCTGGCCGCCGCGGCCATCGCCCAACCCATCATTATCAGGACAACCACGCTGTTCGACGGTCACGGCCACGTGGCCCGGAACCAGCAGATCACCATCGAAAACGGCCGCATCACGCGCATCGCCGCCGGCAGCGACAAGCCGACCATCGACCTTAGCGGCCTCACCGTCATGCCGGGCTGGATCGACACGCACATCCACCCCACCTGGTTCTTCAACAAGGATGACCGTCTGGAACTGGTAGGCCCCGCAGCCAAATCGACGCCGCAGCAGGCCGCGCTCTATGCGGAGGCGAATCTGTATGCCACCCTGATGGGCGGCTTCACCACCGTGCAGAGCGTTGGGGCGGCCCTGGACGGCGACCTTCGCGATCTGATTGCGCGGGACAGCCTGCCGGGTCCGCGCCTGCTCACGTCACTGGCGCAGATCACGGATAAGAGCGGCGATCCGGAGCAGATCCGCGCATTGGTGGACAAGCTGAAGGCGGAAGGCGCGGACGTGATCAAGCTGTTCGCCACGGCGAGCATCCGGGACGGCGGCAAGATGACCATGACCGCGGATCAGATCGAGGCCGCGTGCGGCGAGGCGCACAAGGTTGGCCTACGCGCTATGGTTCACGCGCACGCCTCGGAAGGAGCGCGGGCGGCCATCCTGGCAGGCTGCACCACGATCGAGCACGGCACGTTCCTGGACGATGCCACCCTGGAGTTAATGGCCGCGCGCGGCGTGTACTTCGATCCGAATTTCCTGGTGCTGCACAACTACCTGGATAACAAGGCGAAGTTTCTGGGCATTGGCAATTACAACGAGCAGGGGTTCGCGTACATGGAGAAGGCGCTGGCGCTGGTGGCCGGCGTGCTGCGCCGCGCGCGGCAGGCGCACGTGAAGGTAGTGCTCGGTACGGACGCGGTGGCCGGAGCGCATGGGCGGAACAGCGAAGAGTTCATCTATCGGGTGCGGGACGGGGGCGACAGTCCCATGGATGCGTTGGAGAGCGGGACGTCGGTGGCCGCGGAATCGTTGGGGATGGCGGACCAGATCGGATCGCTGGAGGAGGGGAAGGAGGCGGACATTGTGGCTGTGGACGGTGACCCGCTCGACGACATTACCGCGGTCCGGCGAGTGGTGTTCGTGATGAAGCACGGAAGGGTATATAAGGACGCACAGGTCGCGCACTAGCCTTCAGAAGCACCGCCGGCCTCGCGCGGGATCGAGAAACCTGCCCGGAGGCGCTTGGGTGTATACTAACTCCAACCTGTGTTCTCAAATAGAAGTCTTTAGAGGAGATCAAAGATGACGATGCTACGCCGCAGCGTGATTCTGTTACTAGCCGCCGCAGGGCTTTGCGCTGCCCAGACGGACGGCTCTCTCTTGTTGAGGAAACCGTCCATCAGCCGCACACAAATCGTCTTTAGCTATGCCGGCGATCTGTGGATCGTGGGCCGGGACGGAGGTGACGCGCGGCGCTTAACGGCGGGAATGGGCATCGAGACCGACCCGATTTTCTCCCCCGATGGAGAATCGATCGCCTTCACGGGCGAATACGACGGCAATCGGGACGTGTATGTGGTAGCGGCGACCGGCGGTGTACCAAGGCGGCTCACTTACCATCCCGGGGATGACGAAGTTGTGGGATGGACGCGCGACGGCAAGCAGGTGCTGTTCCGTTCTCCCCGCAACAGTTACTCACTCGGATTCCGGCGCTTGTTCACCGTTGCGCTAACTGGTGGCCTGCCAGCGGAAGTGCCCTTGCCGGCGGCCGAGGAAGGCTCCTACTCGCCGGACGGCTCGCGGCTGGCCTATGTCCCGAACCTGCAGTGGCAGCGCGCCTGGAAGCGCTACCGCGGGGGGCAGACCAAGCCCATCTGGATCGTGAACCTGACGGATTCCAGCGTCGAGTATCGCATCCCGAGAGACAACTCCAACGACTTCAATCCCATGTGGGTTGGTAAGACCATCTACTTTCTCTCCGATCGCAACGGCCGGGTCTCGCTGTTCGCTTATGACACCTCGAGCAAACAGGTCAGGCAAGTGGTGCACGACAACAGTTTCGATTTCAAGTCCGCCAACGCCGGGCCGGATGCCATCGTACTTGAAGAATTCGGCGCGATTCGCGTCCTGGACCTGAAATCGGGCCGGGACAAGAAAGTCGACATACACATCGCCGGCGATTTGAAGGAAGTGAGGCCTCACTTCCAGAAGATCGAAGCCGGGCGCATCCGGTTCGCTGCGATCTCTCCAACAGGCGCACGAGCCGTATTCGGCGTACGGGGTGAAATACTGACCGTGCCCGCCGAAAAAGGCGACATCCGCAATCTGACGAATACCCCGGATGTCGCCGAGCGCGATCCCGCGTGGTCGCCGGACGGAAAGTGGGTCGCCTACTTCTCCGATGAGTCCGGCGAATACGCTCTCGATTACCGGGACCAGACCGGGCTGGGAGAGGTTCATAAGATCGACCTCGGCAAGCCCGCCTCGTTCTATTACTCCCCGAATTGGTCTCCGGACAGCAAGAAGATCGCGTACACCGACAAGCGGCTGAACGTGTGGTACGTGGACCTGGAGAAGAAAACCCCGGTGCGCATTGACACGGACACTTTTGCGGGGCCGTTCAACATCGATACATGCTGGTCGCCGGATAGCAAATGGCTGGCCTACAGCAAGCAATTGCGAAATCACCTCCACGCGATTTTTGTGTATTCGCTCGACGATGGCAAAACACATCAGGTGACCGACGGGATGAGCGACGCCAGATACCCGAACTTCGATAAGGAAGGCAAGTATCTGTACTTGACGGCGAGCACGGATGCGGCTCTCTCCATCGGGTGGCTCGATATGTCCAGTCTGAGCCGGCCGGTAACGCGCAGCGTCTATGCGGTGGTGCTTAAGAAAGGCGTAGCATCGCCCGTGGCGCCCGAGAGCGATGAGGAGAAGCTCGAAGATAAGGACAAAGACAAGGATAAAGATAAGGACAAAGATAAAGCCAAGGAGGAGAAGCCGGTTACCGTTTCGATCGACTTCGACAACATCAGCCAGCGTATCGTTTCGCTGCCCATCCCCGCCCGCAACTACACAGGCATGGCGGCCGGAAAGGCAGGCGTGCTGTTCCTGGTGGAGGGTCCGCCGGTCGATCCCATTGAATACGAGCCCGACGGCCCGGGTCTAACGCTACACAAGTTCGAGATGAAAACCAGGAAGACCGAGTCCATCCTGGAAGGCATCAGCTCAGTGGACGTGTCCTTTAATGGGGAGAAGATACTGTACAGGCAAAAGGGGCAATGGATCATCGCTCCCGCGGAAAAACCGAGCGGCGCGCCTCCCAAACCCGGCGAAGGCGGCCCGCTGAAGCTGGACGGTTTGGAAGTGTATGTGGACCCGCACAAGGAGTGGACCCATATGTACCACCAGGTCTGGCGCGACGAGAGGGATTTTCTGTACGATCCGGGCCTGCACGGTCTGAATTTACAAGCCATCGAGAAAAAATATGAGCCATACGTTGAAGGCATCACCAGCCGCGACGACCTGAACTACTTGTTTGAGGAGATGCTCGGCGAAATCACCATCGGCCACATGTTCGTGGGCGGAGGAGACAAGCCTGAGGTGAAGAAGGTGAAGGGAGGCTTGCTGGGTGCGGACTACAAAATCGAGAATGACCGTTACCGCTTCGCGCGCATATACAACGGAGAGAATTGGAATCCCAAACTGCGGGCGCCGCTGACCCAGCCTGGCGTGGACGTGACTCCCGGCGAATATCTCCTGGCGGTGCGCGGGCGGGAGTTGCGTGGCGCCGACAACGTCTACAGCCTCTTCGAGGAAACCGCCGGCAAGTCGACCGTGTTGCGTGTAGGACCGAATCCGGATGGCACGGGATCCCGCGAAGTTACCGTGATTCCCGTCGAAGGCGAAACAGGCCTCCGGAACCTCGCCTGGATCGAAGACAACCGCCGCAGGGTTGACCAGATGACCGGAGGACGCGTGGCTTATGTGTATTTACCGGATACCGGTTCCAGCGGTTACACGAACTTCAATCGTTACTTCTTCGCCCAGGTGGGTAAGGAGGCGGCCATCATCGACGAGAGATTCAACGGTGGCGGTGACATTGCGGACTACATCATCGACTACTTGCGCCGGCCTTTGCTGAGCTTTTTTACCATGCGCGAAGGTCAGGACATCACCACCCCGATCGCGGGCATTTTCGGACCCAAGGTGATGATCACCAATGAAATGGCCGGCTCCGGCGGGGATGCCATGCCATGGCTGTTCCGCAAGGCGGGCATCGGACCGCTGGTTGGCAAGCGGACTTGGGGAGGCCTGGTGGGCCATTACACCAATCCCGCCGATCTGATCGACCAAGGGTTCGCGGGCACGCCGGACCTGGCCTTCTATACCACCGACAGCAAGTGGGAGATCGAAAACCACGGCGTGGCGCCGGATGTGGAAGTGGACCTGGACCCCAAGGCGTGGCGGCAAGGTACGGATACCCAACTCGAAAAGGCCGTGCAGGTGGTGATGGAGATGTTAGCGAAGAATCCGCCGCCCACGCCGAAACGGCCGGCCTATCCGAATTACCACGCGGGCAGCGAGTAGATTAAGGACAGCAGGTCGCAGGCCTCGGCCGGCGGAGCTGCCCCTGAGCCCGAGGCCCCAGAACGTGTGCGACAACTTTGAACACTTTACGCCGACCAGGAGTCTGACCACACTCGGTCTGCAATCCATGCGTGACCTTGAAGACGCCGTCACTCCCCTGCGGCCAGAACCTTCGCGTCGTTGCACACCGATCGGTTGACCGTCTGTACCAATACTGGTACAGTAGCTTATGAATCCGGGATTCAAGCGCCTGCCGGCATATTTCTACCGTCTCGACAACGGCAATGAACCGGTGCGGGAATGGCTGAAGGAGCTTGGGCCGGAGGACCGCAAGGTGATCGGAGAAGATATCAAGGACGTTGAATTCTCGTGGCCAATCGGCATGCCGCTCGTTCGACCGCTGGGCCGCGAATTGTGGGAAGTGCGGAGCAGTTTGCCGCGGGGCCGGATTGCGCGGGTTCTTTTCTGTGCCGAACAGGGACGCATGATGCTGCTGCACGGCTTTATCAAGAAAAGCCAGAAGACTCCGCAACGTGATACCGACCTGGCGCTGAAACGGAAAAGAGGAGGAGGCGCATGAAAAAGAAGAACATTGGATCGTCCTTCGACGGCTGGCTCCGCGACGAGGGCATCTACGAGGAAGTCACAGCGACCGCCATCAAACGCGTTCTCGCCCGGCAGGTGGAAGCCGCAATGAAGGAGAAGAACTTTTCCAAGGCGGAGATGGCGCGGAGAATGCACACCAGCCGCGCTGCGCTGGATCGCCTGCTTGACCCCGAGTATGATGCGGTTACGCTAAGCACGCTGCGGAAGGCGGCAGCGGCGGTGGGGCGGGAGCTTCGGCTGGAGCTTCGGTAAAAGGCTCGGTCGCACCTGCGACCGAAGGCTGGTCCGATAGAAGCTTCGCGAGCCTTCGGCGGGCCGGGCTGGCCGCCCGCCTTTTGGGGACGTCCCGGCTTTTTAGTGGGGAAGCGGTTTAATGACTAGTCTTAGTAACGACCACATCGCTTATTGGACACCCCTGGACCGGCGTGGGAAAATCCCGAGGCGTATAGTTCTTGCCGGGCGCCTCCTCCAACCAGCGATTCAGATCTTGATCGCTATCGTGGTTAACGACGACGGCGGTTACTTTGAACTTTCGTCCTACGTCCTGTGACTGGCCGAAGTTGACTGTGACGCTCCACTTTCCGTCCTTCAGGTCCTTCGCGGCCACGCCTCCCTCAGGCCAATAAAAGCGTTTCGGCAGGTCATCACGCCGGGCCAGCACCCACACAAACGTATCAGAGGGAATCTCTGCGGTGCCCCTCACATCCTCCACGGTTCCGACTTTAGTATCAGGCTGGAGCGAAGTGATCTTGACTTGGCAAGCCTGCGCCTCAGCAACGGATGTTGAGGCTACACTCACCCAGATCGCTACGGCAAAATTGGCAATGAAATGTTGAAACCTCATCCTCGTTCTCCTCCCCTTATGGTCACGTCGACACTCTTGATAGTTCCGCTTCAAACTTCTCGTCTGCCTCTTCGAACTTGCCTCGGTCATAGAGCGCTCGAGCTTCCGCAACACCGTTCGCAATACTCGTCGCCCATGCCGGCGGAATATTCTCGTACGCTTGCGAGTATTCTAGAAAAGCGGCATTGAACTGCTCATATTCACGATATTTCCTTGCATTCTGCAGATGTTGTTTGAATTGCTGCATGCGATCGTTGTCGTCACTCTTCTGCTCAATCTGTTGTATGAACGCTTGGCTGATGTCAATCTTGTCGGGTGGAGCTCCAGAGGACAACAAAGCGGCAGAAATCTGTTTGGCATACGAAGGAGCGGCAGAACTTAGGATTGAGAGCGCGCTTCGCCGCTCCTCTGGGCTCCCCCTGACAATGCTCGTCAACAGCGCAGTCGCGAGCTGGGCTTCAGACGTCTTGCGCTGATTCTCAGCTAAAGCCGCCTGGTTCTGCAACTGGCGCTGGAGAGATTCTCTGTTATCGTATCGCGATACGAGAGCCAAACCTAATGTAACAATGATGCCCGCTAAAGGAATCATAACCTTAGACAAGAAAGCCGCTGTCGGACTCTGTTCCCTCCGGTGCCGGTGATCCTCCTTTCTTGCAGACGGTAGTTCGCGTCCGACGACCGCAATAGGTGAGGCGTCTCGGACGTCCGATTCAATCGCCGCTGGCCCCGCGGCCCGACGTTTTTCGTCTGGTATCGAATGCGAAGAATGGACTGTGTTGACGTGTTCGTCGGAATTTTGGTCGGGTGATGTATTTAGAGGATTCGGAGCGATCTCGACCCTAGGCGGAGCAATACTGGTCTCATAAATTCGGTCTATGGAGGCTGCTAGAACCTGTTCTTGCTGTTCAGTCACTGAAGGCAGCGATCTAGCATATCGCCTCATAATACCAACGAACGCCCCTGCCGTGCGATCTCTGAGCTCCGTATTCGCAGCCTGAAGTGCCCTGATGCTTCTCCAAGCTATCGACCTTTTATACAGGGCCCAACCGACTGCAACAGCCAGGAAAAGGATGAGGTTAATGATTAGCGCTCTGCCAGTCCGTCTAAATATCTGATCGTTGCCAGACGCCACGGTCAAGTCTAGAGTCGCCTTAAGGGAAGAGCAGATCGACCCGGCCAGGAGGAGCATCGCGATGATGTCAGATATCCCTTCAAGGCTGTGGGGCGCAGAGTAGCGGAGGCCCTGCCGATTGCGAATGGTGGCCTTCATTGCCCATCACCATTAAGAATGCGTTCGATCCTAGCGAGCAAATCTACAAATTCCGCGGGGCTACCCGGCTGGCCCGCTTCAATCAATAGGAGCGTCGCTTGCCGGATTCGCGCTGTCATAATGCTGGGATCGACGATTCCCGTTTGCTCGCTGAGCATGATGTGTGTCGGCACCCGATAGGTTAGGAAGGTGACGGAAACGATAGCTGCAAGGAAAAGAATCGCCATCAGCGAACCAATGAACTCGGTTACTGCTGCGTCGGAAGCCGACTTCAAAAGGACCCCAGTGAACGCGCCTTCAATAACGGTAAGCGCTAGACCGAAAAACACCAGTGGAAATCTCAACTGTGCAAGGGCGCTGTTGTTCGAGGCAGCATCACGGCGGCTCCGAGTAACGGCCGGCCTTTTCTCCCGCGAGGGTGGTGCCGCTTGCATCAGGTCTAGTATACCTGGTATGGAGGATTGTTTCTTGACCTCGTCCTCGCGCGTCCCCTCCAGCGGCCTGTGGTGTAGGGCACCTCTCCGGGCGATCAACGTCTCTGACGGGGTTCGACGCTGGGTCCGGGGGGACCCGCGCAGGCTCAAGTCTGTCCCATCACCAGAAGCCGGCTGAAAGCCGGCTGGCAGGCGAAACCGCCTGCCCCACCACGCTCACCACGATCACCACGCTCAGAAAGCGCTGCATCGCAGACACAAACTGGTGCGTGCCAGATTGGGTTTGGTGGTTCAATAAGCCAGCACCCGCTCCATCTCCGCCACCAGATCCTCCACCTGCGGCAAGACGGCATTCTCCACCTGCGGCTGATATGCCACCCAGGTATCCAGCGCGGCCACGCGGCGCACCGGCGCATCCAGGCGGTCGAACAGCTCATCGGCGATCCGTGCGGCGATTTCCGCGGCATAGCCGAACGAGAGGCAGTCCTCGTGTGCGACGATCACCCGGTTGGTCTTCTCCACCGACGTGCGGATGGCGTTCCAATCGAATGGCGAGAGCGACCGCAGATCGATCACCTCCACGCTGATGTCCGGGTTCTTGCGCTCCACCAGCAGCGCGGCCTGCTGCGATTTCTGCACCAGCGCGCCGTACGTGACGACGGTGAGATCGTGCCCCGGCTTCACGATGCGGGCTCTGCCGAACGGGATGGTGTAGTCCGGGCCGGGATCGGGCGAGCGGTTGTAAGGCTCGCGATACAGCCGCTTGTGCTCCAGGAAGATTACCGGATCGTCGCAACGGATGGCGGTGCGCAGCAGGCCGCAGGCATCCAGGGCGTTCGACGGCATGATCACGCGCAGGCCGGGCAGATGGGTGAACGCCACCTCGCCCGATTGACTGTGGTAGATGGCGCCGCCATTCAGATAGCCGCCGATGGGGACACGCAACACCAACGGGCAGGCGAACGTGCCGTTAGAGCGCCAACGCATGGTGGCCAACTCGTCGCGGATTTGCATCATGGCGGGCCAGATGTAATCGAAAAACTGAATCTCGGCCACCGGCTTCAGGCCGCGCACGGCCATGCCGATGGCGCGCCCCACGATGGCGGCTTCGGCCAGCGGCGTGTTGAAGGCGCGCTGCGCGCCGAACTCGGTCTGCAATCCGTGCGTCACCTTGAAAACGCCACCCTTGCCTTTCACTACGGCCAGATTTTGCTCGCGGCTGCAATCCGCCACGTCCTCGCCGAAGGCTATGACGCGCGGGTCGCGGCGCATCTCCGTATGCAATGTGGCATTGAGCAGGTCGACCATGGTCTTGGGCTCGCCGTGGAATTGGGCAGGGGTGCTGAAGTCTTGCGAAGTGGGATCGATCTTATCGGAGTACAGGTGCCGCAGGGCAGAATCGCGCGGGGCCGGATCGGCGTGCAGAGCCTGTTGGCCGGCGTCGTGCACTTCGCGGTCGACCTCCAGCGTGATGCGCCGCAGCGCATTCTGATCGAGCACGCCTTCGTCCAGCAGGAATTGGGGAAAGCGCTCCAGCGGATCGCGCGCCTGCTCGGCCTGGCGCTCGGCAGGAGTCTTGTAGTGCCGCTCGTCGTCGGAGAGCGAATGCGAGTAAGGCCGGATCACGTGGGCGTGCACCAGCGCGGGGCCGCGCCCCTGGCGGCAGTGCTCGACAGCGGCTTGGATGGCGGCGTAGGACGCCAGAAAATCGCAGCCGTCCACTTCCCGCTGAAACAGGCCGGGGAAACCGGACACCAACGCCGAAATACTCGCGCCGGCGGTCTGGTATTCCACGGGAACCGAGATGGCGTAGCCGTTATCTTCGATCAGGAACAGAACCGGCAATCGATTCAGGCAGGCCGCATTCAAGGATTCCCAAAACTCGCCTTCGCTGGTGGCGCCATCGCCGCCGGCGACGAGCGCGATCGCATCGCCTTCCGGCGCCAGGTAGCGATTGGCATCGGCGCAGCCCACCGCGTGCAGGAATTGCGTGCCGGTGCACGAAGAAGAGGAGACGATGTTGAGCCGCGGATCGCTCCAGTGGGAAGGCATCTGGCGGCCGCCCGAAGCGGGGTCGTCGGCTGCGCCCACCGCCTGCAACAGCATATCGAGCGGCGTCACGCCCAGGGTCAGGCACAGGGCCCGATCGCGATAGTACGGAAAGATCCAGTCATGGCCGGGGCGCAGACACATGCCCGCCGCCACTTCCACCGCTTCATGGCCGGCCCCGCTGATCTGGAAAAAGATGCGATTCTGCCGCTTGAGTGCGACTTCGCGATCGTCCAGACGCCGGGACGTCTGCATGATACGGAAGGCGCCGATCAGTTGCTCGGGCTCCAGGCCGTGCCACTTGGCGATAGCGGCGCGCTGGGTCGTCGTAACGGTGGCCAAAACGGCATCCCTTCCTTAAGACGCAGACTTGGCCGGCTGAGAGCCGGCCTGCAGGCAGAGTGCCCAATGCCGCATACTTTTCCAGATCCGAGCACTCTGCATAAATTGGAGGGCGGCCAATCTTGGCCGCAGCCGCCTTTTTAGGCGGCCAGAGCCGGCTGAAAGCCGGCTGCGGGCAGGATTGCCCGCCCTCCAATTTATGCAGAATCG
>Ga0181536_10000844_pt1 | contig 36767 bp, 33 predicted proteins | sample PEATcosm2014_Bin_41_FD_121105 | JGI IMG/M metagenome (GOLD analysis project Ga0181536, IMG submission 121105) | Peatland microbial communities from MTU Mesocosm Facility, Houghton, MI, USA - PEATcosm2014_Bin17_60_metaG | ecosystem: Environmental > Terrestrial > Soil > Wetlands > Peat | place...
CTCCAGGCTCGGCCGCACCGGAAACGGCCATGGCACCGCGGAGAAAAGGGTGCTCAGCAGATCCCCCATCGGTCAGCCGGACGCGGCGGTGAAGCGGATCGCCACCCCGCCGACATGGATGGCCCGGCCGCTGGCGGTCGCATGGCCGATGGTCGCTTGGCCAGTGGTCGTCTGGCCAGTGGGCGCATGGGTGATCCCGCCGGTGATGCCGTTAGGCAGCTCAGCGGCGAGGGTCAGGCCGACCAACGGCGGAACGCCCGCGGCGCCCGGGAACAGTGCCGCGGCCGCGGCACGGGGCAGAATGCGCACGCACCCGCGGGCGAGCGGGATGCGATAGCCGCCCAGAGGATCCGGCTCCGCCGGGCGACCGGCGAGGCGGCACAGCCGCGTCATCGTCTCGGCGGGCGCGTCGGAGGCGTAAACGGCCTCGGTCAGCGCCACGGCGCGGTTCGGATGGTCCACGGTGTCCGGCCGCCAGAGCAGATCGCGCGTCAAATGCCGGATCAGCAGCACCCGGCCCTCGGGCAGATCGGATGGCATGACCACCGCGAATCGGGCTTTGGCACCGTGCTGATCCGCGTCGCGCCCGGTCGTCGACACCTCGGAGGCGATGCCGGCACGGCGCAGGCGGTCTCGCGCCGCCGCCTCATCCGCCACCTCCAGCGCCAGGACATGCGCCCCTGCGCCGCGGGCGAGAAACCGATCCAGCGTGGCACTGCTCTGGCCCGGCACGGTCGCCATCAACTCCAGATAGCCGCCGTCACGCAGCATCGCACAGCGATTGGCGGTGCGTCCGCTGGCGTGCGCGGCATACGGCGTGAGGTGGAACCCCAGCCCGGAGAACGCCCGCGCCAGTGCGTCCAGATCGGCGCCGACGATGCCGACATGGTCGAGGCCGATCGCCGCGCCGTGGCTCGCGGCCGGAGTGAGGTCGGACATGATGTGGCGTGTGACGGGCGGCCGGGCCGGGGTCAAGGGATGGTGACGGCGCGCGGACACCAGGCGGGGCGGCCGCGAATGATCAAGGATGGAACGAAATCGTTGACCGGCGGCGTGGCGGTCCGCCGCGACGGCCAGGAGCCAAATCGACCGGATGGGTGGCGCCGCTCCGGGCAACGGGTTTCATCGCGTCTCCCAGTGCAACAGGACCGTCCTGATCTCTTTGTCATTCCACGCGGTGACGACGCCGGTGACGGATCTGCCATGGCCGTTGTTGGCGCTGCTGATCCAACTCAGGTGGTAACGATAATCCGGACCAAGCTGCTGCAGCGCGAGCGACGTCGCGAGATCGGCTGATTGGCCGTGCAGCGTGAGCCAGAGCAGGCATCCCGACAGCGCGACGATGCCGCCACCGGCTTGCGCGGGCATGCGCATGTCCCATCGCCGGATCCCCGCGCGGGAGATCGCGTCCTGAATGGAACGCTGGCCCAGTCGCAGCGTGACCCAAAGTGTGACGCACAGGACGACCGTCACCGAAGCTGCCTTGGTGGCGAAGTCGCCCGGATCGAGGCGGATTTCCGTGAGGGTCAAATCCAACGGCTGGTAAAGCGGCGCGGCGATCACCAGCACGACGCCGGCGGCGAGCAGGAAGACGGCGAGCGTGCGAACCCACAACGCCGCGCGCGGCCCGCCCCTCAGCAGGGCGATCCCCGCGATGACCGCGATCCCGTCGAGGACCCCTGGGTAAGGCCCGGCCACGGCGAGACGCGCGATCGTTACCGCTCCGTCGATGATGCCAATGGCCAGCAATCCGGCGCCGGCGCGTTTAACAATCTGGCTGTGCATGTGGCTCGGGATTCTCCGGATTATCAGATAGCATCTGGCAGTTTCCCCGGGCGTCCGCAATTGGCTGACGTTTGTCGGGGTTCGATGGGTCAAGCGGCGCGATTCGTGTCGGGAAAACCTTGCCAGGATCCCGCACCCTGGCCAAAATTCCCGGCGCGTCAGCCACCGGGTGAAAAAAACAGGGAAAGGAAAAGCATGAGCGAAATGCATGCCATGCGCGGACCGACCTCGGGCGGGCTGATGGATCGGATGAAGAACTATCTCGGAAGCAGAAATCCGACACCGCATTGGCGGGAACAGGGTTCAGGGCTTCCTCGATCGTGACTGAATCCCGGCGCCGCCTAACGTAACGAATACCGCATTGTCGTCGTGATCGTGATCTCGGACTCCGTCATGTTCGCCGGGAACGCCGGCAACACTGCCTGCCCGAGCAGCCCAAGCGCCGCCTTGTCCAACAGCGCCGAGCCGGAGGCCCCGACGACCGCGGCCGCCACCACCCGGCCGGAGCGGTCGACGGTTAACCGCAGCAATACGCTCCCTGTCTCGCCGCGCCGCCGTGCTTCCTCCGGATAGGTCTTCCGCGCCGCGATCCAGGCCGAGACCGCCGCCACCCATCCCCGATCCACCACCGGCGCGGCCGGCGCCGGGGGAGCAAGCACCGGCGCCTGAGGTGCGGGTTCGGTCCGCGGCGCCGCCGTCTCCTTGGGCGCTGTTGCCACCGGCCTGGGTGGTGGTCGTTTCACCACCGGCGGCTTCGGTATCGGCGGCGGAGGCCGGACCGGCGCGGGCTCCGGTGGCGGGAGTTCCGGCGGCGGAGGCGGGATGGGTTCCGGTGGCCGCGACGGAGCCAACTCAGGCGGCGGGATCGGCTCTGGTTCCGGCGGCGGTGGCACGGGTTCGGGCGGCACTTCAGTTGCCGGCTGTTGGGCTTCTGGCGGGGCCTCGGGCACCGGCGCGGGCTGCTCAAACACCAACTCAACCGTCACTTCATCCGGGGGCGCCGGCACCAGCGGCGACGTCACCACCATCACCAGCCCCCCAAGCACCGCGGCGTGCAGCAGCACCGATGCGAACCCGAACCCAAAATGCCGGTTTTGTCGACGCGACACCCGGGTACGGCTCTCCCCCGCCGCGCCAACCAACGCGGCGCGCCCCATATCGGGCAAGGGTCCCGGCCCGCCCCATTTTGGAACGTTATAACGTATCACCACAGCCGATTATCGCCCGCCCCCGCCTGCTTTGGGAAGGGCCGCCCGACCCTTCCCCCTCGCGGCCAAATCCGGCACCATCGCGCCATGACCGATCCCATCACCGTCGCCGTTCTGCAAAATCGCCTGAACGCCATCGCCGAGGAAATGGGCGAAGCGATGTTGCGCACCGCCTATTCGCAAATCCTCAATTCGTCACGCGACTTTTCCATCGCCCTGATCGACCGCCACTGCCGGCTGATCGCCCAGGCCGATCACATCCCCGTCCATGTCGGCGCCATGTCCTGGGCCGCCAAAGCATTGACCGCGCGGTTCCCGGACCCGGCGCCCGACGATGTGTATCTGCTGAACGACCCCTATCGCGGCGGCTCGCATTTACCCGATCTGACCGTGTTCATTCCGATTTTCGCGGACGGGCGTTTATTGTTCTGGTCCGTTAATCGGGCGCATCATTCCGACATCGGCGGCGCCACGCACGGCGCCTACAACCCCGCCGCCACCGAGATTTGGCACGAGGGTCTGCGCATTCCGCCCATGCGCCTGACCGAGAACGGCGTGCTGCGCGAGGATCTGCTGGAGATGCTCGCCCTGAACGTCCGCCACCCCCGCGACTTCCGCGGCGACCTCGCGGCCCAGATCGGCGCCGCGCGCCTTGGTCACCAACGGCTGGCTTCGGTGATCGCGGAATTTGGTACCAAGGTGCTGGAAGCCGCCGTCGAAGCCATGCTCGACGCCGCCGAGCGCCACGCGCGATCCATTGTCGCCACCTGGAAAGATGGCGTCTACGACGGCGAGGCGGTGCTCGACGATGACGGGTTCGACAAGACCAACATCGTCATCCGCGCCCATGTCACCAAGCAAGGCAGCGACGTCACGATCGACCTGAGCGGATCCGACCCGCAGGTGACCGGTTTCATCAACTCCTCGCACGCCAACACGCAATCCGCCGTGGCGATGGCGTTCGCGTTCTTGCTCGATCCCGACCTCACCAAGAACGACGGCGCGCTCCGGCCGTTGAAGGTGATTCTGAAGGAGGGCACCATCGTTTGGGCGCGCGAAGGCGCACCGGTCACGATGTGCACCAGTCATTGCTCGAACGAGATCATCGAGGCGATCATCGTCGCGTTGGCGCAGGCGTGTCCGGACCGCGCGATGGGGGGCTGGGGCCGGCGGTTGCGCATCGCGCTGAACGGCGCCGACCCGCGCACCGGGCGCCGTTTCATCTGGCATATGTTCCAGGCCCGGCCCGGAGGCGGCGGATCGTCGGCCGGCGACGGATACTCGACGATTGGCGAGTGGCATTCCGCCGGCGGCATCAAGTTCGGCTCGATCGAGGTGGCGGAAAGCCGTTTCCCCCTGGTGTTCGAAACGCATGAATATCGGCCCGGCTCCGCCGGCGATGGGCAGTTCCGCGGCGGCTATGGCGGCGACATGCGGCTGCGGATCGAAACCGACGGCGTGGCGATGGCCAACACCGCCGGCGAAGGGATCGTGCATGGCGCGCGAGGCATCCTCGGCGGCCACGACGGCGCACCGCACGATTACACGTTGCTGCCGCCCAACGGTCCCCCGAGGAAGTTGAAAAGCAAGGAAATCAATGTGCCGGTGCCGCCGGGCAGCGTCATTCACGTACTGTCCGGCGGCGGCGGCGGCTGGGGTGACCCGGCGCGGCGCGACCCCGCGGCGCGTGCCCGCGATGCCGCCGAAGGCCTGACAAAGCAGGAGGACAATCAACCATGACCGTCACAATCGGCACCGGCGACCACACCTACCGCCCCCAGGAAAACTGGGCCAAACTCCCCGAGGCTTGGGAATTCGGCGATGTCGCCGCCGTCGGAGTCGATCGTCAGGACCGGGTCTACTGCTTCAACCGCGGCGCCCATCCGATGATCGTGCTCGACCGTGACGGCAACTTCCTGAAATCCTGGGGCGAGGACATCTTTGCCCACGCCCATGGCGTCCATATGGCGCCCGACGATACGATCTGGCTGACCGACGATGGCGACCACACCGTGCGTCACTGCACGCTCGACGGGAAAGTGCTGCTGCAGATCGGCGTCCCCGGCAAACCGGCACCCTACATGAGCGGCATTCCGTTCAACCGTTGCACGCATACCGCCCTGTCGCCGAGCGGCGACATTTACGTTTCGGATGGTTACGGAAACTCCCGGGTGCATAAATACGCGCCCAACGGCAAGTTGCTATTTTCCTGGGGCGGGCCGGGCACGCTACCGGGCGAATTCAACATCGCGCACAACATTTGTTGCGATGCCGACGGCTGGGTCTATGTCGCCGACCGCGAGAACCACCGGGTTCAGGTGTTCGACGGCAACGGCAAATACGAGACCCAGTGGAACAACCTGCACCGGCCGAGTGGCTTGTTCATGACCGGCGGCAAATGCCCGCTTTGCTTCATCGGTGAGATCGGGCCGCATTTGCCGGTCAATATCGACCTGCCGAATATCGGGCCGCGGCTGAGCATCCTCGACCTGAAAGGCACTCTGCTCGCTCGCGTGCAGGCCGATCCCGCGCGCGGCGGCGGCCCAGGCCAGTTCATTTCCCCGCACGGCCTGGCGGTGGACTCGCGCGGCGATATCTATGTCGGGGAGGTCGCGCAAACCTCCTGGTCGCGATCTTATCCGAACCAGCCGAAGCCGAAATACATTCGCTGCCTGCAGAAACTGGTCAAGGTCGCGGCATGAGCTTCACGATCGGCATCGACGTTGGTGGCACCTTCACCGACATCGTCGTCGCGAGCGCGGATGGCCAGACGATCATCGCCAAGGCGGCAACGACTCCGGCGGATCAGTCGGATGGCGTGCTCGAAGGGATTGTTTTGGCCGCGCGGCAACTCGGTGTCACCACCGCCGCGCTGCTGGCCGAAACCTCCCGCATCGTTCACGGCACGACCGTCGCCACCAACGCGTTGCTGGAGGGCAAGACCGCCCCGGTCGGCTTGCTGACCACCGAGGGCCATCGCGATGTCATCGAAATGCGCGAAGGCCTGAAGCCGGAACGCTACAATCTGCGCATGGCGCCACCCACGCCGCTGGTCCCGCGGCGGCTGCGACTGCCGGTACGGGAACGGATGCGTCCCGACGGATCGGTGGCGATCGCGTTGGACAAGGTCTCGCTCGATCGGGCCATCGCGCGCCTGGCGGAAGAAAACGTGCGCGCGGTCGCGATCTGTTTCCTGCACGCGTGGCGGAACCCGGAGCACGAACAGCTTGCCGCCGCCGCCGTCCGGGCACGGCTGCAGGACGCGTACGTGACAACATCCTCCGACGTGTTGCCGCGGATCAAGGAGTTCGAACGCTTTTCCACGACCGTCGCCAACGCCGCCGTCGGTCCGGTGATCGATACCTATCTGCATCGTCTACGCGATCGATTGTCCGAGTCCGGTTACCGCGGCGAACTGCTGGTCATCCTGTCCCACGGCGGCGTCGCCACCGTCGCGGAAGCGACACGTCTCGCCGCCGGAACCGCCTTGTCCGGACCCGCCGGGGGCGTCGCCGCCGCGGTCGCCTTGTCGCGCGACGGCGTCGCGAAGGACCTGATCGCGTTCGACATGGGCGGCACCTCCACCGACATCGCGCTGGTTCGCGACGGCCAACCAACATTATCCGACGGCAAAACCGTCGCCAACGCCCGAATCGCGCTGCCCAGTTTGGACATCGTGACATTGGGCGCCGGTGGTGGATCGATCGGCAAGGTCGATGCCGCCGGCCTGCTCGCCGTCGGCCCGGAAAGCGCCGGCGCCGATCCCGGGCCGGCCTGTTACGGTCAGGGTGGCACCGAGGCGACCGTCACCGATGCCAATCTTGTGCTCGGCTATCTCGATCCGGCGAATTTCCTTGGCGGCCGCCGTGCCTTGGATCGCGACGCGGCCACCGCGGCGGTGCAACGTCTCGCCGACCGGCTTGGTCTGACCTTGGCCGAGGCGGCGGGCGGTATCCACCGCCTGGTCAACACGCGCATGGCCGATGGCGTGCGTGTCGCCACGGTCCGCCGCGGTGTCGATCCGCGGGGCTATGCGCTGCTCGCCTTTGGCGGCGCGGCCGGTCTGCACGTCACCGCCGTCGCCGGCGAACTGGGTGTGCAACGAGTCGTCGTGCCGATCGCTGCCTCGGTCCTGTCGGCCTGGGGCATGCTGAACACCGATCTGCGGGTTGAACTGACCCGCGGGCAGAGCCAGTCCGGCGGTATCGACACCAGTGCCCTCAACGCCGCCTTCGCGGAGATGGAACAGGAGGGCCGCGCCCGCTTGTCCTGGTTCGATGGCGAAATCACGATCTGCCATACCGCCGACATGCGCTATGGCGAGCAGGTGTTCGAGATCAATGTGCCGCTCGATGGCGTCGCCCGCACGCGCGAAGCGATCGAAGACGCATTCCACGCCGCGCACGAACGTCTCTACACCTATGCGTTGCGCGATCAGGATGTCGTGCTGGTGAATGCCGGCGTCTCGGTGATTGGCCGGTTGCTCGCCGCGCCGGTGGCGACGCGCGATGGCGCCGCGTCGCCGGCTTCGCCGAAAGCCCGGCGCCAGGTTTTTCTGGGCGGATGGACCGAGGTCCCGGTCTACGACTTCGCCGCGCTCGCGCCAGCCCAGTCGATGAGCGGCCCGGCGATTGTCGAGTCGGACACGACAACGGTTCTGCTACGGAATAAAGAAGCCGCGCGGTTTGACCCGCGCGGTTGGTTGGATATCACGTTACCTCGTCATGGCCAGGCCTGACCCCATGTGTATCAGGTTAAGCCTCGCGGGAGGCGCATTTTGCTCTCCGTCATCCTCGTTGCCCTCCGTCGTCATCCTCGGCCTTGAGCCGAGGATCTGTGGACGCGCATGATGTCAACTCGGGTCAATTTCCGGGCGGCCAGAGATGCTCGGCTCAAGGCCGAGCATGACGTTTGCGGTGATTGCAGCCAGGTCCCAACCTTATCCTGATGCGTATGCGGCCTGACCCGGCCAGCTCTTTCAACCAGCAGCGTGCGGCGAAAGATCGCCGGGCCAGGCCCGGCGATGACGATTGGACGACCTTATTCCGCCGCCTCGGCCCCGACCTGAGCCAGTTTGGAAATGGCTACGCCCTTGCCGACGCCGGCCCGCTCCTTATAGGGCGTCGTATCGATATCCTCGAGCACCGTCGTGCCATCCAGCACGCTTTGCTTCCACGCCTGGTGTTCCGGCTCGCGTCCCACGAACTCGGGCATGACTTCCTTGGCGAACAATTCCAGGCTTTCGCAAATATGCTCGTGCTTGTTCTTCCCAGCTTGGTTCAGCAAAATGATCTGATCCACGTGCGACGACTCGAACCGCCGCAGCTTCCGGCGGATCGTTTCCGGCGATCCGATCAACCCGCCGGTGAACGCCTGATGCGCCAGTTCCGGGTTCTCCCGTTTCCATTTTTCGTATTCGTCCCACAGGTTCACGGTTCCCGGCGGCGGGCGCTCCCGGTTGCGCGAGCCACTGTACCAGGCCAGCGAGAACTGGAAGAACGTCACTCCATCGGCCCGCCGCCGCGCTTCCTCGTCGGTCTCCGCGCACATGAAGTAGCTGACCATCGCGATATTACAGTTGCTCTGATAGTCGGCCAGTTTCTGTTGCCGCCTTGTGAAGCTGTTGTAATACGCATGCACCCAGGCGTGCGCCATTTCCGCGCTGAGGAACTGGAACCCCAGCGCACCGATCCCGCACCGCCCCGCCAGTTCGATCGTTTCCAGTTGCGAGCACGCCACCCATAACGGCGGATGCGGCTTCTGGATCGGCTTCGGCAACACGTTCCGCAGCGGGAATTTGAAGTATGGCCCGTCATATTCCCAGCCGCCGTCCTTGAACATCGGCAGCACGCAGCGCACGCCGTCTTCCCAGATCGCCTGCTTTTCCTCCATCGCCCGGTCGAACGGTCCCAGTTCGGTGATGCTGGCGCCTTCGCCCATGCCGAATTCCACGCGGCCGTTGCTAACAAGGTCCAGACACGCCACCTTCTCCGCCACGCGCGCCGGATGATTGGTCGTCAACTGGATGATGCCGTGACCCAGCCGGATGTTTTTCGTCCGCTGGCTGGCGGCCGCGAGAAACACCTCGGGCTGCGGCGAATGCGAGTATTCTTCCAGGAAGTGATGCTCCACCTCCCAGGCGTAATGATAGCCCAACTTGTCCGCCAACTCGACCTGTGTCAGCGCGTTCTGATACAGGTCGCGCTCGGTGAACTGCTCCCACGGGCGAGGGCATTGCAATTCGTAAAAGATGCCAAACTTCATCCGCCGTCTCCGCTTGCTACTGACCGGTAGCTTCCCACGTCCCGCGAACCAGAGCAATCTTTGAGCGGGGACAGGAGACCCGCCATGAAAATCGCCTCGCTTGACACCGCGCTGTACCGGATCGAACTGCCGGTACCGCTGTCCGATTCCACGCACGGCACGATGACGCACTTCGAACTGGTGACGGTCCGCGTGCGGGACGAGGACGGCGCGGAAGGCGTCGGCTACACCTACACCACCGGGGCGGGCGGTGCCGCGGTCCATGCCCTGATCGATCAAGGTCTGCGTCCCGTGCTGCTTGGCGCCGACGCCGATCTGATCGAGGCGCTGTGGAACAAGATGTGGTGGCGCCTGCATTACGGCGGTCGCGGCGGATCGGTCAGTCTCGCCGTGTCCGCCGCCGATATCGCCCTCCACGATTTGCTCGCCCGCCGCCTCAATCTGCCGCTTTGGCGCCTGTTGGGTGGTTTCGATCCGGCGGTGCCCTGTTATGCGGGCGGGATCGATCTCGAATTCACGCTCGACGCGTTATTGAAACAAACCGACGATAACCTCGGCAAGGGATTTCGCGCGATCAAAATGAAGGTCGGCCGCGCCCGGTTGTCGGAGGACGCCGAACGGGTCAAGGCCATGCGCGCCCATCTCGGCGCCGATTTTCCCTTGATGGCGGATGCCAACATGCGCTGGACCGTGGATGAGTCGATCCGTGCCGCGCGCGCCTTCCGCGACAGCAACCTCATTTGGCTGGAGGAACCGACCATCCCCGACGACGTCGCCGGCCACACGCGTATCGTGCGCGAGGGCGGGGTGCCGATCGCCACCGGAGAGAACCTGCACACATTGCACGAGTTCACCCAGATGATCGCCGCCGGCGGCGTCACGTTTCCCGAGCCTGACGTCACCAATTGCGGCGGCATCACGGTGTTCATGAAGGTCGCGCATTTGGCGGAGGCGTACAATCTGCCCGTGACTTCGCATGGCGCGCATGACCTGACCATGCATTTGCTCGCCGCGCTGCCCAATCGCTCCTACCTGGAAGTGCACGGCTTCGGTCTGGATCGTTACATTGAGCGGCCGATCGTCATTCGGGAAGGCGTGGCCCATGCGCCGGACACGCCAGGCCACGGCGTTGCTTTCGACTGGAAAGCGTTGGAGAAGGTGCGCGCAGGAGGAGCACCATGACCGACACGCGCCCGTTCGATCCCGCTTTGTTCCGCGACGACGCGATCGACCCCGAGACCGCGACATTCAACGCGCAAATGATCGAATTGCTCACCGGTGGCCCCGACTGGTGGACCCTGGGCCCAGAAGCGTTTCGCCAGGCGCGGCGCCGGGGGGAGGGGCCGTTTCCGGCGGCGGTCTATTCCAATCGGGCGCGAACGATCGTGGTCACCGGCAAGGACGGCAACGAAATCCCCTTGCGCGTGATCGCGCCGGACAACCCGCGTGGCATCTACCTGCATATCCACGGCGGCGGCTGGGTGCTTGGCGCGGCGGACCTGCAGGATCCGGAGCTGGAACGAATCGCCGACCGGACAGGCCTCGCCGCGGTCAGCGTGGAATATCGCCTGGCGCCCGAGCATCCGTATCCGGCGGGCCCGGACGACTGCGAGGCCGCCGCCGCATGGCTGGTGCGAAACGGCAAGAAGGAATTCGGCACCGATGCCCTGACGATCGGCGGTGAATCGGCCGGCGGTCATTTGTCGGCGGTGACGGTGCTCCGGATGCGCGATCGTTACGGCTATACCGGATTTCGCGGTGCCAATCTCGTCTATGGTGCCTTCGATCTGAGTTTGACGCCCAGTCAACGGCAGTTTGGCGATACACGGCTGATCTTGCGGACGATTGATATCCAGCAGTTCGCCAATGCGTTTTTGCCGACGATCACCGACCGGCGCGTGCCGGACATCTCGCCGCTCTACGCCGACCTCAAAGGCCTGTGTCCGGCGCTGTTCAGTGTCGGCACCAAGGACGCCCTGCTCGACGATACCCTGTTCATGCACGCGCGCTGGGTGGCGGCCTGTAATGAGGCGGAACTGGCGATCTTTCCCGGCGGCGCCCATGGTTTCACGCTGGCCGACAACGCACTTGCGAGGGTCGCGGCGGACAGAATGGACGCGTTCCTGAAGCGCGTGACGGCGTAGGAGCAACAAACGATGGAATTTCAGATTGGCCCGCAGCAGCGCGAAATGATCGCCTCGGTGCGGCAGCTCGCGCAGACCGAATTCAAACCCAACGCGCATCGCTGGATGGACGGCACGTTCCCCTGGGAGAACATGCGGAAACTGGCCAACCTTGGCGTGCTCGGCATGTCGGTGCCGGAGGAATATGGCGGTCTCGGCCTGCCGATTTTGGACACCGCGCTGATCCTGGAAGAAATCGCCAAGGTCGATTACGTGACCGCGATGGCCGTGCTGGGCGAAGCGGGCGTGCAAACCCGGGTCATCGCCCGTTATGCCCCACCATCGATCCGCGAACGCATCTTGCCGCGCGTGGTCAGCGGCGATTGCATTCTCGCGGTCTGCATGACCGAGCCGCATGCCGGCACCGATGTCGCCAACTACCGCACCAACACCCGGGTCCTGAGTGACCGCATCGTCCTGAAGGGCACCAAAACCCTGATCAGCCGTGCCCGTGAGGCTGGCATGTTCGTCGTGTTCAGCCGGATCGACGGCAAGCCGGGCCGCGAAGGCATCGGTTGCGTTCTGCTGGAACCGGATACCAAGGGCTTTGAGGTCACCGGCACCTACCACACCATGGGCGGCGAGAACCTACACGAAATCCAGTTCAACGATTGCGAACTGCCGCTGGAAAATCTGGTGATCAAAGAAGACGGGTTCCGCCGGCTGTTAAGCGCGTTCAATACGCAACGTTGCCTGAACCCGTCTATTTCGCTTGGCCTCGCCGAGGGCGCCTTTGACGAGGCGGTGAACTACGTCCGCGAGCGCACCATTTTCGGCAAACCGATCGCCGACTTCCAGGGCATCCGCTGGAAGCTCGCCGATATGTTCAAGGATATCGAGGCAGCCCGCGGTCTGCTGTATCGTGCCTGCCTGACCGCCAACCCGTTCCCAGACCCATTCATGGCGGCGGCCGCGAAAATCTTCTGCAACGAAATGTCGTTGCGGGTGACCAGCGAAGCCGTCCAGGTGCATGGCGGCTTCGGCTTCACCGACGAATTTCCCGTATCGCGGTTTTATCGCGGCGCGCGCTATGGCTCGATCGGCGGTGGCGCGTCGGAGACCTTGCGCGACCTGATCGGCAAGAAAATCGTCGGCGACTTCGATGTCGCCGACGGGATCATGGGACTGGGGACGTTCTAGATCATTACGCTCATTCGTCATGGCCGGGTCATGACGGCAGTGCGATCTCCCGCACGAACTTCGCCTTCTGCGCGCAGGCCGCCATCAGGAACGACATGTCCGTTCCGGTCGACACGTAACGCGCGCCCATCCGCACGAATTTCGTCATCAGATCGTTGCGGGCCGCCAGCCCACCGACGCCGATATGCTTGCCAACCTTGCGCGCCGCGGCGATCGCCCGCTCGAACGCCGCCGCCAGCTTCGGATGATCATATTGCCCGGAGATGCCCATCTCGCCGCACAGATCGTTGCTGCCGATCATCATCATGTCGACACCGTCGGTGGCGATGATCTCCTCGACATTTTCCAGTGCCGTCACGGTTTCCAGCATCAGCACCAATGAGGTCGCCTCGTTCATCGCCGCGTTCGTCTCGGTAATCGGGAAGCTGCGATATTGATACTGCGACAGCGCGCCACCGGCCGACCTCCCGCCCAACGGCGGAAACTTCACCAGTCGCACCATCTCCCGCGCTTCGGCGGCCGAGCGGACATGCGGCGTGATTACGCCCATCGCGCCGCCATCCAACACGCGGCAGATATAATCCGGCGTGTTCGCCGGCACCCGCACCAGCGGCGTGATGCCGATCTGCTGCGCCGCGATGCAGATCTGACACGTCGTGTCGACCGACAGCGTGTTGTGCTCCATATCGACATAAAGCGTGTCAAATCCAGCGGTTTTCGCGATCTGCGCGATCTCGATGGAGCGGGCGAAGCGCACCGTCATCGATGCCACGACCTCATCGCGGGCAAGCTTTTCCTTCATGTGGTTGCGCAGGATCGCGCGCAGCGAGTCGGACATGTCTGGTTCCCTCCTTGGCCGCACCGGCGTTCTGTCGGTATAACCAGATTTTGGCCATACGCGCGAGATACCATGCCTGGCAAGACCGAGCCGCCGCCGCTGCTTGATGTGCGCGGCGTCACCCTTCGCTACAAGACCCGGGATCACCTGATCACGGCGACCTACCGCGTGGATTTCAGCATCCGCGAGTCGGACCGCTTCATCCTGCTCGGTCCTTCCGGGTGCGGAAAGTCTACCTTGCTGAAAGCGGTGGGCGGCTACATGGCGCCGACCGAGGGCGAAATCACCCTCAAGGGCAAGCAAATCACAAGACCCGGACCAGACCGGATGATGGTGTTTCAGGAGTTCGACCAGTTGTTGCCCTGGAAGACGGTGCGGCAAAACGTCGTGTTCGCGCTGCGGACGTCCGGCAGGCAGCGCGGCCGCGCCGCCGATGAAAAAGCCATGCAATATATCGAGAAAGTGCATCTGACGCGGTTCGCCGACGCCTATCCGCACACCCTGTCCGGCGGCATGAAACAACGTGTCGCGATCGCCCGCGGCATGGCGATGGAGCCCGACATCCTGCTGATGGACGAACCCTTCGCCGCGCTGGACGCTCTGACCCGGCGCCGCATGCAGGACGAACTGCTCGGCCTGTGGGAGGAGACCCGGTTCACCGTGCTGTTCGTGACTCACTCAATTCCCGAGGCGGTGAAAATCGGCAACCGCATCCTGTTGATGACCCCGCATCCCGGCCAGGTGAAAGCCGAGCTGAACAGCCTCGATCCCTCCGCGCATCCGGCGGAGGTGGCGATGCTGGAACAACGCATCCACGATATGCTGTTCGCCGACCGGGTGGAGGAAGAAGAGCATGTCTGACACGTTGGTCCGGCCGGAGATCGTCCGCGAGATCAGCGGCGCCGATGAGTTCGGTATTGTCGAAAAGGAACTCACGGTTTTCGAGCGGCTCTACAATCTCGGCTGGGTGCGCAAGACCGGGCTTTTGATCCTGCTGGCGGTGCTTTGGGAAGGCTACGCGCGGCATCTCGATAATCCGCTGCTGGTGCCGACATTGACGGACACGTTTCGGGCCTGGCGGGAAGGCATGGAAAGCTACGTGCTGCCGGAACGGATCCTGGCTTCGCTGCAGGTTCTGGCGATCGGGTTCACCACCGGCGTTGTTCTGGCGGGAATCTTGACCGTGCTGGCGATCACCACGCGCATCGGCACCGACTTCCTTGAAACGATGACCGCCATGCTCAATCCGCTGCCCGCGATCGCACTGTTGCCGCTGGCATTGATCTGGTTCGGTCTGGGCCTCGGCAGTTTGGTATTCGTCCTGGTTCACTCCGTGCTGTGGGCGGTCGCTTTGAATACCCATGCCGGCTTCCGCGGCGTATCCAACACGTTACGCATGGTCGGCCGCAACTACGGTCTCTCCGGTCTGGGCCTGGTCTTCAAAATCCTGATCCCCGCCGCGTTTCCTTCCATTCTCTCCGGATTGAAGATCGGCTGGGCCTTCGCCTGGCGCACCCTGATCGCCGCCGAACTGGTATTCGGTGTCGCGTCCGGCAAGGGCGGCCTGGGTTGGTACATCTTCGAAAGTAAAAACCAACTGGATATCCCAGAGGTCTTCGCCGGTCTTCTCACGATTATCATGATCGGGCTGTTGGTGGAGAACGTGATCTTCCGTACAATCGAAAATCGCACGGTGCGCCGCTGGGGCATGCAGACGTGAAGGGAGAGGCCACATGAGCACCTTGGAATCTCGATCGGTTCGCCGCCGCGAGGATCAGCGCCTGCTGACCGGTGGCGGCAATTACGCGGCGGACGCGCACCGGTCCGGCATGTTGCACGCCATTCTGGTCCGCTCCCCCCACGCGCATGCGCGAATTACCCGCATCGACGTTTCCGCCGCGCGTGGCATGCCCGGCATCGCCGCGGTTTATACCGCCGACGATTTGACCGACGTCAAACCAATCCCGGGCGGCATCGGCTTCCCCCGGCCCGACGGCGGACCGTCGGCGAAGATGGACCGGCCGTTGCTGGTGCGCGACCGGGTCCGTTTCGTGGGTGAACCTGTCGTGCTGGTCCTGGCGGACAGCCGCGCCGCCGGCCTGGAAGCCGCCGAGGCGGTGACGATCGAGTACAACGAACTTCCCCTGGTCACCGATCCGATCGCGGCCATGGCCCCCGGCGCGCCGCCGGTGTGGGACGAGTATCCCGACAACGTTGGCTACCTCTGGAAACGCGGCGACGCCGAGGCGACCGCGGCGAATCTTCGCGCCGCCGACCACGTCACGAAACTCGAATTCTCCGTCTCCCGCGTCACCGCCAACACCATGGAACCTCGTGGCGCCTGGGCCGAAATCGGCCCCGACGGACGCATGGTCCTGCACGCCTCCAACCAGTCGCCGTTCAATCTGCGTAACGGCATGGCGAACGGCAACTTCAATATTCCACCCACCGACATACGGGTGCTGCCCGGCGATGTCGGCGGCTCCTTCGGCATGAAGTCCGGCGTTCACCTCGAGGTCGTCCTCGTCGCCTGGGCGGCACGCAAATTGAACCGCCCAGTACGCTGGATCAGCGAACGTACCGAGGGTTTTCTCACTGACGAACAAGCGCGCGAGATGCGCATCGTCGCGGAACTCGGCCTGGACGCGAACAACAAGATCACCGCGCTGAAATTGCGCTGGAACGCCAACCTCGGTGCGTATTGCTCCGGCCGTTCCGGCTGGCCGGTCGGCAATGTCGGCGGCATCGCCGGCACCTACATCATTCCCGCGATCTCCGCCGAGGTGTGCGGCATTATGACCCACACCGTTCCGACCGCCGCCTATCGCGGCGCCGGACGGCCCGAGGCAACCTATGCCATCGAACGCCTGATCGACGTCGCGGCGCGCGAGCGCGGCATTTCGCCCTACGAACTGCGGCGCATCAATCTCATTCCGCCCGAGGCGATGCCCTACAAGACCGCGCTCACTTTCCTGTATGACTGCGGCGAATTCGAAGCCAACATGATCAAGGCCGCCGAACTGGCGGAACTCGAGACCTTCGAAGCACGACGCGTCGCGGCGGAGTCCCGCGGCAAGCTGCGCGGCATCGGCCTGACCAATTGTATTGAAGTCGCGGGCGGCCCGTTTCTGCGTCCGGCAAAGGACCTTTCGACCCTGCGGTTCGCCGAGGACGGCAAGTTGATCCTCCGTTCCGGCTCCATGTCCGTTGGCCAGGGACTGGAAACGACATTCTGTCAGATCGTCTCGGAACGCTTCGGCGTGCCGTTGGAGAACGTCCTGTACGAGCAAGGCGACACCGACCAACTACCGTTCGGCAAAGGCAACGGCGGCTCCGGTGCGCTGTGCATCGGCGGCGCCGCGGTCATGCTCGCGGTCGACAAGGTGATGGAACGCGCCAAAAAGCTGGCCGCTGAACTCCTGGAAGCCTCAGTCACCGATATCGAACTGCATGGGGAAAAATTCCACATCGCCGGCACCGACCGCTCGATCGATGTCGCCAGCGTCGGCCGCGCCTCCTTCGATCCGAACTTCGTTCCGCCGGGCGAAGAAGGCGGCCTGACCGAGAGCGGAGAGTTCCAGGCGACCGCCGTGACGTTCCCGAACGGCACGCATATTTGCGAGGTCGAAATCGATCCCGACACCGGCGTGACCGAGATCGTCCGCTACTCCGCGGTTGAGGAACTCGGCAAAGTCCTCAATCCCATGATCGTCGCGGGCCAGATCCATGGCGGCGTCGTGCAGGGTATCGGTCAGGCGATGGGCGAGGTGATCGTGCACGACCCGGAATCCGGCCAGATGCTGACGGCGTCGTTCATGGATTATCAGATGCCGCGCGCCGACGAACTGCCGGATTTCCGTCTGGCCACGCGCGAAGTGCCGACCAAGGTCAACCCGATCGGCGCGAAAGGCGTCGGCGAGGCCGGTACGGTCGGCGCCATGGCCGCCGTCATGAACGCCGTCAACGACGCCCTGGCGCCGTTGGGCATTCGCCACTTCGACATGCCGGCGACCCCGGGACGGGTGTGGGAGGCAATCACCGCCGCCCGGTCGAAATAGCGGCGCCTGTCACCGGCGTACCGCTTGCACGACAGCCAGCACGATGATCGCGCCGCCCACGGCCACCGCCATGCTGTAGATGTTGATGCCGGTGACCTCGTGTCTGCCGAGCAGAGTCATGACCTCACCGCCCACCACGGCACCCAGTACGCCCAGCGCGGTGTTCATCAGGAAGCCCTGGCCGCGCTGACCGGTCAGGCGGTAGGCGATGTAGCCGGCGATCAGCCCAAGAATGATCCAACTGATGAGCCCCATGATGACACTCCTACTTCGTGGCGAACAGTTGGTTGGTCGCATAAGAAATCCAGACCCGGTGGCGCATCAGCCAGTCCGCGCCGAGAAGCATGTCGCTGATCGGTAGCAATTGAATCGCCGCGACAAGAAATACCGGGCCGGGGAACGTCTCGTCACCGATCCGAAGTTCCTGGAAGCGGTGTCGCCACATCATGACGGAGTGCGGTCCCATGCCGCTGACGATTTGGCTCGGGTCACCTTGCAGGCGTTCAACACCCAGGCCAAGCCGGGCCATGCCGGGTGCCGCGACCAGTGTCCGGCTGGCGCCGGAATCCAACAGCGCCCGCAACGGGACACCATCCAACGCGACCGGCACCACCAGTGCGCTTTCGATAGGGTTTTCGACCGGAACGGACAGATACGTCTCCGTCCACGGCAGGAACTGTCCGGAGCAGCCGTGCACGTCGTATAACGCCAGTGTCCGTCGTGAGAAATCCAAATCGAGATCGAACAGCGACAGAAAATCACGCCCCAGAAGTCCGTCGACCTGGCGTCCGCCCACCATGCTCCGCGGCAGTGTCACCACGCGTAACGTCGCGTCCCGCGCGAGACTCCGCCGATGCAACGCGACGCCGCCCAGTTCGACCGAGCGTGGGTCAGCGTTGCGCCGCCGCTCGATGCCGCCGACACCGCGCATCGTCGTCGCCGTCCACTCGTCCAGTGCCAAATCGAAATGACGAACGGCATCGGGAGTCACCACGGTCTGTGCCGCGCCCGTATCCAGAATGAACGTGCCGGCGACACCGTTCACCACGACAGGCGTCAGAACGACCGTGCCGACAATCTCCAGGGGCACGACGGCGAGTTGTCGTACCGAACAGGCGGCGGGCGCGACGCGAGGCCACAGCAGTATCGCGAGACACAGCAGGACGTGGCGGATCATTCGCCGCTCCGGTCGATGATCGTGATCTCCGGCCAGATCAGGCGCGTGCGCGCCGCCTTCGCCGCGAACGTAGGCTGATGCGGGCACGCCGGATTGGGCCGCATCACCATGGCGAACAGATCGTCCAGACCGAACGGAGCGACGATGTCGAGGCGTCCGTCGTCCTCCAACCGCACGCCGATTGCCCCAACAATCGAAGGATAGCGCCGCAAGGACTCATCCGCGGTTAACAGCGGAGGATAGGGCACACCGAAATGCTGCTCGTACCAAAGATGGACGCGCGCCTGATTGCGTATCTGCAAAGGCTTGGCCGCCGTCACGCGTTTGATGACCGCGTCTTCCGCTTCCCACGACAGATCCCCGGCATCGAAATAGATCACGTCGAAGTCCTGAATGCCGGTGCCGCGCGGCCGCTTCGTCAACACATTCCACACGGTTTGGTACAGGCAGCCAGCAACCAGCCGCCATTGCGGCAGTGCGGCCTCGCGCAGATATTCCAACAGCCGCATCAAATCGGGGTCGGATCGAATAATCCCCTCCAGCCGTGTCATCGCCGGCCTCTTGGATCCAATGCGTCACGCAATCCATCGCCCATGAGATTGAACGACAGCACACACAGAAAAATCGCCAGCCCCGGGAACACCGCGAGCCAGGGGGCCTGCGACAGGAACCGTTGCGCCGAGTTCAACATGGAGCCCCAGGACGGCTCCGGCGGTTGCTGGCCCAGACCGAGAAACGACAACGACGCCTCCGCGATGATCGCCGCCGCGATCGCGAGCGTCCCCTGCACCAGCACCGGCGGCACGATATTCGGCAGCACGTGACGCAGGGCCACGCGCCACGGCGGATTGCCCAGGGCGCGAGCCGCCTCCACGTAATCGTTGCTGGCGGCGTCGAGGGTCGCGGCGCGGGCCACGCGCATGAACCGCGGCGCGGTCGAAACGCCGATCGCGATCATCGCGTTGGTCAGATCGGGGCCGAGAAATGCCGCGAGCGCGATGGCCAGGATCAGGAACGGACAGGCCAGCATCGCGTCCACGATGCGCGACAACACCGCGTCCACCCAGCGCCCCGAGAGGCCGGCCAAAAGCCCGGCCGGGACACCGATCCCGGCGGCGATCAGCACCGAAACGACCCCCGCCAGCAGGCTCGCCCGCGCGCCATAGGTGACGCGCGAGAGCACGTCCCGGCCGTTCTCATCCGTGCCCATCCAGTGTGCCGCTGATGGTGCCTTACGGATCGCCGTCCATGACGTGGCGATCGGGTCGTACGGCGCGATGACCGGCGCCAGCACCGCCACCGTGACGAACAGAACGATGATCACGAGGCCCACCACCGCTACCGGCCGGTGCAGAAACGCGCGGATCGCGAGTTGGCGCGGACTGAGCGGTGGTTTCATGGCGTGTCCAGCAACGCGGTCATCGCATGCGACACCGCGGCCACCAGCGCGGCGTAGGCGGGATCGAGGCGCGTGTCGGCGCTTCGCGGCAACGGCGAGGTCATTTCCTGTCCGACGCGGCCAGGCCGCGGCGTCATCAGAACGATCCGATGCGCGAGAAACGCCGCCTCGTAGATCGAATGCGTTACGAACACGACGGTGCAACCGATATCGCGCCAGAGGCTCAGCAAATCCTCCTGCAAACGATGCCGGGTAAACTCATCCAGCGCCGCGAACGGTTCGTCCATCAGCAGCAGCCGCGGTTTCGTCACCAGGGCGCGGGCGATCGACACGCGCATCCGCATCCCGCCCGAGAGTTGCGCGGGACGCGCCGCCTCGAATCCAATCAGGCCGACACGGTACAGGACAGCCGCGACATCGGCCCGCGCCGCGTCCCGGGTGATCCCGCGCAACCGCAGTGGCAGCCAAACATTGTCCTCGGCCGTCGCCCATGGCAGCAACGTCGCGTCCTGAAAGACGTAACCGATTTCCCCTGGGCCTGGCGGCGCGCCGGCATCCCAGCGTAACGTTCCGTGATCGGGCCGATCCAGGCCGGCGATCAGACGCAACAGAGTCGACTTGCCGCAACCGGACGGGCCCAGCAGCGCCATGAAATCGCCGGTAAGCAGACGCAGCGAAACGTCGCGCAGCGCTTCGGTTCCGGTCGGGAAGCGGCGGCCGACTCCGGAAATCGTCAGCATGGCCCACCGGGGCCCCGGGCGTCGCCCGGCCTGACGGGAGCTTCGGCCACGCGCCACGCGGGCGCTGTCATCGTTGATTCCCAACGGCATGGAGCGGCCAGATCACGTCCCGCCACCGGACACCGATCAGCGCCATGCACGCCAGCCCCAAGAGACAATAGACGGACGCCGTGACGCGAAAGCCGATCCAGGGGATCAGCGTGCCGGCGATCAGCAGTCCGATTGGCAATCCGTAGATCGCCAGCATACGCACGCCCATGACCCGGCCGCGAAACTTTGGGCCGGCGCTTATCAGCAGCATCGTCGCCAGCGGCACCATGCTCAGGCTCTGCGCGAACCCGGCCAGGACCAAAGTGATCCGGCCCCCCGCCGGGTTGGGGATTTGCACGAAAATCAGGATCAGAGCGAACCACAGCATCGCGAAGATCAGCATCATCCGGGCTGGACGCAAAGACCGGCCAATGGAACCGATCGTCAAGGAGCCCACGCAGGCGCCCGTGGCGAAGCTGGCGACCAAGGTCCCGAGGCCGGTCTGGTTGGTGTGATAAATCTCCTTCGCGACATAAGGCAGCAGCCCGATCGTTACCGGAAACGCCAGCAAGTTGACCAGGAACGCGACCCAGATTCCCGCCATTTCGAGCGGCCGATGCCGGACATACGTCACGCCCTCCCACACTTCTTTCAGGAAGGCCAGGCTGCCGCGCGTGCTCGCGGGTGCCCCCGGTTTTCCGCGCGAGATCATGCTGGTGAGAAACAAGCCGATCCCGTAAAACACCGTGACCGCGACATAGGCCGGGCCTATTCCGAGCATCGCCACCAGCGACGCCCCGACCAACGAGCCGAATATGCGCGCCGAGTCGGCCGTGGTGCGCGCCACGCCCATCGCCGCCATCAATTGCTCATTCGGCATGATGTCGGCGACCAGCGCCTGGCGCATCGCGAGGTCCGACGGCCGCACCAGTCCATTCACACCGGCGATCAGCATCACGTAAAGCGGCCGCATGGCACCGGTGAACGCCAGCACCATCAGGCTCGCCGCCAGCACGGCATAGCAAAGCCGCATCGCGCACAAGATGTTGCGATGACCGAACCGGTCGCCCGCCATGCCGAACAGCGGAGCGATCAGCGTGCCGGAATATTGCAACGAGCTGTAAACGGTCAGCAGCAGGACCGATCCCGTCTCGGTCAGGATGTACCAGCCGAGGATCAGCACCTCCATCTCGATCCCCCAGGATGTGAGCATGTCCGCCGGAAACTGGCAGCGGAAATTACGCACCTGGAATGGGGCGAGCAGTGCCGGGCGGCTGTTCCGGCTCAAGACCTTCAAATGGCCGCCAGCGTTGCGAACACGTCGCCGGCCGGACGCAGTCCCAGAATGTGCCGGCGGTGCCACAGCGCGTAGAACAACAGCTTCCAGCAGGCGAAGCCGTGCCGCCACCTGCGGATGTCCCGGAACAAGGCCTCCACGCGGTCCGGGTGGGCGATTTCGACGATGCCGGGCTGGCGGGCCACCAGTGGACCCAGCGCCGCGCCGCGTCCCTTGATCCATTCGCCGATCGGCACGGTAAAACCCTGCTTCGGTGCGAACGGCCGCGCCATCGGCAGGTTCTTCTCCAGCCATTTGCGCAGGATCCACTTGCCGACCCCGTCACGCACCTTCATCGCGTCCGGCAGCCGGAACGCCGCCGCCGCCACGCCCTTGTCCAGGAACGGCGTCCGTCCCTCCACGGCGTGCGCCATCAGGCACCGGTCGGCTTTGAGCAACAGATCGTGCGGCAGCCAGTCCGTCATGTCGGTCGCCTGCGCGGCGGCGAGCCGCGACATCCCGCTGTCCAACGCGCGCGCCTCCGCCGCCGCCATGCCATCGCGCCAAATCGACGGTTGAACCCGCAGCACCGGCACTTTGTCGAAGCTGCCGCGCGCCCACATCGCCCGTCCGCCGCGCCACCAGGGCCGGATCGCTTTGCGGTAACGGTCATAGCCGGCGAATATCTCGTCGCCACCCTCTCCGGTCAGCACCACCTTCACGTCCTGGTGGGCGCGGCGGGCCAGGAACCAGGTGGGAATGATCGCGTAATCGGCGGCGGGGTCGTCCATGCAGGCGACGATCTCGGGCAAATGGTCCCAGACCATCGCCTCGGTCACCTCGATCGACTCGTGGTGCGCGCCCACGGCTTGCGCCACCGCGGCGGCATGTTCGCGCTCATCGGCGGCGCCAGGCGCATCGAACCCGGCGGTGTAGGCCCGCACCGGCTCCTTGTTCAGCCGCGCCATCAGCGTGATCAGGGTCGCGCTGTCGATGCCGCCCGACAGGAACATGCCGTACGGCACATCGCTGCGCTGATGCAGATCGACGCTTTCCTCCAGCGCCCGGTCGAGGCGGGCCAGCGCCGCGTCCTCATCGATGTTTTCCGGCCCGCCCTCGGGGATCCAGGAGATCCGGCGGCGGTCGAGGATATGGCCGTCCGCGCAGGTGATGGTCTCCCCCGGCAGCACCCGCTGGATGCCTTCGAAGATCGTGTCGGCACCGGTGGTGAATTGCAGTTGCAGCAATTCCTCGCGTGCCGCCGGCCGCACCGCGCGCCGCACGAGGCCGGCCTCCAACAACGCCTGCGCCTCCGACGCGAACGCCAACCCCCCCTTCACCTGGGCGATATACAACGGCTTGATGCCGAACGGATCGCGCGTGAGGGTGACGCTGTGCTGTTGCCGATCATGGATCGCGATGGCATACATGCCGCGGAGTACTCGCGCGTAGTCCGCCCCGTCGCGCAGCCAATAATGCAACGGCGGCTCGCAGTCGCTGTTGGTGGCATAGCGGACGTCCGGCATCGCGTCGCGCAATTCGCGGTAGTTGTACACTTCGCCGTTCGCGACCAGGGTCGCCGAGCCGGCGAAAAACGGTTGGTCGCCGGTGACGAGGTCGATAATCGCCAGCCGGTTCTGCATCAGGGCGACGCGGCCCACGACGGCGTGACCGGTGCCATCGGGTCCCCGGTGATGCAGGCTGTCGATCAGGCGGGAAATCACCACGGGATCGGGCGGCGGCGCGCCGGTAGACAGAATCAGACCGGCGATGCCGCACATACAATAACTCCCCAACCCCTAAAGACGGTTCCTACCGTCCCCGCCGGTCTGGTGCCAACCACAATCAGCATCGCGCGGCGGGCGTGGCCCTTGCGGATCGGTGGGATTTTCTTACCTTTCCTCCATGACAAAGATCGCCGCACTGCCCGCACGCGCGGTCCTCGCGGTCACCGGGGAGGATCGGGTCAGCTTTCTGCAAGGCCTGGTCTCGAACGACGTGGCCGGGGCCGAGCCGGGCCGCGCGGTGTGGGCCGCGCTGCTGACGCCCCAGGGCAAGTGGCTGGCGGATTTTTTTATCCTGTCGGACGGCGAGCGGCTGCTGCTGGACTGTGAGCAGGCGCAACGGCCCATGCTGCGACAGCGGCTGTCGCGCTACCGCTTGCGGTCGAGAGTGGCTTTGGATGAGGCCGATCCGCGGGTCTATGTCGCGTGGGACGGGGATCCGGAGGTCGCGGGGATCGCCGCGCGCGACCCTCGACTGCCGGAGGCGGGGTGGCGGGTGCTGACCGCCGAGCCAATCCCGACCAACGCGACCGAGACCGACTGGGACCGCCATCGGCTGCGCCTCGGCCTGCCGGACGGGTCGCGCGACATGGAGACGGAAAAATCCGTGCTGATGGAAGCGGGGTTCGACGAACTGAACGGCGTGTCCTGGACCAAGGGCTGCTACATGGGCCAGGAACTGACGGCGCGCACGAAGTATCGCGGCCTCGTGAAGCGTCGGCTGGTGCCGGTGCGGATCGATGGGGCGGTGCCGCCCCCGGGCGCGCCGATCCTGCGGAATGGGCGGGAGGTCGGGACGATGCGCTCCGCCAGCGGCCAGCACGGGATGGCGTTGGTGCCGTTGGAAGCGCTGGAGAGCGTGCTGATCAGCGGCGACGCCACTATCACGCCGGTGGTTCCCGGGTGGATGCGAGCGGGGACGGCGTAGCTTCCCAGATCACGGACGCTCGAAAAGCGGAGCGATTTCCCTGGGCACGGTGCGGTGACCCTGATATGAGTTGTGCCCAAGGATAGCGTCACGGCCTGATGCAGGCGCATAACGCGCCAACGAGGTGCTGGGATGAAACCCACAATTCCATTGACAGTGCTGTTTTTCCTGTTTGCCGCCCAGGGTGCGCATGCCGATAAACTGGCGGCCAACGTGTGCGCGGCATCGCTGCAACCCCACGCCCGTTTGGTCTTCGATGCGGTGATCGCCACGCCGCAAGCGGGTTCACCGCTGCGATCGTTGATCGAGGCGCGAGTCCGCGAACTGGTGTTCATGGACCGGCTAATGGTGAGCGCGGCCCGGCCCGCCGCCGAGGCCGCCAGCCAGTGTTTAAGAATCTCCAGGAATTGCACCGCCGATAATTGTTGATGCGAGACGAAGAGTCCGAGCGGGACGTCCGGCGGCTACTCGCGTCTCGACTCGCCGTTACATCCCGGTCGACCGGTATCCCCGTTCGGTGCCGAACGGGTACACCTTGCACTGGACATAGGCTTCCGGAAGCAGACCCCGCATGACGGCGTGGATCGCATCCGCCGTCTTTTGTTCGACGTCATTGTCGACGATCAGATGCTGCGGCAGGTCCACCTCGACGAGAATCTCGGCGCCGAGGCCGTAAACCATCGCGTCCTGGGAGAACAGGATGATGAGGTCGCTGGCGCTGTTGATCTGGAGAGCCTTGACGGATTTGGCGGCGTTGACCAGGCGATTGAAGCAGGCCCGGAACTGCGCCTCGTCCCACGCTGGCAGCAGGTACACTTTGATGATCGGCTTGGCGGGGCGTGTCGCGGACATGGGTTCCTCCTGAACGTTGATGCGGGTGGTGGGTTTATTGTGCGCCCGCACTCGCCGGTTCCAGTGTCATGACCATCGCACCGCGCGCATCAGCCGGCGGTGGCTTTGAGTTTCAGGCCCAGGACGCGCACCGTATCCCGGATCAGGGCGTATTCCGGATGGCCAGAACCTGACGGCGCCTTATGGAGGTCCACCGCCCGCGGCCGGTCTCGCGCGTGAACGGCCTGACCAGGGCGGCGGCACTGGGGCATCGGTGATGACCGAGGGATAAACAAGCTCAGGCGCGGACTTCCGATGGGCGGCGATCGCCTCCCGCGGCGTCAGATGATCGGCGATATGCCGCGAAAGTGCCGCGATGCCCGTCATGCGGGTTCTCCTCGCCGGGATTGTACCATGCTCCAGGCCGCGCCGATATCCCGTCACCGGCAGGCGTTCCGGCCGGCCGGCACCACGATCCCGGCGACCGGTACTGACGCGGATCGATGACGGCGAGCCCGTGCCAGGCGCGCCGATCGTACGAGAGGGCGGGAGGTTGGGACGGTGCGCTGCGCCGACGGCCCGTATGGCGGAGGCGATCTGGCGTCGCCCGGGCGCCACACCTGGTGCCGCCGCCCCGACGACAATCAACCAGCCGGCGTGGGAGGATACCGGACCGCGCCGGTGCCACCGGGATGGAAAGCCGCCCCGATCTCAGGCATTCTCCGCCACGCCACCCCGGGGAGTACAAGCATGGACATCCCGCCGCTCGACCTCGCGATGAAAACCCGCACGGCCCAGATGCTGGAGCGCTGCGTGGCGTGCGGGGCGTGCGCGGAGGTTTGCCCGATGCCCGCGCCGGCCGGCATCGACGCCTCCAATCCCGGCAAACTCACCGAGGGCATCCTGACCATCCTGCGCGGCGGCGAGCATGCGGATGCCGCGCGGTGGGCCGCGGTGTGCTCCGGCAGCGGGCACTGCATTCCGCGATGCCAGCACGGGGTCGATCCGCGCTTCATGCTGACCATGGCGCGGCTGGAACTGGCCTCGCGCAACCCCGGCGACGCCCGCCGCAAGACCGGGTTCGCCGGCTTCGGCGCCATGACCACTGGCGTCCGCGTGTTGTCCCGGCTGCAACTGCCGCCCGAGTTGCTCGCCCGCTTCCGTCCGGAGAACGAGCCCGACGCGCCGCCCGAGGTCGTGTTCTATACCGGCTGCAACCTGATGAAGACGCCGCACATCGCGCTGCTCTGCCTGGACATTCTCGACGCGATGCGGGTGCCGTATCGGGTCATGGGCGGCCCGTCCGCCTGTTGCGGCGTGTTGCAGTTCCGGGCCGGCGACCTCGCCACCTCGGGCCGCATCGCCTACCGCACCATCGACCGTTTGAAGGAGGCCGCGCCGCGTGCGTTGACCTGGTGTCCCACCTGCCAGATCCAACTGGGCGAGGTCGTCGCGCCAGGCATGTCGGACGACCCGTTCGACCTGAAGCCGATCGTGTTGTTCCTGGCCGAGCGGCTAGACGATCTGCGCGAGCTGATGATCCATCCGGTGAACAAACGCGTCGGCCTGCATGAACACCCGGGCGTCACCGGCGTCAGCGAATCAGCTCAGACGATCCTGCGCGCCATACCCGGCCTGGACTTCGTCGACCTGCGCCAGCCTCGGCTTGGCTACCAGTGCAACATGCTGGCGCCGCTCCCGGAGTTCAAACGCACAGTGCACCGCCAGCAGTTGGAGGCCGCCGAAGCCGAAGGCGTCACCACGCTGGCCGGCGTCTACCATGCCTGCCACCGCGAGCTTTGCAGCCATGAGCGCGACTGGCCGTTCGAGGTGGTCAACTTCCTCGAACTGGTCGGCGAGAGCATGGGTTTGACCCGGCCTGATTTGTTCAAGCGCCTGAAGCTGATGCAGGACGTCGACGCGATCCTGGCTGAGGCGGCGCCGATGATCGAGACGCACCACCTCGATCTGGATGAGGCCCGCGCCATCATCGCCAAGGACATGCTGGGCGAGCAGCCGTTGCCGTTGGGGCGGGGCGTCTGAAGCCCGTGTAGCGCCGTCATTGGGCATCCGAACCAGCCCCGCGGCGCGGCGGCCGGCCCGATCAGGCCGGTCAGGGCGCGACGGTTCCCGCAACCATGCGGTAAACCGGCAGGGGACATAAGCGCACGTTCGTGGCGGAGCGCGGAATGTCCTCGACCCAAACGGCCTCGTTTGATGCAACGCCGGGATTGCGGGTCACGCCCAAGGTGGCGGCGCTCGCCCTGCCGGCGATTTTGCTGCTCGGCTTCGCGCTACGGATCGGCGCGGGCCTGACCCAGACCCACGTGCTGTTCTTCGATGAAACCCTGCAGTACTTCGAGCAAGGTCATCGGCTGGCCTTCGGCTCCGGCATCGTGCCGTGGGAGTTCGACGACGGCGTCCGCTCCTGGCTGCTGCCGGGTTTGATCGCCCTCGCGATGCGGCTGACCGCGTGGTTCGGTGACGATCCCATGCTGTATGTCGGCCTGGTCCGCGTCGTCTGCGTCGTCTTGTCGATGGTGATCGTCCTCGTCGGCTTCCGCGCCGGTGAGCGTGCCGGCGGCCGGCTCGGCGCGATCGTGACCGGCGGCTTCTGCGCCATCTGGTTCGACCTGATCTACTTCGCGCCCGCCGTGATGACGGAGGTGCTCGCCGCCCATCTCGCCATCGCCGCGCTGTTTCTGAGTGAGGGCACACGGTCGACGCGCCGCGTGTTCTGGACCGGCGCGCTGTTCGGTGCCGCGATTTGTCTGCGTTACCAGTACGCGCCCGCCCTCGGCCTCGCCGCCCTCTGGCAATACCGCCGCCAGCCGAGCCACTGGCAATGGCTGTTCCTGGGTGCCACCTCGGTGCTGTTGCCGTTCTCCGGAGTGCTCGACGCGATCACCTGGGGTGGGGCGTTCCAATCGATCTGGCTGAATTTCGCGCGGAACTCGTTGCAAGGGATGGCGACCGCGATCGGCACTCAGCCACCGGGGTTTTATCTGAAATACCTGATCATCGCATTGCTGCCGTTGCCGCTGCTGCTTGGGCTCGCGGCGGTGGGGGCGACCCGGTTCCCCGCCCTGGCGATCGCGGCGGTGGCAACGGTGGTGATCCACAGCCTGGTGCCGCACAAAGAGGTGCGGTTCATCTATCTCGCGCTCGCCGCCGCCCCGATCCTGATTGGACTCGGGGCGACGCGCGTTCTTGGGCTTCTGGCGGCGCGGTATGGTCCGCGGGCGATCACCCTGGGGGCGCCCTCGTTTCTGGCCCTCGGCGCCGTCCTGTCCTGCTACATCGCCACCGGGCCGCTGGGTGCGCGTTGGTCGTTCGAGCGTGGCATGGTGCACGCGTTCCTCGCGGCGCACCGGGAGCCGGATCTGTGCGGGCTCCAGGTCCGCGACATTCCGTCCTGGAGGAGCGGCGGCTACACGTATTTGAACCGCGACGTGCCGCTCATGTTCGCGCCTTATGTCCCGGAGGTCCGGCCGCCGGGTGCCCCGTTCCCGCTGCGCTACACGGTGGAGCGGGAGGGTGGCCCGGTCTCGCAACTCCGCAGCCCGTATTCGCATGTGATCGCCGAGGCGGCGCACCCTCCGGCGGGGATCAATCCAGTCGCCTGCTTTCCGGACGACGCGCGGCCGGGGGAGCCGGAACTATGCCTGTATCGTCGCCGAAGCGGGTGTTCTGAGTTCGAGGGGCCCTGATCGGGTGGGTCATGATCCGGCGGGTCCTGATCCGCGGGTCCTGATCGTCTGGGCATGAAGATGGGACCCAATCGGCCTCCGATCGTACTTGCGGACATGCTGATATCTTTATATGAGGTCGCTTATCGAACAGGAGCGACAGGAATGGCCAGCGTTACCACAACCCAGGATTTTAAAGTTAAGGATTTTTCGCTGGCTGATTGGGGCCGCAAGGAAATCAGCATGGCCGAGGACGAGATGCCCGGCCTGATGGCGATCCGGCAGGAATTCGGTTCCAGCAAACCCCTGAAAGGCGCCCGCATCGCCGGTTGCCTGCACATGACCATCCAAACCGCCGTGCTGATCGAGACGCTGACCACGCTCGGCGCCACCGTGCGCTGGTCATCATGCAACATTTTCTCGACCCAGGATCACGCCGCCGCCGGTGTCGCGGCCGCCGGCACGCCGGTCTTCGCGTGGAAGGGCATGAACGAGGAAGAGTTCTGGTGGTGCATCGAGCAGACGGTGCGCGGGCCGGCCCAGAGGAATGGTGAAGTCTGGACGCCGAACATGATTCTGGATGACGGCGGCGATCTGACGGTACTGATGCACAACAAATACCCGGAGATGCTGAAGGACGTGCGTGGCATTTCCGAGGAAACCACGACCGGCGTGCACCGGTTGTGGGACATGGCGAAAGCCGGCACACTGCTGACGCCGGCGATCAACGTCAACGACAGCGTGACCAAGTCGAAGTTCGACAATCTTTATGGTTGCCGCGAGTCGCTGGTGGACGGCATCCGCCGCGGCACTGACGTGATGATGGCGGGCAAGGTCGCGGTGGTGAACGGATTCGGCGACGTCGGCAAGGGCTCGGCGGCGTCGCTGCGCAATGCCGGGTGCCGGGTGATGGTGACCGAGATCGATCCGATCTGTGCCTTGCAGGCGGCGATGGAGGGCTACCAGGTCGTCACCATGAACGACGCCGCGCCGATCGGTGACATCTTCGTGACCGCGACCGGCAATGTGGACGTGATCACGATCGATCACATGCGCGCGATGAAACATCGGGCGATCGTCTGCAACATCGGGCACTTCGACTCGGAAATCCAGATCGACGCGCTGCGCAACTACAAGTGGGAAAACGTCAAACCGCAGGTGGATGAGGTCGTGTTCCCCGATGGCAAACGTCTGATCCTGTTGTCCGAAGGCCGGCTGGTCAATCTGGGCAACGGGACCGGTCACCCGAGCTTCGTCATGAGCGCGAGTTTCAGCAATCAGGTGCTGGCGCAAATCGAGTTGTTCAATGCGCCCGCCGGGAAATACGAAAAAACGGTTTACACTTTGCCGAAGCAGCTTGATGAGAAAGTCGCCGCGCTGCATTTGGCGAAAGTTGGCGCGAAACTGACCAAACTGACGGAAAAACAGGCTGAGTACATTGGCGTCAATGATCAAGGACCGTTCAAACATGACCTGTACCGCTATTGAGAACTTAACATTGAGTTAATTCACCCTCTTGTCATCACGACAGGCTGGTGATGCGGGTTCCCGGTCCCTATGTGGTCGCTCGGACCAGGGAATCGGTGAGGGAAAAATGGATGATTTTCTACAGCACCAGCCGGTGACGCGGGCTGTCTCTCTGGCCCTGCGGGACGCGCATGATCCCAGGGTGTGGTCGGATTTACTGTTCCTGGAGGCGTGGGAGATGCATCGGCCGGCGGACCTCGCCGCGACCCTGCGGGCGAGCCAGATCCGGCGCGCCAATCCCGGCCTGGTCGCGGCGATCGAGCGGGAGTTGAAGGCGGCGCACGACACCGGGACGATGAAATCCTGACGCCAACGGGATCGCCGTGCCGCGGCTTGCTTTTGAAGAACGAGGCGGCGCGGCGACAACCATGGCGCGAATTTTCTTGACCGGCCTCACTTCGGTCCCGATAAGGCGGCACGGAAGTGAGCCATGGCCAAACGATCGACGGCAGCAACCAACGGCGCATCCAATCCGGCCGCGAACGGCCATTCCGCCGCGATCGCCGAAGCGGTGGCGCCTGAGCCTGACACGGTGCCCTCGGCCACGCGCATGGTCGCGTCATTACGACACGATCCCGCCGCCATTCGCCGCCTCTTCGAGTCCGGCGAGTATCCGTACAAGACGCCGATGCGCACGAGTGGCTATGAGGCGCACATGCTCGAACTCCAGCGCGAACTGCTCAAAGCGCAGCGCTGGGTCGAAAAGACCGGGCAGCGTATTGTCGTCCTGTTCGAGGGGCGTGACGCGGCGGGTAAGGGTGGCACGATCAAGCGCTTCACCGAGCACATGAACCCGCGTACCGCTCGTGTCGTCGCTTTGCAGAAGCCGACCGAGCGAGAACGAACGCAATGGTATTTTCAGCGCTACATCGCCCCGCTGCCCGCTGCCGGAGAGATCGTGCTGTTCGATCGCTCCTGGTACAACCGCGCCGGTGTCGAACGGGTGATGGGTTTCTGCACGCCCAACGACTATCTTGAGTTCATGCGCCAATGTCCGGACGTCGAGCGTATGTTTACCCGTTCCGGCATCACAATGATAAAATTCTGGTTCTCGGTGAGTCGTGAGGAACAGCGCCGGCGGTTCGAGGCCCGTGAAACCGATCCGCTCAAACAGTGGAAACTCTCGCCGGTCGACCGCGCTTCGCTGGATAAGTGGGACGACTATACCGAAGCCAAAGAGGCGATGTTCTTCTATACCGACACCGCCGATGCTCCCTGGACGATCGTCAAATCGGACGACAAGAAGCGCGCGCGGCTCAACGCGATGCAGTACTTTCTGTCCCTGATTCCCTATGACGAAAAGGACCGGAGCATTGTCACCGGCCCTGATCCGCTGATTGTCGGGACGAGCGCGCATGTGATCGGCGGTGACCTGCATATCATCAACAAGGCGGTCCACCCCGCCCTTAAGCGCGGCCGGGAGGTTGCCGCGGCGTAGCGCACCGCGTCATCGCGAGGAGTGTCGAGGTACTAGGGCAGGCGCGGCAACTTTGCTGTCCCTCAGAAACGGAGATTGTTGCGCTGCGCGTGCGCGCGATGACGGTCGCCTCCCTTACAACCGCCGCACCGGCAACGTCGCCGACATCGCCACGCTCACGCAGGAAATCCCGGCGACCAACAGAAACACGCCGCTGAACGCGCTGGCGATCTCGCTCCGCGCCAGCGCCTGTTGATCGGCCGGCAGACTTAGCAGCACGCCGGAGCCGTGCCGCACCATCGCGAAAAACAGCGTCGCGGTGTCCGGATCCCACGCCGACAGCAAGCCGAACAGCACCGCGCCCGCCGCCGCCGCGCCAAACGCCGAGCCCAACGACCGCGCCAATTGCGCCGAGGCCGCCGCCGCGCCCAAATGACGCGCGCCCGCGACTTTTTGCACCGTGATCTGCGCGGTCAGCATCGCCGCGCCCTGGCACAGACCGCCCAACGCGAGGAACCAGGACAACTCGACGCGCGACATTCCGGCGGCCGCGTAGGCCAGGAACGCCATCGTCAAGGCGGTGATCGACAGGCCGACCATGGGAAACACGGCGGTGCGTCCGGTGCGGGAGATCAGCCATCCGGTCAGCACCGAGCCTGAACTGACCGACACCGTCAGCGGGATCAGCAACAGTCCTGACTGGCCCGGCGTCGCCCCCATGACCGCCTGCAGATAAAGCGGCAAAAACGTGATCATCGCGGTCAGCGCGGCACCCGAGCACACCGCCATGACATCGGCTCGCCAGAACGCCGGCAGCCGCAGCAATGGCAGAGCCATGATCGGCACCGAGGTCCGCCGCTGCTGCCAAAGCAACGCCGCGAGTCCCAACGCGGCCAGCGCGAGCCATGCTCCGACTCGCGGCAGCATCCCCGGATCGAGCCGCTGGAACTGCGACACCGCCAGCAGCAGCGGCAGCACGAAGGTGGTCAGCAACACCAGGCCCGCCGCGTCAAACCCGCCGCCACGCCCGCGCGGTTCCTCGCTTTTCGGCACGCGCAGCACCAGGGCGATGGCGATACAGCCCAGCGGCAGGTAAGCCAGGAACACCGAATGCCAGCCGCAATGCTCGGTCAGGAACCCGGCGGCCACCGGCCCGAACGCCGCACCGGCGACGATATTGGCGGACAGGTAGCCTTGGTAACTGCCGCGCTCGCGTGGCGGCACGAACTCGCCGACCAACGCCTGCGCCAGCGTCATCAGCCCACCGCCGCCCAATCCTTGCAGCACGCGCGCGGCGAGCAGCGCGTTGAACGTCGGTGCGAAGGCGCACAGCACGGAGGCCGCCATGAAGATCGCCAGCGCGACCACCATGATCAGCCGCCGGCCGAACAAATCCGCGAGGCGACCGTACGCGGGCGCCGCGACCGTGCTGGCGATCAGATTGGCGATGACCAGCCACGACAGCCGCTCGACCTCGCCGAACGAGGCGGCGATCGCCGGCAACGCGGTCGCGACCACGGTGCCGTCGGCGGCGGCGAGAAACACCGGCAACACGATCGGCGGCACGATGGTGCGGAACAAATGGCGCGGCGGAATGACGGTGATCGCATCGCCCGAGACCGGGCGTAGAATCGCATCGTCCGGTAACGGGCGTAGAATCGCATCGTCCGTTACCGCGCGCGGAACCATATCATCACTCACCGGGCGCGCCGCCACGTCGCCCGCCCTGGGCGTGGCACCAGGACGTCATAGGGACCAGTCCTCATTGTTTGCGTTGGGCCGGAGTAGTGGCACGATGGGCCGAGGCCGCAAAGCGCCCCGAGGAGACTGTGCCATGAACGATGCCCCCGCCACCGACTCACCCAAGCTGGATGCCCAGGCGATCGCTGGCCTGGCGGAACAACTCAATCAGCTGTTGAAGCTGCGCACGTTCCCGATCGGCATGAAATTGTTCGAGGACGTGGAGGCGATGAACGCCGTCTCCGGCCTGCGCCGTCCGGCGAAGGGCAAGACGTTCTCCACCTGTCAGCTGGTGACCCAGTCCCGCATGGCCGGCTTCACGCTTGGCATCACCACCGAGAACGTGCCGGCGTTTTCCAGTTGCTCCAGCGTGATCGGGCTGGATGCGCCGGGCGAGATCTACACCTCCGGCCGGAAGATGGAGGGTGTGTGGTTCGAAAATCGCGAGGCTTCCGCCGCGCATCAGGCGGGCATGCCGCGGGTGCCGCCGGGGAAATATCACGGGCTGGCGATCTCCCCCTTGCGGACGGCGCGGCTCGATCCGCCGGATGTGTGCTTGTTCTATGGCAACCCGGCGCAAATGATTCTGTTCATCAACGGTCTGCAGTGGCGCAACTATAAGCGTTACGACTTCAGCATCACCGGCGAGAGCGCCTGCGCCGACAGCTGGGGTCACGCGTTGAAGACACGCACCGTCAGCCTGTCGATCCCGTGTTACGCCGAGCGCCGTTACGGTGGCGTCGCGGATGACGAGATGCTGATGGCCTGCCCGCCCGAGGACCTCGAACGCGCTGTCATTGGCCTCACCGGGTTGTCGAAAGCCGGGCTGCGTTACCCGATCATGCCGTTCGGTCCGCAGGCCGAACCGGCCGAGGGAATGGCGAAGAGCTACGCCGGGAAGTCGTAACCGCTAGCCGCGGCCGCGATCGTCGGGGTCGCTGGCGTCAGCGGTTCTCCCGTCATGGCCCGTCAGCGGTTCGCCCGTCATGGCCCGGCTCGACCGGGCCATCCGCATCAACACGATGTCGCGAGTGATGGCCCGGTCGAGCCCGGCCATGACGATGAGTGGCGGTGATACGGTCACTGACTGGGACGCAAAGCCCGGCCCTTGATAACGGAGTCCTCGCCGAACCGGTCGCGTAACGTGTCGATCGCCGCCTGCGCCGCCGCCATCCGCGGCGTCTCCGTGTCCGCGAGATCGCCGTGATCCGCCTGATCCCTGGGCGCCAGCGGATTGGCCCCAATGCCGATCAGGCGAAACGCCGTACCGGTCGCCTCGCGCGCCAGCAACGCGCGCGCGGCGCCGAACAAGCGGTCGGGCAACACGGTCGGCGCGGGCAGCCGCGCCGCGCGAGTCCGCGATGAAAAACTCGCGGTCTTCAATTTCAGCACGACCCCCGCCGCGGCGAGATCCTGAGCCTTCAGGCGGCGCGCCAACTTCTCCGACAAGCGCCATAAATGCCGTTCCAGGTCCGGGATGGCGGTCAGGTCGGCCGCGAATGTCGTTTCGGCACTGACCGATTTCGTTCCGTGTTCAGGATGTACGGCACGCGCATCCTCACCGCGAGCACGACGCACCAAGGCGGGGCCGTCGTCGCCCAGCCGCCGCACCGCGTCGCGATCGCTCAACACCTGCAAATGCCCGAGCCGTGTGATCCCCATCGTCTCCAGCTTGCGCGCCAGCGCCGGACCGATGCCGGGCAGCAGCCGCACCGGTTCGTTCGCCAACAAACTCCGCGCCTCGTCCGCCCCGATCACCGCGAACCCGCGCGGTTTGTTCCGGCCGGCGGCGATCTTGGCCATCAACCGGTTGGCCGCGAGCCCGATGGAGACGGTGATGCCGACCTCCTGTTCGACCCGTCGCGCGAACCGGGCCAGCACCACGGCGGGCGGGGCGCCATGCAGTGCCTCGGTGCCCGCGAGGTCCAGCACCGCCTCATCGATCGACAGCGGCAGCACCAACGGCGTGAGTTCGTTCATCAACGCCCGCACCGCGCGGGAGGCCTTGGTGTATTTCTCGAAGTCCGGCCGGATCACCACCGCGTCGGGGCAGGCTTTCAACGCCTTGAACATCGGCATCGCGCTCTTCACGCCGTACATCCGCGCGACGTAGCAGGCGGCGGACACCACGCCTCGTTTACCACCGCCAACGATCACCGGGCGCGACGCGAGGTCAGGGCGATCGCGCTTCTCCACGCTCGCGTAAAACGCATCGCAATCGACATGGGCGATGGTGAGGCGAAACAACTCCGGATGAGAAACGATCCGCCCAGGCCGGCAGGCCGGGCACGCCAAGGCGGCGTCGGGGAGGATCGCGTGACAATCGCGGCACAGCGCGGCCATGTCACCCGGACGGCCAGAGCCAGGCGGCACCGCGCACGCCCGACGAATCGCCGTGCACGGCCTGCACGATCGGTGTTTCGATCACGTCGCTGAACACATATCGTTTCAGCAGCGGCGGCACGTCGCTATAAAGATGCGTCATGTTCGACAACCCGCCGCCGAGAACGATCACGTCGGGATCGAGGAGGTTTACGACCTGCGCCAGACCGCGCGCCAACCGGTCGGTGTGACGGGCCAACGCCTCCCGCGCTTTCGTTTCGCCGGCGGCGGCACGGGCGGGAATGCCGGACGCGTCGTGCGCTCCCGCGCCCTCGCAGTCGCGCGCCAGGGAGGGACCGGCGACCCAGGTCTCCAGGCAACCGTTCTTGCCGCACCAGCAGGGTGGACCGGGCAACTCGTCCGGCCGCGGC
>Ga0181536_10000845_pt1 | contig 36743 bp, 36 predicted proteins | sample PEATcosm2014_Bin_41_FD_121105 | JGI IMG/M metagenome (GOLD analysis project Ga0181536, IMG submission 121105) | Peatland microbial communities from MTU Mesocosm Facility, Houghton, MI, USA - PEATcosm2014_Bin17_60_metaG | ecosystem: Environmental > Terrestrial > Soil > Wetlands > Peat | place...
ATCAACGGCGAAAAAGCAGGGTTGGGATATCCTCCAGGCAATAACCCGCGAACCCGGGTACCTGATCGCCGAACTGCGGACCGTTTGAACGCGGCCGGGGGCGGGGTAGCTAGGCAGTAACAACCAAAGTTGGTATCGCGTGGCCGGCCTGCGGCCGCGCGTCGCGAGCCATGTGACGGTCGCGCGGCACCGCTACGGCAGCCAGGCCTGGTACGCGCTGTCCGATCCGGCCTCGGGCCGGGTACACCGCGTCACGCCGGCCGCCTATCTGTTCGCCGCGCGCCTGGATGGGCAACGGACGGTCGATGCCATCTGGCAGGAGATGGTGGCCGAGATGGACACCGAGGCCCCCAGCCAGGAAGCCGTGATCAACCTGCTGATGCAACTGCATGGCGCGGACCTGCTCGCCGGCGACATTCCGCCCGACGCGGCTGAACTGCTGTCGCGGCGCGATCGGCTGACGCGCTCCATCTGGATACGCAACCTGCGTTCGCCGCTGTCGATGCAGATCCCGCTGATCAATCCGGACCGGTTCCTCACGCGGACGTTGCCGCTGGTCCAACCGCTGTTCAGCTGGTTCAGCCTCGTCGCCTGGCTGGCGCTGATGGCCGCTGCCCTGATGACCGTCGGCCAGCATTGGAGCGAACTGACCGAGAATATCCTCGATCGGGTGATGGCGACCCAAGGGCTGTTCGCGCTGGCGCTGTGTTATCCCGTCATCAAGGTGTTGCATGAACTCGGCCACGGCTATGCCGCCAAACGGCTCGGCTGCGAGGTGCGCGAGATGGGCGTGATGCTGCTGGTGCTGTTCCCGGTGCCCTACGTGGACGCGAGCACCTCCGCGGCGTTACCCGGCAAATGGCAGCGGGCCGGGGTGGCGGCGGCCGGCATCATCGTGGAGCTGACCCTGGCCGCCATCGCCGCCCTGGTCTGGGCGTCGGCGGAGCCTGGGGTGGTTCGGGCGGCGGCGTTCAACGTCATGCTGATCGGCGGCGTGTCCACAGTGCTCATCAACGGCAATCCGCTGCTGCGGTTCGATGGCTATTACGTGCTGTCGGACGTGGTCGAGGTGCCGAACCTCACCCAGCGCGGCGTGCGCTACCTTGGCTATCTGATCAACCGTTACGCGTTCCGCGTGCCCAGCCTCCCTGTGTTCACCGCCGCGGGCCATGAGCGGGTGACGATGCTGATCTACACGCCGTTGTCCTGGTGCTACCGGCTTCTGGTCCTGGTGGGGGTCGCGACATTCGTGGCGGCGAATTATTTCGTGATCGGCGTCGCCATCGGCGCCTTTACCCTCACGGTGGGCTTCACCCTGCCGGCGGCGAAGGCGCTCTGGCGGGTGGCCATGGGCCCGCAATACCGGCTCTGCCGCGGCCGCGCGGCCGGATTGACCTTCGGGGCCATTGCATTGGCCGTGGCCGTGGTTCTGACCGTGCCGGCACCGGTGCATAGTACCGCGGAGGGGGTGATCTGGGTGCCGCGGGACGCCATCGTGCGCGCCGGGACGGATGGCTTCGTGCGCGGCGTCGCCGCCGGTCCCGGTGCGCATGTCGCGGCCGGGGACACGCTGTTCGTGCTGGAGCATCCGATCGCCGAGGCGAAGTTGCGGGTGACGGCGGCGCGGGTCGACGAGCTGGAAGCGAAATACACCGCCGAATGGGTGGACGACCGGATCGCCGCCGAAGTCACGAAATATGAGCTGACCCAGGAGAAGGCGGCGCTGGCGCGGGAGCAGTACCGGATCTCGCGGCAGACCGTCGCGGCGGCATCGGAGGGCACGTTCAACGCCGTGCGGCCGGCCGCCGATATGATGGGCCGCTACGTCAAGGTCGGCGAAATCATGGGTTATGTGACACCGACCTCGGGCCGGGTCGCGCGGGTGGTGGTGCCGCAGTCCGATATCGAACTGGTCCAGAACCATCTGGTCGATGTCCGGATCCGGTTGGCCGACCGCCACACCGATTTGCGGTCGTCCGTGGTGCGTGCGGTGCCGGCCGCCGAAGAGGATATCCCAAGCCAGGCACTGGCGGCGGTGAATGGTGGCACGATCGCGACGGACCCGCGTGACGGCAAGAGCACGAAAGCATTCGAGCGGCTGTTCCAGTTCGACGTGGCCTTGCCGGATACGCGGGCAGGCATGGGGACAGGGACTGTGGCGGACGCGGCGGATGCCTTGGCGTTGGCCGCGTCCGGCTTCGGCGCGCGCGTGTTCGTGCGGTTCGACTTTTCATGGGAACCGCTCGGCACCACGCTGTATCGCCGCCTGCGGCAAACCTTGCTCAGGCGATTCGAGACGTAAGGCGCATTGGCGTTCAGGCGCCATCGCGATGGCCCCGGCCGCCCGCGACCCCGCCGTGCCGCGACGAGTGGCCGGGACGGGCGCGGCTGTGACGAGCCGGCGCGGGGATCACGGCGATCGAACCCTGAACCCCGCGACGCGCGATCAGTAGCTCGGCTTGGTCGGAAACGGCGTGAGCTGCAACTCATGTGTCCAGCACGACCGGTCCTGGGTGTGCAGGTACCAGAACGCCTCGGCGATCTTCACCGGGTTCATCACGAGTTCTGGTTGATTCTGCACCTTCGGCAATGCCCGCGTGCCGGGTGAGTCGATGGTCCCGTCGATCACCACGTTGGCGACGTGCACGCCGAGCTCGGAGTATTCCTCGGTGAGCACCTGCGCCAGCGTGCGCATCATGACCCTAGGGTAATACAGCGACTCGCCGGTGTAGCGCTTCTTCCCACGCAACGATTTGGAGTTGTTGGAGATGAAGAACGACCCCGCGGCTTTCTTTCGCATCGCCGGCAACACTTCCTTGGCGACGAGAAAGGGCCCGCGGCTGGCGATGTGCTGCGCGGTATCGAACATCTCCACCGGGATGTATTCGAGCAGTTCTTTCTCCGGCGGCAGATCGCGGCCTTCCAGGTAACCGGCGTTGTAGACCAGCACGTCCGGATCGCCCGCATCGCGACGGATCGTGGCGAACGCCGTCGAGATGGAATCCCGCGAAGAGAGGTCCAACTCGACGATCATGCAGTCACCGCCCTGCCGCCTTATGGCCTCCGCCAGCGTTGCCGCGTTGGCCTGGGCGCGGGTGGTCAGCACGACGAAGCAACCTTCCTTCGCGAACTTCTGCGCGATGGCGCCGCCGACGCCCCAGCGTATGCCGACCGGCAGGTCGCTGTCGTCGAGCGGCTTGCCGTGCGCCAGCAAGGTATTGCGGCCGTCGGACTGCCATTTGGAGGTGGCGCCGACCACCACGGCGACCGGCTTGCCCTTGGTGTTGGTTTGTTGGCTCATGCGGATACGTTTCCTTGGTTGGTTGTCGCGTTTGTCGGTGCGCGCGGCTCAGGCCGGGCGGTCCCAGCCCCACCAGGCGCACAGCGCCTCGCCCATGATGAGGCGCTTGTCCTGGTCGCTGAGCCAGGGCAGTTCCTCGGTGAACATCGTCACGCACTGGCGCCAGGAACAGGGCATTTTCGAAATGTCGGTGCCCCAGAACATGCGGTGCGGACCAAAGGCATCGTAGATCTGGCGCAGATACGTGTGCATCGCGGGAAACGGGTAGACCTGACTGGAATAGCCCGGGGCGCCGGTCGCTTTGACCGCGACGTTGGGGAACTTCGCCAGGGCCAGAAGCTCCGGCATATGGGTCATCGCGGCGGCGTCTTTCAGCGTGGTCAGGCCGCCTCTGCCGCCCAGGTGATCGATGGTCAGGCGGAGGCCGGGGTGGCGTTGGGCGATGCGGCCAAGCTCCGTCAGCGAATCCGTCGCCAGCGTGGCGATGGGAACACCGGCTTTTTCGGCTTCGGCCCAGAGCCAGTCGATCGTGCCATCCGCCAGCCACCGTCGCGCGGGATCGTGCAGGAACGTGTACCGGAGACCGAGCATGCCCGGTTGGTCTCGCCAACCCGCGATGCGCGCGCGCGATTCTGGCCGATCGAGCGGCAGCGAACCCATGATCGCGAAGCGGCCCGGATAGTCCCGGACGGCCTTGAACGCCATGTCGGTCGAACCTGGGTCCCAGCCTGGCGGATGAATGACGGCGGCATCGACACCGCCTTCGTCCATCAGGGGGATGGCTTCCTCGGGGGTGAAATGCGTCACCTGCCAATGCGAGAGGTTGCTCGGTAAGCCGGTTCCCCAGAGGTGAATTTGGGCGTCGACGATCTGCATCGGATGCCTCTCCCTTCGTTGTCGCGCATCGGGAGAGTACCCCAAACGCGCGGTCCGGAATACTGGCGAGAATCCGCCTGACTGTCAGCGGGTCACCGCGGGTGGGTCAGCGTCTGGCTATCACGGATGAATTAGGAAGGGTTGGCATCATCCTAATTCCACTTGCCGCGATAGGCTGCGTCAGGTTCATTTATGAACCGTTCAAAACTCCTCTCTATCCAACATCTCGTCTCTCTGGATCGGTCCCCATTGGCCTTCTCTTCGTGGCCGGTCGGCCGGTTCCTGACAGGGTGAAACACTTGCAAAACGGGAGTTTTCCAGACCAGACGCCCAATCTTATCCGGGTTGGCCGCCTTGAACTGAGCCATGAACTCCTTTGCTTCGCGGCCTGTGCCCAGAGCGTTGCGCGGGAAACCGTAAAGGTCGCGGGTATCAACGGTGTTTTCGACGGTCGGCACGTGTCAACGCTGACACCACTGGCGTTCATTGCCCAATAAGTACAGATTGGAATCCATGGCACACAGTGTTAAGGTGCTGCCAAATCAAGGAGGGAAAAGATGCGAGTTATAATAGCAATCGTGTGCGCTACCACGGCTTTAGGCGGTTCCGCTTTCGCACAGCAAAAGCCGGATGCCGCTTCTGACCAGGATTACATGAACCGGGTCATGAAGGCGGCGCCTCCTCAGATCGTCAATGAGGCGACCGTTGTTCGTATGACCGGGTCATCCATGCAGACGCTCAGGAGGGAACCAGCGAGTGGACCTGCATGGAGGCGAACGGTGTTCCGATGTGCATGGACCCGAACGCAATGGAATGGGCACATGCCTGGCAGACCCATGGACGACCCACAAAAAAGACCGGTTTCATCTACATGCTGGAAGGGGATACTGGTGCAAGCAACATCGACCCCTGGGCGAAAGGCAAGACCGCTGACAACCATTGGGTTGTTACCGGGCCGCATGTGATGATCGTCGGCGCGGCCGTCAAGACCATGACGGGTTATGCCAGAACGCCGGAGGCTGATCCCACCAGGCCGTATGTCATGTGGCCGGGCAGCCCTTACGAGCACCTGATGATACCGGTGAAATAGCTGCCGCGAACCTGAGGCTCCATCCCGATTGGAGCCTCACCCGTGGCAACGGAGTTAGCTGGTCGGGGTACGGGGGGCGGCAGCGGGTTCAGATTATTGGTGCTCAATGTCGCCCTCCCGCCGGAACCAGGAAATGGGATCGCAACGGTGGTCTCCCGGCTACCTTTGTCGCCGGTCATCCTGAGCGCAGCCCAGCATTCTCAAAGCTGTTATCCCCATCGCTCCAGCGCTTCGCGAGCCCATGGACCGGCTGAGTAAGCTGCAACGATGGGCTTCTTCCGCTGGAGGCGCTCAGATTCTAACGGCCGCGCCCGATTCCTTCCCGGTTCCGTAACAAATCCACGCCCACCAGCAGCGCGGGAATGGCACACACCGCCCACCCGGCCGCGTAGCCCCCGGTCATCCATAGCAGCAACGAAAACACCGACGGACACAGAAACGCGCCCATCTGGCCGAACGACAACACGCCCCCGGTGACCGCGCCCGCGCGGCCGAACGGTGCCAGGCGGGCGGCCTCCGATAGCAGAATGCCGTGCCAGGACATCGCGGTCGCGCTGAGCACGCCGGTGACCACCCCGATCGCGACCGCGGACCACGCCGGAGTGAACGCACCGGTCAGCACGACGCTCGCCGCCATCCCGAACGCCAGCCCGGACATCACGAACCGCGGCGCGACATAGAAGCTGCCAACCCAGCCCCACAGGATACGGCAGGGAATGGCGATGGCGATGACCGTGGAGAACAGCCCCCCCGCCGCCACGAGGCCGTAGCCAAGCGCCGTGAGATAGGTCACGAAATAGGCGATGAAGACCGCCTGAAGACCGTTGAACGCGAAGCAGGCGAAGGAGAGCGCGCGCAGCTCCCGCACCGCCAGCACACCGGTGATCGTTGTCCGGAAATCCGACAGATAGATCTTGTGGGTTGGATCCGGATCGGTATCGAGCCGCCCGTGCAACGGTTGCAACAGCAGCGCGAACAGCCAGCACATCCCCGCGCTGACCAGCATCGTGCCGCGCCATCCCAGCGATTGCGCCAGAATTGGCCCCAGCGAGCCGCCGACCAGGATGCCCGCCGGGATCGCGGTCTGCGTCACCGAGAACGCGAACGGCGCGTATCGCCGCACCGCCCACCGGCCGAGTAACTGGGAACTGGCGGGGGTCGCGACGGCGGCGATGCCATTGCCGACCAGCGCCGACAGCACGAAGCCCGCCGCGCCGCCGACGATCGCGACCGCCATGCCGCCGCCGACCGAGAGCAGCGCGATCTGGCTCATGCGGATGGCACCGTGCCGGATGATGAACCCGCCCGACCCGAGTTGGCCGATCAGCGCGGCGATCGCCACCAGCCCGAAATAAACCCCTACCCAGGACGGATCGGCGTGCAGTTCGTGGATGATCAGCGGCGCCAGCACCGCAGGCAGCACGCGGCCGACCGAGCCACAGGTTTGTTGCAGAAACATCGCCATGACGGCGATCAGCATGTGGGTCAACGGCCGGGCTTCCTTTGGACGAACCAGTTGCAACCCAAGGGGCGTGCGGCGTCAACGTGGACCGGCGGCCGCGGTCCCGGCGCTGGCGCGAACCGGTGGCCGATTGGATTTGATACAATCGGTCGTCATGCCCTGGTTCGACCGGGCGGCTGAACCGGCACGTTGCCGCATTGCTTCGCCCGAACGCGCCGGGACTATGTTGGCGTTCCCTCCACTCGCTACGGCACCGGCCGGAAGCTGGCGGCCACGGTGCGTTCGTCGGTACGGGGTTCGATGGCGATGCCCGCGCGAGCCGCCCAGGTGGAGGCCTGAAAATGGAGCGGGATGATCGCCTCGGTGGTCATCGCCCGATGCGTCGCCCGACGCAGCAAACCCAGCCGCGCCGTGTCATCCACGGTGCGGAGCGCCTGGGTCAGATCCGCATCCACCTGACGGTCGCAGTAATGACTCCAGTTATACAGCCCGCCACCGGCTTTCGGGTCCTGGCAGGCGATGATGGCGCGCAGGAACGCGCTGGCCTCGCCGGTCTGCGCGGCGAAGCCGATCAGGCCGAACGAGAACTCGCCTTTGGCGCCGCGCGGCGCGTAGGTCGCCATCGGCGAGGTCTCCACTTTGGCGGCGATCCCGATCCGCGTCAGCATCTGCGCCACGGCCTGGACGATCTGCGCGTCGTTGACCAGCCGGTCGTTGGGGCCGTTGATGGTGATCGCGAAGCCGTCCGGATATCCGGCCTCGGTCAGCAGTTTCCGCGCCGCGTCCGGATCGTATGGCGGCACCGGCAGCGAGGGATCGTAGCCAAAGAACGTCTCCGGCACGACGTTGCCGGTGGGATACGCCAGGCCGGACATCAGCGGTCCCGCGATCGCCGCCCGGTTGATCGCCAGCGACAGAGCGCGGCGCACCCGCTCATCGGCCAGCGGGTTCTTCGGCAACTTGCTGCCGTCCTTGGCGGTGACCTGAGGCGTGTCCTCGCGGCCGGAGTCGACATACAGATACACCAGCCGGGCCGAGACCTTTTGCGCGAACACCAGTTTTGGGTCCTGTTTGACCGTGGCGAGATCGGTGGTCGGCACGCCCTCGATCGCGTCGACGTCGCCGGACAGCAAAGCGGCGAGGCGCGTGGCGCTATTGGGGATGAAGCGCACCGTCACGTGGTCCCAGACGGGCTTGCCGCTCCACGCCTGATCGTCGCGCGTGAGTTCCACCCGGTCATCGTGCTGGAACGAGACGAAGCGATAGGGACCGGTGCCGTCCATGCCCTTGCCGTGGGCGAAATCCTCGGTGGTCAGCCCTTCAGCGGCGGCCTTGCGCAGGATGAAGATCGTCGTGAGATCGCTCAGCAGCAGCGGGTAGGGGCCGTTGGTGGTCAGCCGCGGCGTGCTGTCGTCAACGACCATCGTGCCGGTAATGCCCCGCGTGTACATCCCGAACCCCGCCGGGCTGTTGACCAGGGTCGCCGGCCGGCCGAGCGAGAAGACAACGTCGCCGGCCGTGAGTTTGGCGCCGCTGTGGAAGGTAACGCCGGGCCGCGGATGGAACTCCCAGGTGTGGTCGTCGATCAGCGTCCAACTGGCGGCGAGGCCCGGCAGCAGATGACTGTCGGCGTCGATCCGCACCAGCGTATCGAACATGTTCTGCGCCACGCTGAGATTGGCGCCGAGATTGTGGAACCGCGGGTCCATCGCGCTGGGGGACGAACTGAGGGCCAGGCGGAGGTCCGCCGCATGCGTCGTGGCGAACGTTCCGGGCAGCAGCGTCACGGCGGCCGCCAGGGTTATGGTGATAATGAATTTCATTCTGGACCCCTCACTCCTGCCCTGTCACTTTCGGATCGGCACGGAGGCGAGTCAAAGGCGACGCGGATGCGTTCACTTCGCGACGCACGCACCGCGGGCGAAGTGGTGCCGTCAGTCGTGCTCGCCAAGGCGTGGCCGGTGTGTCTCCTCGGCGGGAGTCGTCAGGCAAACCACGCCAGGTTCCCGGCTGATCCGCCCCTGCCGCTCGAGCATCGCCAGGACGCGATACACCACCTCGCGGGTCAGGCCGAGTTCATCGGCGACCTGCGTCCACGAGCGGCGAATTGGCGCGCGTGGGGGATTGCCGGAGGCGTGCAGGCGCAGCCAGGCGAGGACCCGCGCGGTCGCGGATCGGATGTTGCGCAGTTCCAGCCTCGCGCGCAGGTCCCGCACCTGGGACGCCAGCGCCAGCGCCAGTGCGAGGCATTCGGCCGGATCAGCCGCCAGTGCCGCGAGCAGATCGGATTTCGGCAGGGCCAACACGACCGTGTCGGTTTCGGCCACGGCATCGCAGTGATAATGCGCCGCCGACAGGGAGGCTTCGGCGAAACTTTCGCCCGCCTCGGCGACGTACAGGCCCAGCGGCATGCCGTCTTCCAGGACGCGGACCAGCCGGACACGCCCCGCCTCGATCAGGAACACCGCCGCGGCGGGATCGCCCTGGCGGAAGACAGCCGCACCGCGAGTGACTCGATGACGGATCACCCGCGATGGATGCAAAGCCGTCAGCAGACGAGCCGCGAGGCTGTCAGGCGAAAAGGCGGATGTATTGGCATTCATATGATCAGGATCATAGGGGATCGCTGCGCGCCAGGCCAGGATCACCATCGCCGCAACCCTCAGGAGGCCACGATGAAGCCACTGCGCATCGCCTTGTTGGCTCTGACCATCGCGGCGGCAGGTACCGCCGCCAGCGCTCAGAACAACCCGTCCCCCGCGCCGGTTTCCCCCCCGGCCGTCGCGCCACCTTCCATGGGTCCGACGGGATCGATGCCGATGCACCATCCGGCGGGTATGTACCCGATGGCCGGCAGGCCTGGGCACGAAGCGATGGGCGGCATGATGGCGCATCAACCAGGTCAGCAATCCGCGGTCCCGACGGAACCCGGCCAGGCCGCGTTCGGGGCGATCCAGCAGATCGTGGGGATCCTGCAAGCCGATCCTCAGACCGACTGGTCCAAGGTCGATGTCGATGCCTTGCGCGAGCATCTGATTGACATGGACGAAGTGACGATGCGGGCGGCCGTGCGAAAGGAGCCGATCGAGAATGGCCTGCGCATCAAGGTGACCGGTGGCGGCCGCACGCTGGAGGCGATCCAGCGCATGGTGCCAGAGCACGCCCGCGACATCGACGGAATGTACGGCTGGACGGTGCGGACAACGGCGATCCCGGATGGCGTGGAACTGACGGTCACCACCGGCAACGCGGCCGACGTGCGGAAGATCCGCGCGTTGGGCTTCATGGGCATCATGGTGCAAGGCAGCCACCATCAGATGCATCATCTCGCCGTGGCCAAGGGCGAGCCTATGCACATGCGTTGACGCTGCGAGCCGGCGGGCGGGCAGCCAAGTCAGGACGCCCGCTTGTGGCACGGTTCGTGCCTTGCCATGACACGAGTGCGTCATACAGGATTATCGATGGTCGAACGCCGGCCTGAACAACGGAAGGCCAGCCGTCAGTGATCCCGGAAACGTCCGCCACGCCATCCCGTGCGCATCGTCTGCTGGAGGCCACCAGGTATTTTCTGTGGCTCGGCATGACGGGTTTCGGCGGCCCGGTCGCGTTGTGCGGCCTAATGGAGCGGGACCTCGTCGAGCGGCGCGGGTGGCTCGACAAGACACAGATGCGCGACGTGATCGCGGTCTGCCAGACCATGCCCGGTCCGCTCGCCGTGCAGGTAGCTATCTTCGTGGGCTACCTGCGCTGTGGCTTCTGGGGCGCCTGGGCGAGCGGCTGGGCACTGATCCTGCCGCCGTCCGCCATGGTGGCACTGCTGGCCGCGGCCTATGTCCACCTGCATGGCCTGCCGTGGCTGACCGCGGTCATCTACGGCGTGAGCCCGGCGGTCATCGCGCTGATCCTGCAGTCCTGGTGGCGGCTTCTCCGGCTGGGCATGGAGGACCGGTTTCAATACGTCATAGCCACGGTTTCCCTGGTGGGCACGCTGGTGCTGCCCGGCCTTCTCACCGCGGTGTTCCTTGGCTCTGGGCTGCTAGGAACAGCCTGGTACTGCCTGCGAGCGCGACGGCGCGATGCCAGCCCAAAATTGCGCGACATCGCTTCGTTCGTGCTGCTCGCGAAACTGGCCTGGTTCTTCCTGGTTACCGGCGCCTTCACCTTCGGCGGTGGCCTCGCCGTGGTGCCGCTGCTGGAAAAGGGGCTGGTCCAGCAAGGACATTGGCTGACGGCCGCTGACTTTCTGACGGCGATCGCCGTCGGCATGGTGACTCCCGGTCCAGTGATGACAGCGGCGACGTTCGCCGGTTATCTCGTGGCCGGACCCTGGGGTGCACTGGTCTGCACCATCGCGATATATCTCCCTTCGTTCCCGCTGGTTCTGCTCGCGGCTCCGCCACTCATGCGCAACCGCGCGAATGTGCTCGTGCAGGGCTTCGTCAAGGGCGTCTATGCGGCAGCCATGGGTGCCATCCTGGGGGCGGCGATTCTGCTCGGCGGGCGAGCAATCGCAGATTGGGTAACGGCATTGATCGCCGCGACGGGGTTGGTCGCGCTGCTGCGCTTCCGTATCAGCGGTCCGCTCCTGGTCGGATCGGCGGCGGCCGTCGGCCTGGTTGCGTTTCAATTCCGGCACCTGGACTGGGTGTTCGGTCAGTAGCGGCCCGTCACGGGCGAGTTCTGGCGTTCTTCGGGAGACGGTTGTGCCGCCGAGCTTTCTCGAGCGAGCGGCACGGTGCACCGCCGCCCGCTCCAACCCGCGGCGAAGACTCACCCCCCAATTGACCCCACCCCGCCGCCAGCGTTGCATGACCGCCCACACCAGGACACCGCCATGGGTCTGATTCGCCCGGACATCGAAGCCCTCGAGGACAGCCCGATCGTCGATGTCTGGCGCATGGGGTACGGCAACCCCGACATCATCGGCATGTTCGCCGGCGAATCCGACGTCCCAACACCGGCTTTCATCTGCGACGCCGCTGCCAGGGCGCTCGCCGAGGGCCGCACCTTTTACACCCCCAACCGCGGCATCCAGCCGATGCGCGACGCGCTGATCGCCTACAACAAGCGGCTGTATGGCATCGACCTGCCGGACGACCGCGTCACGTTGACCCCATCGGGCATGAGCGCGGTGATGCTGATCGCCCAGGCGACCGTGGGGCCGGGCGACAACGCGGTCGCGGTGACGCCGTCGTGGCCGAACATTTTGCGCGCCATGCAGATCAACGGTGCGGAACCGCGCGAGGTCGCGATGACCGCCGGCAACGACGGCTGGTCGCTGGATATGGACGCTCTGTTCGCGGCCTGCGATGCGCGAACCAAGGTCATTTACCTCGCCTCACCGGGCAACCCAACCGGTTGGATGATCCCCCGCGCGCAGGCCGAACAACTGCTGGAGTTCGCCCGCGCCCGCGGCATCGCCATTCTCTCCGACGAAGTCTACCACCGCCTCGTTTATGAAGGACCCGGATCGGATCGAGGCGTGGCCTTCAGTTTCCTCGACATCGCCCGCCCCGCCGACCCGGTCTTCGTCGTCAACAGTTTCTCCAAGGCCTGGGCGATGACCGGCTGGCGGCTCGGCTGGATCGTGTTTCCCGAGGGCCACCGGACGTCGTTCGAGAAACTGATCCAGTTCAATTCCTCCGGCGCCGCGGAGTTCCTGCAGTGCGGCGCCATCGCCGCTTTGAACGATGGCGAGGAATTCGTGAAATTCTTCGCCGACCGTTGCCGCGGCGGCCGCGATCTGGTGAACGCCCGGCTGGCCCGCATGCGGCGGATCCGTAACATTCCCAACACCGGCGGCTTCTACGCGATGTTCGAGGTGGACGGCGTGAACGATACGCTCGCCTTCTGCAAGCGCGCGGTGCTGGAGGCGAAGATCGGCATGGCACCCGGCATCGCCTTCGGCCGCGGCTCGGAGCATTTCGTGCGGCTGTGCTACGCCAGAAGCGACGAACAACTGACCCTGGCGATGGATCGCCTCGAAGCCTTCGTCGCCGATTATCAGGAGGGGTGATGCCGCCCGATCCGCGAAGCATCGCCACCCTCGACAGGCTGATCGGTTTCAACACCGTCAGCCGCAATTCCAACCTCGATTGCATCGACTGGGCTCGCGCGCACATGGAAGCGCATGGTGCGCGCACCCGCATGGACTGGAACGCGGATCGAACGAAGGCCAACATGCTCGCCACCTTCAATGAAGGTCCCGGCGGGATCGTGCTGTCCGGCCATGTCGACGTGGTGCCGGTGGACGGTCAGGCCTGGAGCAGCGACCCGTTCACCGCCACCCATCGCGACGGCCGCGTTTATGGCCGCGGCGCGTGCGATATGAAGGCGTTCGAAGCCGTCGTCCTCGGCCACGTGCCGGATTACGCGGCGGCGCGCCTGACCCAACCGCTTCACGTGACGCTGACCTACGACGAAGAACTTGGCTGTCTCGGCATCCCGCATCTGATCGCCGCTTTGGACGAATGGGGCATCCATCCCGCCGGCTGCATCATCGGTGAGCCAACGTCGATGCGGCTTGTCGCCGCGCACAAGGGCGGCGCGGTGCATCGTTGCCGGGTCAGGGGTTGTGCCGCGCATTCCTCGCTGACCCACACCGCCGTGAACGCGATTGAATACGCCGCGCGAGTCGTCGCGCGCATCCAGGAAATCGGCGCGCGTGAGCGCACAGGCGGCCTTCGTGCATCAGGCTTCGACGTGCCGTACACCACGATCTCCACCAATTTGTTCCCCGGCGGCAACGGCCCCAACATCGTGCCGGCCGAGGCCGAGTTCCTGTTCGACTACCGTTATGTCCCCGGGTTCGATCCTGCTTCGATCATGCGGGAGCTGCATGCACTGGCTGATGAACTGACCGCGGCGATGCGCGCGATCGATCCGGCGTCCGGTATTGAATTCATCCACGTCAATTCCATTCCGGCGCTGGCGGAGGCGCGGGACAGCGCGGTGTTTCGTCTGGCACTCGAACTGCTGGACGATAAGACGGTCGAGAAGGCCGCCTTTGGCACCGAGGCCGGATTTTTCCAGAATTATGGTGTGCCCTGTGTCGTGTGCGGCCCAGGAAGCGTCGAGCAGGCCCATAAAGCGGATGAATATGTGGCGCTGGACCAGCTCGCCGCCTGCGACCGGTTTGTTTCCGGCGTTGTCCGGCATTTGTCGGGGGCCTGAGGCGCTTCTGTCATCGCGCGGCGCGTGGCAGCGAGGCAATCCCGGTTCCCGCGTACGAGCACCGGGATTGCCTCGCTTCGCGCGCGGTGACGGTGCGGGTCGGGTGAAGGACGTTCCGCCCCCCACCCGGACGTCCGCGTCAGGCCTCGTTTGATTTGTCGAGCACCGGCTGAAACGCCGCCGTCGCCTTTTTTAGTTCGGTGGCGACATCGGCCCCACCGACGATGTTGGTCAGGGCGGTACCGATCGTGTCACGGAATTCCGTCACTGGAACGATCACCGGCAGGCCGGAGCGGGCCAGCTTCAGGCTGACGCCCGTCGTATCGAACCACTCCTGTGGGAAGGCGCTGGCCTTCACGATGTCCTCGCGCGCGTAACACGACAGCCGGGGCGGCGTGCCGGCGCCGGCGCGCAACTGCTCGTTCATCATGGTTTTCCCGGTGACCCACTGGATGAACAGCCAGGCCGCCTTCTTGTTCTTCGCCGTGGCCGGGATGCCGACACCCTCGATGAAGGTGGCGCAATTGTGCGACTTCGGACCGGCGGGCACCGGCGCGAAGCCGACCTTGTCCACGACCTTCGACATCGTCTTGTCCAGCAGAGGCGCGGAAAACCCGATCCCATCCCACCACATGGCGGCACGGCCCTGCATGAACGTGGTCTGACATTCGTTCCAATTGAAACCGATATTCCCGGGCGGGCCGCATTCCTTCATGATCTTTTGATACCACTGACCGGCCTCGATCGCGGCGGGCGTGTCGGTCAGCAGTTTCTTGCCGTCCGGGGTCACGGTTTCCTGATCCCAGCCAAGCAGGATGTTGTCATACAGCACGACATTGGCGTTCTTCAGGCCGCGGCCGACGAACCCGTAGATCTGCTTCGCCGGATCGGTCAGCGTCTTCGACATGCTGTACATCTCGTCGAATGTCTTCGGCGGCGCCTTGAAGCCTTTCTCCGCCAGCAGGTCCTTGTTGTAGAAGACGATGAACAAATCCTGATTGTTCGGGATCACGTTGATCTTGCCGTCATCGCCAGTGGCGACCTTCATCGACGGCGCGCTGAAATCCGCCATGTCGAAATCGGGCGAGGTCAACGATTGGTCGGCGATGTACGGCCGCAAATCCTCCATCCATTTGGCTTTCTCGACCAGCCGCTTCTGCACGTGCATGCCGACATTGACGGCGTCGAAGCTGGGGTGGCCGGTCGCCATCTCCATCGCCACCTTGGGGCGCTGCTGCTGCTCGGGGATCTGCTCGAAACCGAGCTTCATGCCGGTCAGGTCCTCGAACTCCTTCGCGTGCGTGCGAATGAGGGTGCCTCGGGGCGAGAGCTGATAGTTGACCTCGACCGACTGACCCTTGAACTGCTTCCAGTCGAACGCCGACTGGGCGTTGGCGCGCTCCACGATGGCGGGCATGGCGAGAGCGGCGGCGGACGTTGCCAACATCTGGCGGCGGCGGATCATCTGTTTCCTCCTGAGCGGTAGAGGAGTGCTTATAGGAGGGGTCCGCGAATCCGGAAAGCGTGCGGCTCAGCCCCCTTTCACCCCGCCCGCCGTCAGTCCCGCGACGATTTCCTTCTGCATCAACAACGTCAGCAGCAACACCGGCGCCGTCACGATCAGCGCCGCCGCCGCCAGTGGCCCCCAACTGATCTGCTCGAACGTCAGCACATTGTACACCGCGACCGGCAGCGTGCGCGTGGAACGCCCCGCCAGCACCACGCCGAAGATGAAATTGTTCCACGAGAAGATGAACGACAGGATCGTCGCCACCGTGATCCCGGGCCGCGCCAGAGGCATCGCCACGTACAGAAACGCCTGCCAGATCGTCGCCCCGTCCATCAGCGCGGCTTCCTCGAGTTCTCCCGGCAGCCCCTCGAAAAAGCCGATCATCACCCAGACCACGATGGGCACGGTGATCACCAGATGCGTGATCACCAGCGGCACCAGCGTGCCGATCAGGCCCAGCCACTGAAACAGCAGGAACAGCGGAATAAGATAGGACAGCCCAGGCGTGACGCGGGCGATCAAAATCAGCGCCGCGGCTTTGGTGGCCTTCGATTTCGCGATCCCGTACGCCGCCGGTACGCCGAACAGCAGCGCCAGCCCGGTCGCCGTGAACGACACGATCACCGAGTTGATCGTGTAGGTCAGAAAATCGTTCTTTGCGAACACGTCGACGAAGTTCGCCAGTGTCGGGGGATTGGGGATGAACACCGGCGGCCAGGCGGTATTGTCCAGCTCGTTCTTCAACGACAGCGACAGCATCCACAGGAAGAACAGCACCGCCGGCGACACCAGCAGCAGCACCGAGGCGTACAGCCCCAACCGCCCCAGGAACCGCCGGACCAGATGCCGGTTCATCGCAAATCCTCCCGCTGCCGGACTCGCAACAACAGCAGACTGATCAGCAGGATCAGCACGAAGAACACCACCACCATCGCCGAGCCATAGCCGAGGTCGTAATAAGCGAACGCCGTCTGATACAGCAGGATGTTGATCGTTTCACTGGCCGTGCCTGGCCCTCCCAGGGTGATGACGTAGATGGTGTCGAAGGTCTTCAGCGCGTCGATCAGCCGGATCACGGCGGCGACCATGATGAACGGCCATACCAGCGGCAGCGTGATATGGCGGAACATTTGCCAGGCGCTGGCGCCGTCGAGGATCGCGGCCTCGTACGGATCGGTCGGCAGCGAGGCGATCCCGCCCAACACGATCAGCATGACCAGCGGCGTCCATTGCCAGGTCTCAACCATCACCAGGGTCGGGATCACGGTCGAGGCATCGTATACCCAGGTCGACGGCGGCAGTCCGGCGCTGGTCAGCAGGTAATTCAGCACCCCGAGCTGCGGATGAAACATCATCGTCCAGACCAGCGAAATCGCCACCGGCGTCGCCATCATCGGCAGCACGAACAACGTCCGCGCGAGGCCGCGCAGGCGGAATTTCGAGGCGAAACAGACGGCGGCCCAGATGCCCAACACCAGCGGCGCGACGACCGATGCCGCCGTGAAATACAGGGTACGGACGACCGCGTACAGGAACCGTTCATCCGTCAGCATCTTGGCATAATTGGCGAGGCCTACGTACGGCGTGTCGCCGGTGACCTTCCAGTCGTGCACCGACATGAACAGCGTGAACAGCCACGGGAACAGGATGACCAACAGCACCACCATCGCGGCGGGCACGGCGAACACCCAATACCGGCGGCCGTAAGCGCGCGGGCCCGAGGTGAGGGCAACGTTGATCGCGGTGGTCGTGCTCATCGGTCAGTCCGGTTGTTGGCCGGCCGCCATCCGCGCCGGACCGGACTTATAGAACCCAGGTCCGATCGGTGAAAGCCAGGCGGGTTCATTTCGACCCGCCCATCCGACTGCTGATCACTGGGCTGGCGACATTGATGGCCAATGCCCACAACGCCTGGCGCGGACTGACGAAGCTCCAGCTGATGGCGAGGAGGGACGAGGCGATCAGCAAGCCCAGAGAAATCCGTCGCTCGCGCACATGGTCCGCTCGCTCGAACGATGGCGTCAGCGCCAGCAGGCGAAACGACACCGCGGAAATGAGGATCGCGTTGCCGGCGTACAGCCAGATCGAAGGCGCGAATGCCACGAAGCGGCCGCCGACCATGGTGGTGAACGCTACGCAGGTGATGAGCAGATGGTGGACCAGCCACCACTCCGCGTATGTCCGGCCGCACGATTCTCCGTGCGAGCGCAAATGAATGTTTGACAGCCAACGCAGCCCGAGCACCACGAAGCTCAATACACAGGGCAGGAATTTCGGCGTCAGACCGAGCAACCCCCGTGTCAGGTCACGCGCGTCATGTGGCTGAAAGTCGTCGGGCAGCCGCACGTCAAGCACCAGCAACGTCATGGCGACTCCAAAGATCCCGTCGCTGAGCGCATCGAGGCGCGCCTTTGGATACATGAACCGTTCCCCCGGTCAGTTCGTGCCAACATTATCAGGCGTCATGGCCGCGCGCGAAGGCGCCGTGCCGATCCGCCGTACCCGAGCGGAGGTTCCGGCGAACCACGCGGCGGGAATGCGGTGGAGCGGTTGACAAGACGGCATCACGACCATAGGTCGCCCGCGCGCCGATGCATGAGCACCTATGACGCCTGAATGGGCGTCGCCGCGGGGGAATCGATTCGTGTCATCGCCAGGACCGGGTGAACGTGAGCGCGTTCATTCGCCGCTGGCGGCTGTTTCGGGAGATGTTTCGATGCCTCGATTGGTGCGCACCGCCGCCCTGCTCGCGTTGCTCGGCGGCTCCTGGCCCCTCTCCGGCCATGCCGCGGATCCGGATCCAGTGGCTGGTCAGGCCGTGTTCAAGACACAATGCGGCATCTGCCACTCGCCACTGCCGGGTAAGAATATCGTTGGGCCGAGCCTGTTTGGCGTCATCGGCCGCAAGAGCGGTTCCGTTGAAGGATTTCACTATTCGGCGGCGAACAAGGCCGCCGAAATCACCTGGAACGCCGATATCCTCGACAAATATCTGACAGCCCCGCGCGACGTCGTGCCTGGTACCATCATGACCTATCCCGGCCTGAAGGACGACGAGAAGCGTGCCGACGTGATCGCCTATCTGGAGACCCTCCACTAAACTCCGCTCAAGGTGAAACGATCAGGTTGCATCAGGTCAATCGAACAGGTCGAGGACCGGTTTCGCCGGCCCCGTTGCGCGAAGCAAAGCGAGCATCGTCTCCCCAGACATGCTCTGGATGCGATGTCGCCTCATTCGATACGAGGGGGCGGCCCGACCCGCGTACCGGCCGGTGGCGCCTTGACCTGAATCAAAGACACGGCGAGGTTCGCAGCGGAACAAGGATCCGCCCCACCCGAGCAAGTGGTCGCGTGGTGGCGCGAGAAAGGGAGTCTGCGATGATGAAGCCGGCCCAGTCATATCTGTGGGTGCCTCTAACGTTGCTCATTGGCCTGATTATGGCGGCCCGCCCGGCCGCCGCCATTCCGGCCTTCGCGCAGCAGACCGGGCAGCCTTGCACCGCCTGCCACATCGGTGGCTTCGGCCCGCAGCTCACGCCGATCGGGCGGGCGTTCAAAATAGGCGGCTATACGCAAGGCGGCGGCGAGGGTCCGGCGGCGAGCATTCCGCTGTCGCTCATGATCCAAACGTCATTCAACAACACCGGCGCCGATCAAAACCCTCCGCCACAGCATTACGGTCCGAACAATAATTTCTCGCTCGACCAGATCAGTGGATTCATCGGCGGCGCCATTGGCGAGCACACCGGCGGGTTCATGCAGTTCACCTGGTCCGACGTCGCCAATACCTCGCATGTCGATAACATCGATCTGCGCCCCTACACCACGGCCTTCGACGTCGGCGGCAAGGAACTGCGCGTCGGCGCCACGTTGAATAACGCGCCGACGGTACAGGACCCATATAACGCGACATTCGGCTGGGGTTACCCTTATATCGCATCCATGATCGCGCCGACGCCCACGGGCAATCCGATGTTGGTTTCGGGACTGGGCCAAAGCGCCATCGGCTATACCGTCTACGCCTGGTACGACAATAAACTTTATCTTGAAGGTGGCGCTTACAGCACGTTAAGCCCGTGGATACTTGCCCGCGCCGGCGATCCTTTGGGGATCGGCAGTACGACCAGTCCCGCGCCTTACATACGGGCCGCGTACGAATGGCAGTGGGCTACCAGTGCCGCGCATGTCGGCGCGCTGTTCATGAAGGCGAACGTCGACCCGCAGTTGGGCACCCCCGGCGGCGACCATTATACGGACTACGCCGTGGATGGCAGCTACCAGTTCCTGGGCGATGGCACACATATCGCGACCGTGCAGGGGATCTACACTCACGAATCGCAGTTCCTCAACGCATCGGCGGCGGCCGACGGCATTGCTGGCGCGAAATACAGCCTCGACCAGATCCGGGCGAATGTGTCTTATTGGTATCAGAACACCTATGGAATCACACTGGGTTGGCAAAAGACCTGGGGTCCGGCGAACCCGGTGCTGTTCATCAATGGTGGCAGCGCCAACAGCAAACCCAACAGCAACGCCTTCATTATCGAGGCGGATTGGGTGCCGTTCGGCAAGGACACGTCCCTGTGGCAGCCGTTCCTGAACCTGAAGCTCGGCGTTCAGTACACAGTCTACACCCAGTTCAATGGTGGTTCAAACAACTATGACGGCGCCGGAGCCAACGCCAGCGACAACAACACACTGTTGCTGTTCGCCTGGTTGATCTTCTGAGGGAGGAATAGCCATGCATCCACGGTCACCAAAGATCCTCGCGCTGCTGGCCTTCGCGGCGGCGGCATGGATGGTCCCGTCTTACGGCGCCCTGTCTCAGCCCGCGCCGGCCGCCGCGGCGCATCCTATCCCGCAGTCGTTGATTTTTGAGCATGCCGAGACCATGGAAAGGCTCTCGATCCTGGCGAAGCGGCCCGGACAGGTCGGGGTCGAGGCGCGCAAGGCGCTGGAAGTCTTTAAGCGCCATGCCGCGCGCGAACAGGAGTTCATCCTGCCGCCGCTGACCCTGCTGCCCTTGCTGGCCGACGGCAAGGTGACACCCGACATGGCCTGGGCGGTCGCCATGGCGGACCGGGTCAACGCCGAGCGCGAGCAGATCTTCCAGGAGCACACCGAGGTCACCGAGGTGCTCAACGCGCTGGTCGTGGCGGCGACGCGGGCGCACGACAACGATGCCAAAGAATTCGCCGAAGCCGCCGCGGGGGACTCACTGAACGATGTCGAAATATTGGAACCGACGGTGTTGCTGATCGGCGACTACCTCCGCGGCAAGCTGCCTGCTGGTCATTAATCGCTTGCTTACGAGGAGGTCGATCATGTCAGGACTTATCGTGCGCGCGGCATTCACCGTCACGCTGTTGACCGCCGTGTCGGGCGCTGCTCACGCCGCGGGCGACCCGGCGGCGGGCAAGGCGGTTTTTCAGGCAACCTGTAGCATCTGTCATACCGTCCAGCCGGGGCAGAACAAGATCGGGCCGACGCTGTTCGGTCTGGTCGGGCGTAGGACCGGTTCGGTGCCAGGTTACACTTACTCGCCGCAAAACCAGGCCGCCAATCTGACCTGGGATGAGGCGACGTTGGACAAATACCTGGAAGCGCCGCGGGCGATGATCCCTGGAACGAAAATGACTTACGCCGGCCTGAAGGATGCTGATAAGCGCGCGAATCTGATCGCCTACCTCGCCACCCTTAAGTAAGCCGCCACGCGGGACACACGGGCAATGGAGATTTCGTTTCGGGATTTGATAACAGTGCTGCATGGCATGGGGTTCGGCGCACTGTTCATGCTTGCCTTCTCCGGTGCCATAGGGGTGATCTACGCGACCGCGGTCGCCGGCTCACAATGGGCGGTGCCGCGCGGCACCGCCACGATGTTCCGGTTCTACCTGATCAGCATGGCGACACTCTCCTGGCTCGCGGTTTTGTCGGGCGCCTACATCATTTATCCGTGGTATCGCGCGGTCGCGCCCGCCGGCACGACGGATTTGTCCGGCTATCCGCGGCAGCTCCTGTTGTCGAGTCCGTTGACCGCCGGGTGGCATGAGCTCGGCATGGAATGGAAGGAGCATATCGCCTGGTTCACGCCGATCGCGATGACCATGGTGGCCTACGTGTTCATCAAATATGGCCCGCAGCTCGCGCTTCACCGGCAAATGCGGAACGCCGTCCTGGGGTTTACCGCCGTGGCATTCTTCGCGACCGCGGTGGCGGGCGGGTTCGGGGCGTTCCTGAACAAATACGCGCCGGTGCGCGGCGGGCACGAAATAATTTTATATACGCAACATTAGCCGGCCATGCAGTCAATGCGCGATCCGATACAACTTCCCAACGGTCCAGGTGCGGCGGCGATCCTGGCGGCCGGTATCGGCTCCGGCGCGCTCGGCGTTTTCGCATTCGCCGCCGATGCGTTTCGCGCCGTCGGACGCGCATTCGTCATCTGGCCCCCCAGCGGCCCTTTGTCTGGCGTGACGCTGGCCGCGATTGTCGTGTGGCTGGTGGCCTGGTTCGGGCTATCCAGACTCTGGGCTTCGCGCGATGTCAGTCTGGCGCGTGTCAACGTGGCGGCTTTCGCGATGCTGATCGTCGGCCTGTTGTTGACGTTCCCGCCGTTCGCGGACCTGCTGCGAGGCAGGTAGAATTCAGCGAGAACGCCGGCGTTCAAACCACGCCATCCGCGACATCGGCCGCCGTGCGCGCCGGGTCCCGCGCCGCCGGATCGCCGTAACCCGCGCCGCCGGCGGTTTTGACGATCACCCGGTCGCCACGCATCAATCGCGTCACGACCTTCGACGGAATGATCTCCTCGGTGCCGTCGGCACGGAGGATGACCGACTCCGCCATCGCGCCATCGCCGCCGCCAAACACGCCGCGCGCGGCCGAGAAATGCCGTTCGCCCCGATGCGTGAATGTCACATTGTCGACCAGAATTTCGTATTCCCGCACCGTCCCGGGTCCGCCGCGGAATTGTCCCAAACCGCCGGAGCCCGCGCGCAACGCCACGCGATTGAGGCGAATCGGTGTTTCCATCTCCATCGCCTCGGCCGGCAGGTTCATGCAGTTGGTGGCGTCCGTTTCGATCACCCCGACACCGTCACTGCCTGAGGCGGCACCGCTGCCGCTCGCGATCAAATCGCCGGTGACGAAGTTTCCGCCCGCCGGATGCCGCCCGCCGAACGCGACCAGCAGCATTTCCCCCGCCGCCGGCGCTGGCACACGGTCCGGCAACACCTCCGCCAGCGCCGAAATGATCGAACCGGTGATCCGCTTGATCGTCGAGGTGCGCGCGTTCACCGGTGCCGGTTCCCGCGGGTTGACCAGACTTCCCTCCGGCAGATGCAACGAAATCGGCCGGAAGCATCCCGCGTTGGTTGGAATCGCCGGGTCGGTCAACGCGCGAATCGCGAAGCACGCCGCCGCGAGCGACCCCGACGGCACACAGTTCATCGGTCCGCGCACCTGATCCGACGTGCCGGTAAAGTCGATATGAATATTTCCGCCCTTCACCGTGACCGCGACCGCGATCCGGATCGGTTTGTCCAGTTCGATGCCGTCATTGTCGAGGTAGTCCACGTATCGATAGGTCCCCTCGGGAATGCGGGCCAACGCCTGACGCGTCATCGTTTCCGACCGGGTCAGCAATTCATCGAAGATCGCGGTCAGCGCGTTATGGCCAAACTTTCCCGCCAGCTCGGTCACGCGTCGCGCCCCAATTTTACAGGCCGCCACCTGGGCGTTGATGTCGCCCATGACGGTGTCGGGAATGCGTACGTTCTGCCGGATAATGCGGACCAGCGTCTCGTTCTCCACGCCCGCGTCACGTAGTTTCAGCGGCGGCAGGCGCAGCCCCTCCTGATAAATCTCGGTGGCGTTGGTTGGCACCGAGCCCGCCGACATGCCGCCCATGTCCTGGTGATGCGTCATCGCCGCGCTGAACGCCATCAGTTGCCCATTGACAATGATCGGCTGGACGATGGCGATGTCAGGCAGATGCGTGCCGCCGGTATAGGGATCGTTCAGCAGGAACGTATCCTCGGGATGCATCCGGTCCGGCGGAAAGTCGTGGATGATCCGTTGCAGCACCGGGATCAACGTCGCGAGATGGATTGGGATCGCGCAGGCCTGCGCCAGCGTCTGTCCGTCCGCCGTGAACAATCCCGCCGAGGCGTCCAGTCCCTCCTTCACGATGGGCGAAAACGAACTCCGTAACAGCGTGGATTGCATCTCATTGGCGATGCCTTCCAGTTTGTGACGGGTCACCTCGATGGTGATCGGATCGGTCATGCGGAGCGCTCCAGCAACAATGCGTCGCCCTTCGTCAGGCGCGCGGTCCAGCCTGGTTCCACCAAGGTTGTCGTATCGGCCTGTTCGATGATCGCGGGACCTGGCACGGTCACGTCAAGCGGCATCGCGCCGCGTTGCCAGATCGTCGCCCGCACCGGACCGCTCCCAACCCGAATGGTCCGCGTACTGGGCGGGCGAGGCGCGGGAGCCTTGGTGGCGCGCGTCGCAACGGTTCCCGCGAACGCCTGATGCACGGTGCGCAGATTGACGATCTTCGCCGGCACGTTGGTGCTGTGACCATAAACCCGGGCATGCGCCGCGAGAAACGCATCGTAAATCGCGGCTGCGTCGATCGCATCGAGCGGCACTTCCAGATGATACGACTACCCAATATAGCAAACGTCCACGAAACGCGTGATTTCTGCATCGGCGACGCCTTCCCGCCGCATCAGTTCACCGCATCGTTCGTCCAGCGACCGTATCGCGTCCGCGAGCGCCTCCGGGCGCAGCGATGCGAGCGGGCAGGGGAACGCGGCGGCGACCTCGTGCGCCACCGGGGCGCCGAGCAAACCCGCCGCGGACAGCACCCCAGGATGCGCCGGCACGACGATCGCGGAAACGCCCAGTTCGTCGGCGAGGGCGCAGGCGTGCATCGGGCCGCCGCCGCCAAGGGGCAGCAAGGCATAACCGCGCGGATCGATGCCGCGGCCGATCGAAACCAGCCGGATCGCCTCGGCCATTTGCGCGTTCAGCACACGGTGAATGCCAAGCGCCGCCTGCTCGACGGTCATCCCGAGGGGCCGCGCGACGACACGTTCAATCGCCGCATGGGCGAATTCCGGCCGCAGTGGCATCGTTCCGCCCGCGAAGTTCGCCGGGTCGATATACCCCAGAACCACGGAGGCATCGGTCACCGTGGGCAACATTCCGCCGCGGCCATAACAGGCCGGTCCCGGCTCGGCGCTGGCCGAATGCGGGCCGACCTTCAACGAGCCGGCCCCGTCGATCCAGGCGATCGAACCGCCACCGGAACCAATCGCCGTCACATCGACCATCGGCACGCGCACCGTGTAGCCGTCGATCACGCCCTCACCGCGGATCAGGGGCGCCCCATCCGTGATCAGCGCGATGTCGCAGGAGGTGCCGCCGATATCGACCGTGATGACGTCGGGGAACCCCGCCGCGCGTCCCGCCTCCAGCCCGCCGACCACGCCGGCCGCCGGGCCGGACAGAAACAGCCGCACCGGCCGTTGCCGCGCCACGACCGACGACATCAGACCGCCGCGCGATTGCATCATCTGCAATGGCACGGTCAGGCCGGCCTGAGCCAGTCCTTGTTCCATGTTGGCGAGGTAATCGGCGACCACCGGCTTGATATAGGCATCGAACGCCGTCACGCAGGTTCGCTCGTATTCGCGGAATGCCGGATCGACCTCGGATGACAGCGACACCAGCAGCGCCGGATGGCTGGCCTGAATCATGTCGCGGATCCGGCGTTCATGCGTCGGATCGAGAAACGAAAACACCAGACAGACCGCGATCGCGCGGACGTCCTGTGCCGCCAGTGCCTCGATCGCCCGCGCCGCGCTTGCCTCATCCAGCGCCCGCAGCGTCCGTCCCTGGGCATCCAACCGTTCCGTGACCTCCTTACGGAAGCGGCCCGGCGCGAGGAACACCGGGGTCTCCGGCTTCAGCACCAGGTCATACATTTGATGCCGCATCTGACGGCCGATTTCGAGCACATCGCGAAACCCTTCCGTCGTGATCAGCCCGATGCGGGCGCCCTTACGCTCCAGCACCGCGTTGGTGGCGACGGTCGTGCCATGCACGAAACGCGTGATCTCCGCAGGAGACACGCCCCAGTCCCGGCCGGCCATCTCCAGCGCAACCAGCACGGCGCGGAAGGGATCGCCGCTTGTGGTCGGGATCTTGGCGATCCGCACCGTGCCATCGTCCAACCGGCAGACGACATCGGTGAAGGTGCCGCCGATATCGACGCCGATCTCGCCTTTCATTGAACCTCCTGGAATGCCCGGCCTGATGAAGGGTGACACGGTGTCCGTCCCCGTCAAGGCATGTCCCGCGCCGGAAAACGAATGGTTGGCGGGCGAGAGCGGCCAGGTCAGGATAAGTCCGAACGCAGAACAGGACGCGGACCATGGCCGATCTTCCACTGATACTGACCGCCGCCGACTACGCGCGGATGATGCCGCTGGCGACCGGCATGGTGAAGCCGGACGGCATCGATCTGACCTTGTTGCTGGGAAGATCCGGCTCCTGGCCGGAGCGGGCCACCATGCTACGGCGGGCGCTGACCGACCCGGTCGTGCATGGCGGCGAGGCCTCGATGGCCGGTCACCTGCGCCGCGTCGAGGCGGGCGACCGGAGCCATGTCGCCATCCCGGTGTTCCCGCTGCGCAACTTCACCGCGCGCGATCTGTATGTCCGTAAGGACGGCCCGGTGCGAACCGCCGCCGACCTGATCGGCAAACGGATCGGCATGTACGATTGGGTCGCCAGCGGTTCGATCTGGTACCGTCACTTCCTGCGCTTCATCGGCGTCGATCCCGCCGCCGTTCAATGGTGGATCGGCGAGGTCGACGAACCGCGCATCACCAACCACACCTACACCCTGCCCGACGGTGTGCACGGTACCCCACCCGGACAGGCGCTGTCGGAGATGCTGATCGCCGGTGAACTGGATGCTCTGCTCAGCCCGCCCAAACCGCGCAAATATCATCCAGAGAACGGGCCGATCACCCGCCTGTTCCCCGATTTCCGCGTCATCGAGCGCGATTACTTTCGCCGGACCGGCATGTTCCCGCCGCAACATTTGATCGTGCTGCGCCGCCCGGTGTGGGAGGCGAATAAATGGATCGCCGGCGCTTTGACCGATGCTTTCATCCGCGGCAACGCCATGTTCGACGCGGCGCAGCGTGGCTTTCCTTATGTCTCCCCCTGGCTCGAAGCCGAACTGGAGGAGACCGAAGCAGTCATGGGCCCCGATTTCCACCCGTTCGGTTTCGAGAAAAACCGCGATACCATTGAGGTCTTCGCCAACCAGGCATTCGACAGCGGCATTGTCGGCCGCCGCATCTCGCCGGAGGAGTATTTCGCCGATTTTCTCGCGTCCTGAGTCGCGTTTCGATTGACATTCGCTTCGCTCGCCAGCGACCATGTCCGGAAAGCAGCGGGGGCCACCATGAAGATCACGCGTCCTTCCATCGATCGCCGCGGGTTTTTGACGGCCGGCGGCGCGGCTCTGGCATCGGGCTTCCCGGGCGGTGCCTCGGCTGCGGCGGGCAAGCATTTCATCACCGCGAACAACAGCGCCTACGACACGCTCGATCCGCATGTCGTGTTCGATATCGGCCGCATCGCGACGCGGCTGAACATGTACGACTGCCTCGTCCGCTGGGTCGATAATCCGCCCAAACTCCAGTTGTGGCTGGCCGAGACAATCGACATCGCGCCGGATGGTGCCACCTATACGATCACGTTGAAACCGAACGCGACGTTCCACGACGGCACAGCGGTCACCGCCGAGGATGTCGTCTATTCCATCGAACGCATCCTGGCGATGAAGAAGGGCGCCTACGCGATGTTCAACGGCATCGTGGCACCCGGTACCACGAAAATGGTGGACGCGCGGACAGTGCGCTTCACGCTGAGCAAGCCTTATGCCGTCTTCGCTTCCACACTGTCCGAACTCTGGGTGATCAACAGCAAACTCGCCCGCCAGCATGAAAAGGCGGATGACTGGTCCGCCGATTGGCTCGCCCGCAACGAGGCGGGGTCGGGCGGATTCAAACTGCGCCGCTACGATCCGGCGATCGGTTTCATCGCCGACCGGTTCGAGCCGCATTTCGCCGGCTTCGGCCAATCCAACATCACCTCTACCGAATTCCGCGTCGTTCTCGAAACCGCCAGTCGTGCACTGGGTTTGCGCAAAGGCGAGTTCAATACGACCGATGGCTATTTGCCGCAGGACCAGATCATCAGCCTGCGGCAAAGCGACAACGTACAGATACTGGAGCAGGAGTCGCTGCGGACGATGTATTTCATCATCCACAACCAGCGCCCGCCGTTGAACGATGTGAATCTGCGCAAGGCACTGTGTTACGCGTTCGACTATGACGGCTTCATCAACAACATCCTGAGCGGCTCGGTCGCCCGCAACGCCGGCATTATCCCCGGCACGTTGTGGGGCGCGCCAAAAGACCTGCAAGGCTACACCTACGATCTGGACAAGGCGAAGCAGCATCTCGCGATGGTGAAACAGCCGATGCGCCCGCTGGAGATCGGTGTACTCGCCGGCTTCGATCAGAGCGAGTCCGCCGTGCAACTGCTGGCCGCCGGCGCCGCGAAAATCGGCATCGAGATCAAGTTGAACAGTGAGCCCTGGCCGGTGATATCAGGCAAATTCGCCGACCCCGAGCGTTCGCATGACCTCGTGCCGCTCTGGCGCAGCGCGTATATCGCCGATCCGCACAACTGGACCGGCCTGATTTACAACAGCCGCAACATCGGTGCCGGCAACGCCAGCTTCTATAAGAATGACCGGTTCGACGAACTGACCGATAAAGCGCTGGAACTGACCGAGATCGAGGCCCGCCGCCCCTTGTACGAGGAAGCCTCCCGCATCCTGGTGGACGACGCGGCCGGCCTGTTCATCTATAATACGAAATGGTTTGGCCCGTTCACCAAGAATGTCCATGATGTGCGTTTCTGCCCGATCGGCGACGCGCAGGACATCCGCTGGATGAGCATGACCTGATCATTCCGCGAAATGGCACGCCGCCTGAAGCCCGTGCGCCAGTGTTCGTAACGGCGGCTCCTCCGCCGCGCACCGCGCCTCGGCCCGCGCGCAACGCGTGCGAAACGCGCAACCGGTCGGCTTGTTCGCCGGATCCGGCGGCTCGCCCTCCAGCGAGAAATCGGCGCTGACCCGGCGCCCGCCCGCTACCGGGACCGCCGCCAGCAGCGACTTCGTGTAAGGGTGGCGCGGCGCGGTGAATATCTGGCTCGTGGCGCCGAGTTCCACCACCTTGCCCAGATACATCACCGCGATCCGCTGTGACATCAGCCGCACGACGGCGAGGTCATGGCTGATAAACAGATAGGTCAGCCCGAACCGCTCCCGCAGGCCCAGAAACAGCCGCAGCACGATGGCCTGCACTGAAACATCCAGGCCGGAGATCGGCTCATCCAGCACGACAAGGCTCGGCTGCACCATCAGAATGCGTGCCAGCCCGACGCGCCGTTGCTGACCGCCGCTGATCTCGTGCGGATAAAGCGCGAGATGCCCAGGGGGGAGACCGACGGCGGAGAGGACGTCCCGGACTCGGGCGGTTCGGTCGGCGCGTGACAGATCCGTGTGGATCACCAATGGCTCGGCCAACGAGCGGCCAATGCGCCAATGCGGATCGAGCGAGGCGCCCGGGTCCTGGTAGCAATATTGCAGGCTTTTCCGGAAGGCACGCCCTTCGCGCGGTGCCAGCGGGCCGATGTCGTTCCCCTCGAACAGGATCGTGCCCGCGCGAGGTTTGTGAATTCCGGCGATGGTTTTGCCGATTGTTGTCTTACCGCAACCAGACTCGCCCACGATGCCGAGCACCTCGCCGCGCGCGACCGAAACCGACACACCATCCACCGCGCGCAACCAGCCCGAACGCCGCCCCCAGGCATTATAGATCGGAAAATGCGTGTGCACGTCGCTTAATTCCAGGATCGGCCGCATCACCCCAACAGTCCGTGATGGCACCGAACCCAATGTCCTGGGCCTGGTTCGGACAGCGGTGGGCGCGTGACCTGGCAGATCTCCGATGCCTGAGGGCAGCGCGGATGGAACCGGCAGCCCGATGGCGCCGATATCAGGCCAGGCACATCGCCGGGAATGCCGCGCAACGGCGCCTCGCCCGACGGCAGGCTGTCCAGCAACAGGCGGGTATAGGGCAGCGCCGGGGCGTGAAAGAACGCCTCGATCGGCGCGGTCTCCAGTGCCTGACCGGCGTACATCACCGTCACCCGATCGCAGATTTCCCAGGCGGTGCCGAGATCGTGCGTGGTCAACAACACCGACACGCCGCGCTCGACCGCGAGTTGCCGCAGCAACACCAGAATTTGCGCCTGGATCGTTACGTCCAGCGCCGTGGTCGGTTCGTCGGCGATCACCAGCCGCGGCTCGGGCAGCAACGCCATGGCGATCATCAGCCGCTGGCGTTGACCGCCCGAGAGTTCGTGCGGGTATTTCTTGAATAACCGTTCCGGGTCCGGCAATTGCACGCGGCGTAACAAAGTTAGTGCCCGGTCGCGATCGGCACGGCGCCGCGCGCGATCATAGCCCGCCTCGAACGGCCGCCGATCCGGCGACTTCCAGCGCAGCAACTCCAAAATCTGATCGCCGACGGTGAACAGCGGGTTGAATGCGCTGAACGGGTCCTGCGGCACGAAGGTGATGGCGCGGCCGCGGATCTCGTCCGCCGCCTCCCGCGGATCGATCGTCAGCAGATCGCGCCCGTCGAACATGATCGCGGTACCGCGGACCCGCGCGTTTGGCGGCAACGCGCCAAGGATGGTGCGGGCCAGCGTGGTCTTGCCGCACCCCGACTCGCCGACGAGACCCATGATCTCGCCGCGCCGCACATCCAGACTGACCGCGTCCAGCACATGCGCGGTGCCGCTCTCGGTCGAGAACGTGACCGAAACCTCCCGGACTGACAGCAGGTCAGGGTCCATCTTTGCCTCGGGACAACCGGGGATCGAGCGCGTCGCGTAGCCCGTCGCCAAGCAGGTTGAACCCCATCACCACCAGCAGGATGGCGAGCCCAGGCGCGGCGGCGTACCACCACGCCTGAGGCAGGAACGCGCGGCTTTCGGCGATCATGCGCCCCCATTCCGGCGTCGGCGGCGGCGGACCCAGTCCGAGAAAGCCAAGCGCGGCGGCGACGAGGATGGTACCGCCGAGACCGATGGTGGTGCGCACGATCACCGACGAGGCGATCGAGGGCAGCACGTGCAACACCATCACCCGTAACGGCGACGCACCGAGCGCGACCGCCGCCTCGATGAAAACCTCATGTCTGACACTCCGGGTTTCGGCGTAGACGAGCCTCGCCCAGAACGGCCAGTAGGTGATCGACAGCGCCAGGATGACGTTGTGGATCGCCGGCCCCAGGGTCTGCGCGATGGCGATCGCCAGCACGATTTGCGGCACGGCGAGAAAAACGTCCGACACGCGCATCAACAAATCGCTGAACCGGTTGTTGTAATAGCCGGCGATCAATCCGATCGGCACGCCGATCAGCACGGCGGCCGAGGTCGCGACCACCGCGATCAGGATCGTCAGCCGGGCGCCGAACAGCAACCGGCTGAAGATATCCGACCCCATCCGGTCGGTGCCGAAAAAATTCACCGCGTTCGGTCCCAATAGTCTGCGCGGCAAATGATACGTGTCCACGTCCTGGGGGAACGGCGCCAGCACGCCGGCGAAGATGGCGGAAAGCACCAGCACCACGATGATGATCAGCCCAAACCGGGCGGAGCGGTCGCGCAACAGGCGTTTCATCGTCCGCGCGGATCCAGCAAGGTTTGCGCGACATCGACCGCCAGGTTGGTCAGGATGAACACGACCCCGGTGAACACGGTAAAACTCATGATCGCGTTGTAGTCGGAATGCAGGATCGAGTTCACCGCGAAACTTCCCAGTCCCGGCCAGTCGAACACGGTCTCCACCACCACCGCGCCGGCGATCAGGTTGCCGAAGATCAGGCCAATCTGCGTCAGCGTGCCGATCAGCGCGGCGCGCAACAAATACTTCCACACGATCCGCCGTCGCGGGATGCCCATCGCGGTCTGATAGAACACGAAATTGCTGGACAAGACGTTGATCATGCCGGCCCGCGTGAACCGCACGATCGTCGCCACCGCGGGCAATGCCAGAGTCATCGCCGGCAGCACCAAATGACGCAGCGCCTGCCCCAACGTCTCCCAATCGCCATGCAGCACGGCGTCGATGGTGAAAAACCCGGTGATCGGATCGGGGCCCCAGCCGTCGATCCGGCCCTGGACCGGAGTCAGGCCCAGCCACATCGAAAACAGCAATTGCAGCAGGATCGCCAGCCAGAACGCCGCCATCGCCAGGCCGGCGACGGTGATGACGCGAACCACGTGATCCAGCCAGGAGTTCCGCCGTAGCGCGGCCACGACGCCCAAAGGCACACCGGCCGCCACGGCGAAGGTCATCGCGTACAAGGCGAGTTCCATGGTCGCCGGCAGACGGGCCAGCAGGTCCTCGGCGACCGGCCGCTGGGTGAACAGGCTGGTCCCCATGTCGCCTTCGGTCACGTCTTCGACGTAACGCAGGAACTGTCGTGGCAACGGTTGATCGAGCCCGTATTGATGGCGGATCGCCGCCACCTGATCGGCCGACGCGTTCTCCCCCGCCATCACGCGCGCCGGATCGGACGGGATCACGTGCGAAACGGTGAACACGATCAGCAGCAGCCCGAACAGCGTCGGCGGCATCCACAGGCAACGCCGCGCGATCATCGCCAATAGTCTCATGGCGGCAGTATCGGCGGCTCTTCGAAGCTGCGGCAAGCCCGGTGGACGGGTGCGCTTGTCAGGGGCCCCGGTGTGATCCAGATGCACCGGCGAACCACACGCGAAGGAATTTGCCATGGAACGTCCCGAGATCCTCCGCCGCGAAATCCGCGCTTTGTTGTTCGATCAGTACGGCACCATCGTCGACATGCAGAAAGGCCTGACCGAACGCGCCGAGCCGTTCCTGCGCGGCAAAGGCTGGACTGGCAGCGCCAATAGCTTCGTTACCTGGTGGCGGCGGACGCACTACGAAAACTCGATGATCGACGCGCTGTGCGACCGCGGCCATACGCCATACCGGCAGATCGGCCACCGCGCGGTGTCACAGGTAATGGACCGCTGCGGCTTCGCGTACACCCAGGATGAGGTCCGCGACCTGGTCTCCTGGATCGAGACCCTGAAGCCGTTTCCCGACGTGGTCGCGGCGCTGCATCGGCTGCGTTCCGCCGGATACAAGCTGGTGATTCTGTCGAACGGCGACCGCGACATGCTGGAAGCCGCCGGCCCGCATATCGGCTTTCCCTTCGACCGCGTCATCTCGGTTCAGGAGGCCGGCTATTTCAAACCGCACTGGAAAACCTATGCGAAGGCCGAGGAACTGATCGGTCTCGACCGGTCGTCCTGCCTGTTCGTCGCCAACCATGCCTTCGACTGCATCGGCGCCAAATCGTATGGCATGCGCACCGCGTTCATCGATCGCCGCCGCCGCCCGTTCGGCGAAACGCCGCACCAGCCCGACCTGATCGTGCGCGACTTCGCCGAACTCGCCGCCACGCTGGGGGAACCATGAACCTCGACCCGTTCCATCTCGGCGATCCGGCGCGCTTCCGGATCGAGACCGAGGTCCGGTATTCCGACCTCGATCCCAATGAACACGTGAACCATGCTCGCTATCTTATTTATCTGGAGGAGGCGCGCCTCGCGTTCCGCCGCCTGCTGGACCAGGATCTCGGTCTGCCCGCGACGGTGACCTGGCCGATCGTGGAGTTGACCATCCGCTACCTGCGCTCGGCCGGATATCCCGGCTCGCTGACGGTCGAGTTGGCGCCGATCCATGTCGGGCGGACATCGTTCACTCTGGGCTACGGCATTTTCGATCGGGACGGTTGCGTCGCGGTCGCCATGAACCGGAGCGTTTGTGTCGACCGCGCCAGCGGACGGAAGCTGCCGATCCAGGATACGGTCGCGGCGCGGCTGCGCGCGTTGGGCCGGCTCGGCTGACGAAATCGCTCGCCGTGGGCTGAAGGAAGCGGCGGCGGCGCCGCGAACACGGGAAAACAGCGGAAAATTGTTGTTTGGCACCAAGAATCTATTGCCCGACTCGCTTCGCTATGGTGTGGTCCGCGCGTTACAAGTGCTGAACAGTGAGGATTCCATGCCCGCAGCAAAGAAGGCCGCGCCCGCGAAGAAAGCGGCCGCGCCCGTCAAGAAGGCCGCCGCCAAAGTCGCCGCGCAGGCAACGGTCACTCTGAAACAACTCGCGGCCGATGTCGCCGCGCTTCACGAAATTCCGAAGAAGCTGGCGGAGGCGGTGCTCGACGATCTGATCACCGCGACCTCGCAGCATCTGAAGAAGGGCAACAAGGTCCGGTTGACCGGCCTGGGCATTCTGCAGGTCCGGGCGCGTGCTGCCCGGATGGGCCGCAATCCCGCCACCGGTGAAGCGATCAAGATCAAGGCCAGTAAGAAGATCGCCTTCCGTCCGGCGAAGGAACTGAAAGAGTCGGTCTGACACGGCGCGTCAGGCGGGCGAAGCAACCGGAAGGCCTGACGGTCTTCCGGCCTTTGCCATGTACGGTTAACCTTCCGATACCAATTGGGAGGTTGAGACATGTTCAGACGTGGGTTCCTGATCGCCGCCGGTGCCGCCGTGATGCGTCCGGCATGGGCCGAAGATGCGCCGGGCGTGACCGCGACCGAAATCAAGATCGGCAATACCGCATCCTATAGCGGCCCAGCCTCGGCGTATGGGATCATCGCGAAGACCGAGGCGGCGCTGTTCCAAATGGTCAATGACCTGGGCGGCGTCGGCGGCCGGAAGATCAATTACATCTCGCTCGATGACGGCTACAGCCCGCCCCGAACGGTGGATCAGGTGCGGCGGCTCGTCGAGCAGGACCAGGTCGCGTTTATGTTCGCCACGATCGGCACGCCGTCCAATACCGCGATTTTCCGTTACACCAACGGAAAAGGGGTCCCGTTACTGTTTCTGGGCTCCGGCGCCAACAAATGGGGCGACTACAAAGCGACGCCCTGGGTCATGGGCTGGCAGCCAAGCTATCGCACCGAAGCACAGATCTACACGACGTATGCCAGGGACAACAAACCCGGCGCGAAGATCGGCATCCTCTATCAGAACGACGACTTCGGCAAAGACTATCCCCTCGGCGTCAAGGACGTGCTGGGCGATAAGTTCGACAGCATGGTGAAAACCGTTTCTTATGAAGTGACCGACGCGACGATCGACTCGCAGGCGCTGGACCTGAAGAACTGGGGCGCGGAGGTGGTGATCACGGCGGCGACACCGAAATTCGCGGCCCAAATGATCCGCAAAATCGCCGAGCTGGGGTGGAAACCGCTGCACTTCATGACCAACGTTTCGATCTCGGTCGGCTCGGTCATCACGCCCGCGGGCCCGGAGAACGCGACCGGCCTGATCAGCGCGGCCTATTTGAAGGATCCGACCGATGTGACCTGGAAGGACGATCCGGGGATGAATCAATGGCGCGCGTTCATGGCGAAATACATGCCCGGCGCCGACCTGACCGATGCCGGACCGGTATTCGGCTATGGCGTCAGCTACACGCTGTGGCAGGTGCTGAAGCAGTGCGGCACGGATTTCTCGCGGGCGAATATCATGAAGCAGGCGGCGGATTTGAAAGATCTCGAGGTGCCGGTGCTGCTGCCGGGCATCACGGTCAATACCAGCCCGACGAACTTCCATCCCATCCGGCAGATGCAATTGCAGAAATGGGATGGCAAATCCTGGAAATTGTTCGGATCGGTGTTGCGGGGCGCGGGGGATCTTTAATCATACAGATGGCAGGTGACCAACTGCCCGTCCTGCTGTCGTTTCGGTGCCGGGTCGTCCACCCGGCACAGCGGCATCACGAACGGGCAGCGAGTGTGGAAACGGCAGCCGGACGGCGGATTGAGCGCGCTCGGCACCTCGCCCGTCACGACGATACGCTCGCGCGCCGCCTCGATCGCCGGACTGGGGATCGGGATCGCCGCGAGCAGGGCGCGCGTATAAGGATGTAACGGATTGGCATGGATCTGGTCGCGCGTCGCGATCTCAACGATACGGCCCAGATACATCACCGCGATCCGGTCGCTGACATGGCGTACCACCGCGAGATCATGGGCGATGAAAATCATGCTCAGCCCGAGACGCGCCTGCAGGTCCGCCAGTAGATTGACCACCTGCGCCTGGATCGACACGTCGAGCGCGGAGACCGGTTCGTCGCAGATCAGCAATGCCGGTTCCAACGCGAGCGCGCGCGCGATGCCGATGCGTTGGCGCTGGCCGCCGGAGAACTCGTGCGGATAACGGCCCGCCATCTCCGCCGTCAGGCCGACCAGTTCCAGCAGCGATGCGGTTTTTTCGCGCCGAGACGCGCGGTCGCCGATGCCGTGCACGACGAGCGGTTCGGCGACAATGCTGGCCACCGTCATGCGTGGGTTCAGCGACCCGTACGGGTCCTGATAGACCATTTGCATGCGCCGGCGGACCGGTCGCATCCGGTTCTGGTCGTAATGGCTGATGTCGGCGTTTTCGAAAATGATCCGGCCTTCGGTGATCGGCTGCATGCGCAGAATCGCCAGGCCGGTGGTGGACTTGCCGCAGCCGCTCTCACCCACGAGGCCAAGGGTTTCGCCCTGGTTGACGGTCAGCGAGACACCGTCGACGGCACGGACGCGGGCGACTTCCTTGCGGGCCAGAACACCCGTCATGATCGGGAAATGGGCCTTCAGGTCCTCGACACGCAGGATGGGGTCAGGCGGCATGGAGCAGACACGCCGCGTGATGATCGCTCTCGATGCTGGCCAGCACCGGCCGTGTCGTTTGGCACGCCGCGATCCGCCGACCGCAGCGCGGCGCGAAGGCACAGCCAGGGGGGAGGGCGGCGAGGTCGGGCGGATTGCCCTCGATCGCGAACAGGTGGGATTTGGCGGTGGAATCCAACCGCGGTACCGAGGCCATCAGGCCTTCCGTGTACGGATGCGCGGGACGTTCGAAGATCGTGCGCGCGGATCCGGACTCGATGATGCGGCCGCCATACATCACCGCGATCCGGTCGGCGTAGCGGGCGACAACAGCAGTTCTCATTTTGACCTGACGCGTTTGTCCTGACCACCGGAATGCCGTTTTTCACGAAACACTCATGGCCCGAGCGGTGGCGGCCGGCTGAAGGCCAAGGTTCCAAGAAGGTCGTCC
>Ga0181536_10000846_pt1 | contig 36733 bp, 32 predicted proteins | sample PEATcosm2014_Bin_41_FD_121105 | JGI IMG/M metagenome (GOLD analysis project Ga0181536, IMG submission 121105) | Peatland microbial communities from MTU Mesocosm Facility, Houghton, MI, USA - PEATcosm2014_Bin17_60_metaG | ecosystem: Environmental > Terrestrial > Soil > Wetlands > Peat | place...
CACCACGACGATTCCCGCAGGCGCGGCGGGAAACGATGCGCCCTTGGTCAGCACCTCGGAGAGGTGGACGGCCCTTACCGTTGGATTAGGTGGCCTCGTGGTGCGCGACATTAGAAACGATCCCCGGCAGGGCAACACGACTCGGGAACTGACAAATCTCACCCAAGGCGACCCGGATCCAACGACATTCCAGCCGCCCGAAGGCTACGAGATCGTGACCAAGGATTCATCCGGGTGCCAGGATGAAGCGCCGGCCGAAGTAACGGGGGGAGCAACGACATCGAGGTGAAGGGGGCTGGCCCGGCCAGGGCCGAAGGCGGTTGGCGTGTGCCCCGTCCAGGCGCGCCCCCTGTGCTAAACTCCGACCGATTATGGTCTTGAAGGCATTCCTCGCGCTCACTGCGGCCGCAATCATTTCTGCGGCCAGCATACCGATCGGCCAGACCCAGACCGAGCAGACTCAGACCGGGCAAGCTCAGACCGAGCAAGAGCGAGTCGAAAAGCCAGGCCGTGGTGTGACTCCTCCGCGGCTCACGTACTCTCCTGAGCCTGAATTCTCGGAAACAGCTCGCGCGGCCGGCTATCAGGGAGTGTGCGTTCTAACCCTGATCGTGGGAGCCGACGGTATGCCGAGGAATATCCAAGTCAAGAACCCGATTGGGATGGGCCTCGACGAAAAAGCCGTTGAAGCAGTTCGCTCCTGGCGCTTCTCGCCTGCTCTCAAGGACGGGAAACCGGTTGCAGTACAGATCGCGGTTGAGGTGGATTTCCATTTGTACACGAAGCCCGACACCAATTTCGCCAATTTGAGAGCGAAGGCCGAGGCGGGCGACGCTGGAGCCCAATTGGATGTGGCCAATTTCTATCTCAAACATCGAGATGTTCCCGAGAACGAGCAGTTGGGGCTGACCTATTTGGAGAAGGCCGCCAATCAAGGCCTGGCTCGTGCCCAGTTCCTGATGGGAGAACACATCGCTGAAAAGGACGCGTCCGCTGGCTACGCCAAAGCTTACATGTGGTATACGCTGGCCCGGCGCGGCGGCGACAAACACAGCAATAAAGCCCTGAAAGAATTGACCTCAAAGATGACGCCGGAACAACTCCAGCAAGGCCAGGCCCTCGTGGACAACTGGAGCAAAGCAGCGACGAAATGAGTCAGTGGTCGCTATGACGCGACCCAAGTCAAAGTCCCTACCCTAACATCGCAAAGAGCGCGACGTTAGAATGGGGCACCCTCACCCGTTTTGAGAAATGAGAACCCTGCGACTGACCACTGACCACTGACCACTGACCACTAATCACTGACAACTACTTCCCTGCGCTGGCGACTCTCACGCTTCGCGTACTCGCCGCATAGCGCGCGATGCCCCTGTACAGCGCCTCGGCAATCTGTTCGCGGTAGCCGTCGCTGCGCAGTTTCTGTTCGTCGGTGGGACTCGAGACGAACGACACTTCCGCCAGAATTCCGGGCATAGCGCTTTCGGTCAGCACCACGAATCCTGCTTCCTTGATGCCGCGGTCGCGCAATCCGGGGTTCTCGGTTGAGAGCGTGCCGTAGAGCGAGCGCTGCACGCTCGCCGCTAGGCGCCGCGACTGCTCGATGCGTTCGTGCAAATCGGAGGGTGAAAGAGATGCTGTGACGGCAGGCTTTGTTCCACCGAGGTTCGCATGCGTGTCCGCATCCTTCGATGGAGCCGAAAATTGATTCGTGTAGTAGGTTTCGACGCCTCGGGCGGAAGGCAAGTCGCTGTAGTTGGCATGCACGGAGACGAACAGGTCCGCCTGCGCCTGATTGGCAATCTGGGCCCGATCGTCGAGCGGGATGTAGTTGTCATCCGTGCGGGTCAGGATTACGTCCGCGCCCAACCGGGTTTCGAGCAGCTTGCCCAACCGTTGCGCGATCTCGAGCACCAGATCTTTTTCAAGCAAGCCGCGGCGCCCGACCGTACCCAGGTCCCAGCCGCCGTGGCCGGCATCCACCACAATGCGCATCTTGGGCACGTGTGCCCGCAGTTGCAAGTCTTCCCTGGTCGGAGGCGGCACCACAATCGCCAGCTTGCTCCTCTCCGCTTCGGTGGAGTTAGGGAACAAGTTCACTGCACCTTTGGGAGTTGTTCCAATCTTGCGCACTTCGACCACCAGGCGGTAGGGATTCGACTCCAGGCTCACCGAGAAATTCGAGTCGGCCTTGATCTCGAGCACAATGCGGGTCATGCCCGCCACGGGCTGCGCCACGCGAATGCGGCTCAGAAGCGCATCGCCCACTTCGATGGATTTTCCAGCCAGGTCGGGAGCCAGTTGCGTGTCGTGCAGATCAAAGTAGATGCGGTCGGGTCCGGCCAGGCGGTGCGCTTCATATTGCACCTGATCTTCCAGGTCGAGGACCACCGTGCTCGAATCCGCCGCCGACCAGCGCCGGATTCCCGTCACCCGAGGGAACTTTGCCAGCTCTTGCGGAGTGGCGGGAGTCAGAACCGATTCGCCCGCATTGGCCACCGCATCCGTGCCCGTTTGCGCGCCGGTCGCCGGATTCATGCCGGGAAGCGCCTGCGAAGAAGTCGCGGCGTCCTGCGGCGAATTGACGGCGGAGGGCTTGGTCGTTGTCTGAACCATTTCGCTGTCCAGTTGTGCGTACTTCTTCCACCACACGGCTCCAGCGATCGCCGCCGCGATGACAATGCACACGAGAAGGACCAGCATGCCCGGCCGGTGACGCGCCTTCTCCGATTCCAGTTGACCAAAAAGCGCAGGCTCAGGTGCGGTTTCGGTGGATACACTCTTTTCAGTGGCAGGCGCCTCTTCCGGCGCAACGGCCGGCTTGTCCAGGATCGCTGGCGTGGGTGAAGCAACGGCCACGGCTGCGACCGGTTTCGCTGGCAACGCCGCAAGCGGAGCAGTCGGTTCAACCTGGACAGGCCTCGGAACAGGCTTCGGCGGAACGACTGCCGTTGGTGCGGTGGCCGGGAGCGAAGCCCCTTCCAATTTGGTTGCCGCTACTTGTGCCGACTCAGCGAAGCGATCTTCATCTTCGGGCTTCAGTGCTCCGACGACGAGTTCGGCGAGCAAACTCAGGCTGCGGATGTCGCTGTCGTTGAATCCGAAAGGCCAGGCGAAAAACGCCTCCAGCAACCCGATCACGCGCCGCCGCCCGCACAGCGGCACGGCGATCATGGAACGCGCGCCCATGCGCCGGCACGCCTGCAGGTTCACCCGCGTGTCGGTCTCGGTGTCGTCGCAGCTCACGACCTGCGCCATGCGGAAGCAAGCGCCAGAGAACGCCGAATCGCGGTCAATGCGTGCGCCCACGTCCGGCCGGACCGTGCCCGCCGAAGCGCGTAAGACAATTTCGTTGTTTTCCGCCAGCGCAATCGCCAACCCGTCCGCGCCCGTGATTGCGACCGCCCTTTCGGCGACAAGCTGCAGCACTTCGTCCAGGACGAAGAGCTCTCCCTGGTCGAACTCCGCTATTGGAGTGGCTGAATCAAATCCGTTGAGCCGCGCGGCCAAGGCTTTTCTGCGGCGCACCTGTTCGTGTAACGCGGAGAACGCGAGCAGTGCCTGGAGTGCGTCGCGTTGTGATGGCTTTTTGCCGGGAGGGTCGGACGAGTGATCGTGCCCGAGACGATCAGACTGAGAGTGATCTGTGGCAAAGTTGGAAGCGGCACTCTGCCCCCGCGGCCAGGAGGGCATACTCGCTGCGGCAAAGGGAGTTGTCGCTGCAACTTCCGGCTTGGTGGGAGTAGTCGCCATTAAGACACAGTCACTTGTAAAGTTATCGGGCTTTACCGCGAGTTGCAATTACCAGGGGATGACCCCTCGGCCATGTCCTTTAGTAAGGCCATCCTGTTCCGGTTTCACCTCACGGGCAGTTATGACGGGGAGGGTTTTCTGGGAAACAAGATAATCCTGTTGGGGCCGCGCTGGCAACGTCTTTTGTGCCATCGTGTGAGGTGCCGTCGTGCGAAACGCCCGGCGCGGAGGCGTCACACGCGGAGATGTAGCAAGGTACGTCTTCGACCGGCTTTCATTTCTGACCCAACTTCGAACCAGCGCAGTCACTAAACCTGGGTTACATCTGGGGATAACATTACAAAGATAGGGGCCCTGACCGATCTGGGATTCTTCGGCGGTGCGAGTATGCAGGCAGGACTATCTCCCGCACGAGCAGCGCGAGCCCGCTACAGGCATGAACTTCGCACTCTGACCTACGTTACGCTCGACCAGGCCAACGGCGGCATCGTCCGCAACATCACTCATGAGGGCATCGCGGTGCAGGCGGTGGCGGCAGTTCGTCCCGGCCAGCAATTGCGGGTACGCTTCGAATTGCCTCCGCGGCTGCGGGTTGAGGCCAGCGGAGAAGTCATGTGGGCGGACTCTGCCGGGCAGTGCGGTATCCGCTTCCTCGACCTTTCTCCGAGGTTGGCCCGGCGGGTGGATGAATGGATATTCGGCGACCTGCTGGGAAGCGTTTCTTTGCTTTCTCATCCGGCTGGCAACCTGCTGTCTCCTTCGTCGAATGGTTCGTGGCCGGTGACGGCGCCGCAGGTTGCGGATGAGGCCGAGGACGACGGGCTGATCGTTTCTCCGTCTCCGGTGAAGGTGATCGAGTTGCCGGCGCGGCTCGATGCGGTTGAGCCGGCTCGCTCACACGACGATGCTGAGCCATCTCCGGCGGAGTCAAGCGATTTGGACTGGCTCTCGCAGCCGCTTTCGCAACGGAGCATCGCCTGGCTCGTCAACACGCTCACGGTGGTGGCAGGACTGCTTTTGTTCGTCTTGGTCTTTCTCTCCGTTACGCGGGAGGTTCCGAAATGGCCGGCCGCCATGGCGGCGGGTGCAACAGTTGCAGTGGCTATCCTCTACTGGGGATTCTTCAAGCTGTTTGGCGGTTCCAGCCCGGGCGCGAGACTGGCTCGTTTGGCGGGATACGATCCGGAAGAGGAAGAAGAGCCAGACAGCGCCCGTTTTCGCTGAGGAAGAAACCGGGGCTTGGGGCTGATCCTTCAGGACTGGCAGAGAACTCCTGGCAACTGCTTCTAATTCAAAAAATACTGCTGTGCCAGCCAGAGTTGCAGCGTGCGCTGCTGCCGCGGGGGAATCTTGACGAAGCGTATGCCCAAATTGCCACGCTGGTCCCGCCACGCGATTTCCGCCTGCGCCTTCAAAGCCGATCGGGCGCCCGGCAGTGCGAAGGAGACATGCAGCGGTTTGGTGGGCTCGACGGGATCATCGGTGTGAATCTGCATTCCGCCCTGACTGAGGTTGACTAGGTGTGCCTCCGCCGGTTTGCGGCCCTTGCAGTTTACCGATACCGGCACTTCCAGGCCGGCACGATGGTAGCGAAGGCGTCCGTCGAGAATCAGGTTGCGCGCCGCCGAGAGGGTGCGCACTGCTTCTTCCACTGAAACCGGCTTCTCGAAGGCAAACAAAGCTCCGGTCGCGTCCAGGCGATGGGTGCACTTCGGCCCGCCCATGATGACCAGGGGAACATTTGCCGCCGGCTTTTCGGTGCGCTGCAATTCGTATAGGAACTGCGTGGTGCCATTCAAATCGCAATCCACGATGAGCGCGTCAGTCTTTGACCGGGTGAGCCGGGTCAGGGCCCGTTGCGGATCGCCTTCGACCGTAACGTCCATGTGAAGGCTGCCCAGGATGCATTCCAGAACGCTGATTTCCTGCCAGTCGCGCGAGACCACCATCGAGGAGAGTGTCATAGGTCTCCACTCTAGCCATATGCGGAATTCTGCCCTAGATAACCAACGTAATGACGGACCTCGGACGTCGGACTTCAGATCTCTGGCCTCAGAATGCGAGCCCCAGACCATCGGCTCCACTTCCGCTGGGACAGGTTTTAGGCCAAAGAGGACGAGACTCGGCTAGGAACTCGCGCCGATTCGACGCGGGTTAATGAGCGTGATCGAGATTTTGCGTCAACTAAGATTTCAGACTGCGTTTGGGCTCAACGGCTCGGGCCTGTGCCGCTTGACAATTTCTCCTGCAGATTTTCCCGGACTGCATGACGTTCGCCTTCGTCATAGCGAACGAAGATCAGTCTGATTCTGCCGTTGCGGCTGAGATCGCGTAGGACACAACGTGCTGCTTCGCGGCTATCCACATTCTTGCAGGCGAGATATTGGGTTTGACCAAGAACACGGGCAGCTGTCTTCTTCGCGTCTTCCGTGCCCTTCCAGTCGTCCAAGGTGATGTTATCGGAAAAGAAGAAAACGTAAAGATACGCGAAATCCCTGAGCGTGGGCAGCGGCACATTTCCTGAGGTTACGAAGCCGTCGCAGGTTCCATCAGGGCAAAACTCCAGCAACTTTCCGTGATCCTTAAGCTCGACAGTGTCGGGAAATGCTTTCTGAAGCTGTAGGAGAGGATCAGGCTGTTTACCATTGGCGACTTGCGGTATCGAGTATGCAGAAGTCAGAAGGATCAGTGGCAGCGAAAAGAATAGATGATTGATCTTCATTGGAGAGCGTCCTTGCCCACTATGGCCAGCGTACTCCTGTGGCAAGACGGGTCCAGTTACCGATGGTCAACTGACGTAACCAGGCCAGTGCACTCATGCACTCATGACCTCCTCCAAGCGATCTTAGACAACGGAGAGGTATGAGGTCAGAGGCCCGAGGTCTGCTTCCGATACCAGTCCACCGTCCGCCGCAGGCCCTCTTCGAAATCTACTTTGGGTTTGTAACCAAGTGCGGTCTCCGCCTTCAAGATGTCGGCCAGCGAATGCTTAATGTCACCTTCCCGCTCGGGCGCGTACTTGGGCGCGCCGGAGTAGCCGGTAATACCCTGCAGCAACCTGAAGGTTTCGTTGAGCGTGGACCTGCGACCGGTGGCGATGTTGAAGACTCGCCCGGCGGCCTTGGCCGCAGGAGCCTCGCAGGCCAGCAGATTGGCTGCGACCGCGTTGTCAATGTAAGTAAAGTCGCGGCTTTGTTCGCCATCGCCGAAGATCGTGGGCTGCTCGCCGCGCAGCATGACGGTGACGAACTTGGCCAGGACGCCCGAGTAGGGCGACGAGGGATCCTGGCGCGGTCCGAAAATGTTGAAGTAGCGCAACGACACGGTTTCCAGCTGGTAGCAGCGGTAAAACGAAACCATGTAATGCTCGCTGGCCAGTTTGGCCACGGCGTAGGGCGAAATCGGATCGGGGCTCATGGCTTCGTGCTTGGGCAGCGCGGGTGTGTCCCCGTAGGCGGACGACGAGGCGGCATAGACCACCCGCTTTACCTTGGCGTCGCGCGCCGCCACCAGCACGTTGACTGTGCCGTCTACGTTGGCCCGGTTGCTGCCCAGGGGGTCGAGCACCGATTTCGGCACGGACGGAATGGCGGCCTGGTGCAGAACGTAATCCACCCCAAGGCAGGCCTTGTGCATGGCATCGAGATCGAGGATGTCAGCCTCGCGGAAATCGATGCCATCCAGAATCTCGGCAATGTTCTCCCGTTTGCCGGTGGAGAAGTTATCCACGCCTCGCACTTGTTCTCCCCGCGAGAGAAGCGCCCGGGCCAGCGACGATCCAATGAAGCCGCCAATGCCAGTGACGAGATAAAGAGCCATTCTGCTCATGATAGCGAATCAGGAGTGATTCCGCGTCGGAATGAGGACGTATGGCCGAATCGAGGGAGACTTGCTTGCGTTCTGGAGGGCAGCTCTTCGCGAGTTGCAGTCGGAAGAATTCAACCGCCAAATTCGCAGAGGATTCGCGAAGTCCAGTGATCTTGGGTGCAAGAGCAAGATACAGGAGCAGGAGATACAGGAGCCGTCGACCGGCACATCTTCGGGCATCGGTGCCCCTTACGGCGTCGGCTCGGAAGATTGGCTGGTGCGCAGAACTCTCAGGAAATCCTCACGCGTTAACATCTGGCGGCTATCGAAAAACTCGACCAGCAGTCGAATCGCCGCCTGAGGATCAGCGATTACCGGCACCGCACCCAGTGGACCGGTGGCTGGAAGAGTGGAGGCGATTCCCGGTCCCATGATTACCGAGGGCTGCGAGATAGAGTCGACTAACTGTCTCAGGTGCGCCCGGTTCTCCTCGGACATATCTACGAAGGCGATTCCCATGCCGAGGTAGGGGTAGGTCACGCGGACATTCCCCTTGGTCTCGACTTTGAACCCGTTGGCTTCCAGTTTCATCTCGAGAACGGTCCCGGCCGGATAGGTAGCCTGCGCCTCTACATAGCATCCATGCATGCTGATGTCGGTAAAGGCGGCCCACGTCCGAACCTCGCAACCCTGCTCACGCAATTCGGTTTTGCCTTCGCATTTATAGCGCGGGCTGCGGCGCTTTTCCGCGCCCGGGGGTTGCGTCTGCGCGCTGGCGCTCCCCACAATGGCGCCCCAGGTTACTTGCCCGCCCGGACTGCGCTCCGGTGCCGGCGCTTCCGCACTGGCGGGCGCGCCGCCGGACCTTTTCAAGGCCATCAGATACGCAATGTCGTCTTCTTCTGCCATGGTCGCCTGCCGCGGACATCGGACACGCTTAGCCGCGAACTCTATTGGTCTCTATCGGGAAAGGCGCAGGAAGAGATTAGAGCTAGTTTCATAAAATGCGTTGGCCGCGCCAACAGCCAGGCCCTCAGGGGCTAAAGCCCACATTCTGTCGCCCTGAGCGGCACGGCTGAAGCCGTGCCCTACCCAAAAGCTACCTGTGAAACAGTTCCACCAGGAAGGCAGGGCGAATCAGAACATTAGGATCCTTTAATTAACAGGGGTGCTCGAGGATGCCTAAGCCATGGCGGCTTGCCGGATCTGCTTCCACAGTTCGTCGCGTCCGGCGCCCGTCTTGGCTGAGTAGGGAAGCAGGCGGGCCGCGGGATATTCCTGAGCCAGCACCCGGAGGACGCTGTGCAGCTGATTGTTCGTCAGCCGGTCGGTCTTGGTGGCCACCAGCAGGAAATCGCGTCCTGAGGCGTTGAGGAAACTCAACAGCTGCCGGTCGCTGTGCTGCGGAGGAACGTTAACGTCCACCAGCGCCACACACAGAGCCAGGGTGGGCCGCTCGTTGAGATAGGGTTCGATAAAGCGAGGCCACTCTTGCGAGATCTCGCGCGAAATCTTGGCGTATCCGTAGCCGGGGAGGTCGGCGAAGATCAGCTCCGGGCGCGGCTTTCCCGGCCAGCGGACGGCAAAGAAGTTTATGCTGCGGGTGCGCCCGGGAGCAGCGCTGGTGCGGGCGAGCTTGGCGCCGACCAGAGAGTTGATCACGCTGGATTTGCCGACGTTGGAACGGCCGAGAAAGGCGATCTCCGGCAGGCTGGGAGCAGGGAACTGCGCCGCGTCGGTCGCCGCTGTCAGGAATTGTGCCAGAACCCTCATGCCCAAGTGTGCAATGCGCAGGGAGACCTTGGCAAGAGCGGCAAACCGCTGGGTAGGTTAGACGGCATCCCATCACAGGCCGACGAACAATCCTGGCAGCACAGGTGGAACCTCAGTCATAGCGGCGAACGGCGCCTTGTGTCATACTGCGGAGCCAATTTTCTGGCTGGCAGGACTAACGACAGGACTGATATGAATCATCCGAAACGCAGTGGCGCAGCAGGACTCGGGACGCGTGCGGTTTGGGCCGGCGAGGACGGCGAGCGCTGGGCGGGCGCGACGCAGGTCTCAGTGGCCCTCAGTGTTTCGTTCGGCTACAAGACCGTCGAGGAGTGGCTGGAAGTCGCGCAGGGCAAGAGAAGCGGCCACATCTACGGCCGCAATACCAATCCAACCGTAGCTGCGTTTGAAGGCAAAGTCAGAGACCTGGAAGGCGCAGAGGCGGCAACCAGCTTTGCCAGCGGAATGGCCGCGATCAGCAACACCTTGTTTACGCTGCTCTCGCCCGGCGACCGCGTCGTTTCCATCAACGATACCTACGGCGGGACCAACAAGCTTTTCGTTGAATTCCTGCCGCGCTTCCAAATCGAAGTAGCTCTTTGCGATACGACGGACCATCGGGCCATTGAGGCGGCCATGGGACGAGGCTGCAAACTTCTCTATCTCGAAAGTCCGACGAACCCGACGATCAAAATCGTTGACATCGCCCGGCTGGCCGAGGGGGCGCACAGGCGTGGTGCGCTGGTCGTCGTGGACAACACGCTGGCCACGCCCATCAACCAGCGCCCGCTCGAAATGGGCGCCGATCTGGTGGTGCACAGCGCAACGAAGTTCCTGGGCGGCCACGCGGACGCTCTTGGCGGCGTAGTCTGCGGTTCCAAGCAGCTGGTAAGCCGGATCTATCATTTCCGGGAAATCAACGGCGCCTGCCTGGAACCGATGTCCGCCTATCTTCTGCTGCGGGGTATGAAAACGCTGCATCTGCGCGTGCGCCAGCAGAACGACAATGCACTGCAGATTGCCCGCTTCCTCGAGTCACATCCGCGCGTAGCGAAAGTCTTCTACCCGGGGCTGGCGGGGCACGAGAATCACGAGATCGCGCGAAGTCAGATGTCCGGGTTTGGCGGCGTACTGAGCTTCGCGCTCCACGGTGGCTTTGAAACCGTGAAGTCGTTCCTGCCGCGCCTGCGCTATGCGAATTTGGCTGCAAACCTGGGGGCGGTGGAAACCGTAGCCGGCCCGCCGGCGACCACCAGTCATGTCGAATCCACGCGTGAAGAGCGCGCAGCCAGCGGCATCCCTGAGGCTCTGATCCGTTACTCGGTTGGCATTGAAGACGCGGAGGATTTGATCGCCGACCTCGGGCAGGCGCTGGACAGCCTCGGCTAACTCAATCCCAGCGGGCGCTTGTTCTCGATGTCGTCGTCGCGGACCGGCCGGAACCTGTGCCAAATATAAAGGGCGCCGGCTACCACAAAGCCAAAGCCGACGCTAATCGCAACGAATAAACGGTACGCCGGCAGCCAGATCAGAGTTGCGGCTACAATCACCGCCGCGGTTACCAGCGCCGCCGTGCCTCGAACCGGAATCCGCATACGTCACCTCACCCAACTACTGATGCGCGGTCGGAGCGTCGGCGCTGCCGGTCGTCAGGGGTGGTGCGAGGGGCTGCGTCGTTTCTTCCACGCGGGAAGGTAGAGGCGATTCCAGCGCGATCTGCAGCACCTGGTCCATCGTATCCACGAAATGCAGCTTCATGGCAGTGCGCAAATTCTCCGGAACCTCGGCCAGGTCTTTTTCGTTGTCCTTGGGCAGGATGACCTCGAAGACTCCGGCGCGGTGAGCGGCTAGCAGCTTCTCTTTCAGCCCGCCAATCGGGAGCACTTTTCCGCGCAGCGTGATCTCGCCGGTCATGGCGACGTCGCGGCGCACGGGGATTTTGCTCAAGGCGCTCGAAATTGCAGTAGCGATGGTGATGCCCGCCGACGGGCCGTCTTTGGGAATGGCGCCTTCCGGCACGTGCACGTGCAGATCAAGATTGCGGTAGAAATCTCGGTTCAGGCCGAGCCGGTGGGCGCGGGAACGAACGTAGGACATGGCAGCCTGGGCGGATTCCTGCATTACGTCGCCCAGTTTGCCGGTCAACGTCAACTTGCCCTTGCCGTCCACCACTGTCGCTTCCGTGCTCAAAATGGAGCCGCCGACTTCGGTCCAGGCCAGGCCGGTGACCAGCCCGACTTCGGACTTTTCATGAGCCAAAGTGTCGCGGAACTTGATCACGCCCAGGAAGTCACCTACGTTCTCGCCGGCGATGGTGACGGCATAACCGTCGCCTTCCTTCACCACCTTGCGCGCGACTTTGCGGCAGACGTTGCCAATCTCGCGCTCTAGATTGCGCACGCCCGCTTCTCGCGTATAGGAGCGAATCAACGCCAGGATGGACTCTTCACTGAACTTGAGATTCTTATCGGTCAAGCCGGCCGCGGTCATCTGCTTTTTCACCAGGAACTGCTTGGCGATTTCCACCTTCTCCTGCTCGGTGTAGCCGTGCAGGCGCAGCACTTCCATGCGATCCTGCAAGGCGGGAGGAACGGTGTGCAGCACGTTGGCGGTGGCGATGAAGAACACCTGCGATAGGTCGTATTCCACGTCCAGGTAGTGGTCTACGAACATGAAATTCTGTTCGGGGTCGAGCACTTCGAGCAGGGCCGCGGACGGATCACCGCGGAAGTCCATGGACATCTTGTCCACTTCATCTAGCATAAAGACCGGGTTCTTGGTGCCCGCCTTCTTCATCATCTGGATGATCTGGCCGGGCAAGGCGCCGATGTAAGTGCGGCGGTGGCCGCGAATCTCGGCTTCGTCGCGCACGCCGCCGAGCGACATGCGGATAAACTTGCGGCCCGTGGCCTTGGCGATGGACATGCCCAGAGATGTCTTGCCCACCCCCGGCGGGCCAACGAAACAGAGAATCGAGCCTTTGGGATTCTTCACCAGTTGCCGCACGGCGAGAAATTCAAGGATGCGCTCCTTGATCTTCTCCAGGCCATAGTGATCTTCGTTCAGCACCTTTTCCGCGCGGGAAATATTGCGGATTTCCTTGGAACGCTTCTTCCAGGGCACAGCCAGCAGCCAGTCGAGATAGTTGCGTGAAACCGTGGACTCGGCCGACATGGGCGGCATGGCTTCCAGCTTTTTCAATTCCTGCAGGGCCTTGTCTTTAACGTCCTTGGGCATGCCGGCGGAGTCAATCTTCTTCTTCAGTTCGTCGAACTCGCTCTTTTCGCCCCGCCCCAGTTCTTTCTGAATCGCCTTGATCTTCTCGTTGAGGTAGTACTCTTTCTGCGCCTTTTCCATCTGGCGCTTCACGCGCGACTGAATGGTGCGGTCCACGTTCAGCTTCTCGATCTCGATGTCGAGCACGTCGGCGATGCGGGTCAGGCGTTCGGCGGGATCAAAAATCTCCAGCAATTCCTGCTTCTCTTCAATCGAGAGCTGCAGGTTGGCGGAGATGACGTCGGTCAGCTTGGCCGGATCTTCCATGCGCACGGCCGAGATCATGGTCTCGTAATTCAGCGCCTGGCACAGTTTCACATATTGTTCGAAGAGGGAAGTGACCCGCTGCATGGCGGCTTCCAGCGCGGGGTTGGGCTCGGTCGCATAGCGCGCCACCCGCACGGTGGCCTGCATGTAACCCTCGGTGTCGGTGACCTGCAGGATCTTGCCGCGCTCAATGCCTTCGACCAGGACTTTGATGTTGCCGTCGGGCAGTTTCAGGCTCTGTACGATGTTGACGATCGTGCCCACCTGGTAGATTTCGTTGGCCTTGGGCTCGTCTATGGAAGCGTCGTGCTGGGTCGCGAGGAAGATCTTCTTGTCGGCGGCCAGCGCTTCTTCGAGGGCGCGCACACTCGACTCCCGGCCCACCACGAACGGCGTCATCATGAACGGAAAGATGACCACGTCCCGGATGGGCATCATGGGCAGCTTCCTGGATTCGAACTTTTCCTTGGATGTGGTCACTCAATCTCCCTGGGATAACAGCCAACTAGCAGCCTGTAACGATTTTACCTTGTCCGGAAGTTTCGGGATATGGCACTTGCGATCCACATGGTAAAGACGTTGCTTGGCACCGTCTCTTCATGCCTCCCCTTGCGCGCTGGCGGAGACGCAGCAAGCTACGTCTCGACAAACGCCTACCCGGCCTTTTCCATGATGGTGGCGAAGGAAGCGGTACGTTTCTCCACCATTTCCCGCGTCACTTCAAATTCTTTGACTTTCTTCTGGCTGGGCAGGTTGAACATCAGATCGAGCATGAGTTCTTCCAGAATCATGCGCAGGCCGCGTGCGCCTACCTTGCGGGCCATGGCCTGGCGCGCGATCGCGCGCAGGGCGTCGTCAGAGAACTTCAAGCGCACATTTTCGAACTCAAACAAGCGCTGGTACTGCTTGACGATGGCATTTTTGGGCCGGGTCAGGATTTCGATCAGGGCGAACTCGTCCAGATCTTCCAGCATGCCTACGACCGGCAGGCGCCCGACAAATTCCGGGATCAGCCCGAACTTGATCAGATCCTCGGGCTGGATTTCGCCCAGCAGTTCGTAGTTGCGCTTGCGGGAGACGGAGACGTCCTCTTTCTCGGCATCTTCGCCTGTGCGGAAGCCGAGGGACTTCTTGCCGATCCGGCGGGAAATGATCTTGTCGAGCCCCACGAACGCACCGCCGCAGATGAACAGGATGTTGGTCGTATCCACCGGCGTGAATTCCTGGTGCGGGTGCTTGCGGCCTCCCTGCGGAGGCACGTTGGCGATGGTGCCTTCCAGAATCTTGAGCAGCGCCTGCTGCACGCCCTCGCCGGAAACGTCGCGGGTGATGGACGGATTCTCATCCTTGCGGCCGATCTTATCCACTTCGTCAATGTAGATGATGCCGGTCTGGGTGCGGCTCACGTCCCCGTCCGCCGACTGCAACAGCTTGAGGATGATGTTCTCGACGTCCTCGCCCACGTAGCCGGCTTCGGTCAGAGTGGTGGCGTCTACAATGGCGAAGGGCACGTCCAGAATGCGCGCCAGGGTCTGTGCCAGCAGCGTCTTTCCTGTTCCAGTGGGGCCGATCAGCAGGATATTCGACTTGGTCAGCTCGATGCCGTCCCCGGTCTTCTGCCGGTTCATGAAGATGCGCTTGTAGTGGTTATAAACCGCGACGGCCAGCTTCTTCTTGGTTTGTTCCTGCCCGATCACGTACTCATCCAGGAAGGTTTTGACTTCCTGAGGTTTGGGGAGCTGGTTCGGCGTGCTGCTCGGAGGAGTTGCGGTGCGGTCATCTTCCAGAATCGAATTACAGACCGCCACGCACTCGTCGCAAATATAGGCGCGGGGATAATCGCTGGGTGACGAGATCAGTTTGGCCACGGCGTCCTGCGACTTGTGGCAGAACGAACAACGTAGAATCTCGTCGGACCCCGACTTGTTTTTCACTCGGCTACTCCTTCACGGTTTTGACGGCAAGATCGGGGTCCCGCGGCCTACGACCCGTGTGCCGTTTTGGCTCTTCACCGCAGAGTTTTCTCCGGCGCGAAGGCCGATCATACCGCTTTTGCCGTCTTATAGATGATATCGTCTATGATTCCGTATTCCTTAGCCTGTTGCGCGTTCATGATGAAATCGCGCTCCACGTCCTTTTCCACTTTCTCCAGTTTCTGGCCGCTATGTTTCGAAAGTAACTGGTTAGTAATCTCTCGCATACGCAGGATTTCACGGGCGTGGATATCAATGTCAGTAGCTTGCCCCGACAACCCTCCCATGGAGGGCTGATGTATTAGAATCCGCGAATTGGGCAGCGCCAATCTCTTTTTGGGCTCGCCTGATGCCAAAAGTAACGCTGCCATGGATGCCGCCTGGCCCACGCACAGCGTCATCACGTCGTTTTTTACGTATTGCATGGTGTCGTAAATGGCCATGCCGGCGGTGATGGAGCCGCCCGGAGAGTTAATGTAAAGCTGGATGTCTTTCTCCGGATCTTCCTGAGCCAGAAACAACATCTGGGCGATCACCAGGTTGGCGATGTTGTCGTCAATGGGAGTGCCGATGAAAATAATGTTGTCGCGGAGCAGCCGGGAGTAGATGTCATAGGCGCGTTCGCCTCGCCCGGTCTGCTCGATGACCATGGGTACAAGCATCATTTGAGGATCGTTTTTTTGCGAATCATTTGGCTTCACGTTCACCTGCCACACTCCGCCCCAACGCAAGGTATAGCCAGCCTGGGGAGGATCGAAAGTGGTCCGCGTCTTCGTTGTGAATTACGCGGACTGGTGATACAGAAAATCGAGGGTCTTCTCGCTGCGGATTCTGTTCCGGATTCTATCGAGGCCCCCCTCCTGTGTCAAACGGGCGCGGACCGCCTCCGGAGTCTGTTTTGTCTGCTGGGCCAGCGAGTCAATCTCGCGATTCAATTCCTCATCGCCGACCCCGATGTTTTCCAGCTCCGCGATGCGTTCCAGTAACAACGACGACTTCACATCCTGTACCGCCTGGTCGCGCTGGCCCGCCCGCAGCCGGGGTAGGTCCATTTTCTTCATGTCCTCCATTTTCATACCCTGCGCCGCCAGCGCGCGCAGGCCGCGTTCCAGGCGCACATCAATCTGCCGGTCGATAAGCGACTCCGGCACTTCAAAATCACTGCGCTTCACTAACTCGGCAACCAGTTTGTCTTTGGCTTCACGCTCGGCGGTGTGTTTGCGTTCGGCCAGCATGTTTTCCCGAATCTGCTTGCGCACCTGGTCAAGGCTCGAGAACTCGCCCAACTCCTTGGCGAACTCATCGTTAAGTTCGGGCAAGTTCTTCTGCTTTATAGCGTTGATCTTCACGGTGTAGGTGAAAGTCTTGCCGGCGAGCCGCTTGTCGGAAGCGTCCGGCGGATAACTTACCTCGAACTCACGTTCTTCCGCGGCATTGGCGCCGCGCAGGTTCTGGGTGAATTCGGGAACCGTGTTCTTGCCGCCAATTTCAATCAGCACCTCATCCATGTGCACGGGTTTCGACCCCGTCGCGCCAACCCCGGGCGCGCCTGGGGCCCCGGGCTTGGCGGTGCCGTCGTCATCTTTGGGCTTGCCATCCATCGAGGCCTGGGCGAAATCGCCATCGGCCAGCGGCCGTCCTTCGATCGAGGTGAACGTAGCATGCTGCTCGCGCACATTGTTCAGCGCGTCTTCCACTTCTTCGTCTTTGACCGAGATCTCCGGATGGTCGGCACGCAGCTCCTTGTAGCCTTCGACCTTGATGTCGGGCATGATTTCGAAGCTGGCTTTGAAGCGCAGGGGTTCGCCTTCGTGAATGTGCAAGTCAGTGACGCGGGGCTGGGACACCGGAATCATCCCGAGTTTCTCGGTTTCTTTGCGAAAATGGCGCGGAACCAGCGCCTCGACCACGTCGCTCTTCAGGTCTTCTTTGAACCGCTGGCGGATGATGGACGCCGGGACGTGGCCGCGCCGGAAACCGGGCAGGCGCGCCATCTTCTGATATTTCTGGACGATGGCTTCCAGCTCGTGAGCAACTTCTTCGGCGGGGACTTCGACGGAAATCTCGCGCTTGACGCCGTCTTTCTTCGCCTCGGCGTTCTTGGCGTCGGTTGTCTCTGTGGGACTCACGTTGTCCTTTCGCACTCCGTTAACCTTGAGTGTAAAGAGGGACGGACAGCAAGGTCAAACGCACGGAGGAGATAACTATACGAACGGGAAAAACTGTTACACCCGATCACCACGTCGTCAACACGCGGCTCTGATGCAGGCGGGGCTGGGCTACGTTGCGCAGCGTTCTGGTCAACAAGCTGATCACGCTGAAGTTAGGTGTGGTGCTTGGACTCTGTGACAGGACGTCATGCTCTGTTACAGACGTAACCTTGCCCATTCCCATCTTGGGACCTACGGTGATCTTGGTACGTCCTTTAACGCAAATCTTATCGGAGAACGCAATGAAAATCTTGAATCATGCATCTCGTTTTACCTTCTTGACGCTACTCACCCTGGCCTTAGTCGCCTGCGGCAACAACACTGGAAACAAAGGCAACAACACCTCTTCTAACGTTGGGCCTCAGGCGATCACAAATGGTCAGACCCTGGACACAGCTACTACCCACTGGACTGCGCAGAGCGGACAGCCCTGCTCGGGATATGGCCTCGAAATCGAATTAACCGTTGGCGATTCTGGATTCAAGTCGATTATTTACGACACGAATATGACTCCCCACGAGCAGACGGGCAACTGGATCCCAAGCGCGAATGGCGCTAGCGCCACCATGTCGTATTCGCTGAGTCCTGGAAGTTGGACCGTAATTAGCCTTATCAATATTGCGGGCTCGACCTCCTCTGCTGGTTTTGTGTCGGGTGTCAATTGGAATGGGTATAGTGGCCCGACGCAAGCGGCGAACACGTGTGTGTTTAATTTGGCTTCTGGTGGTCTGTAAGGCGGATTCCAGGAGCATCGTGCCGTAAAGATCCGCTCCGGTGGACAGTGCGGGATGAGTGTTCCCCCTGATGCTCGAGAGCGTGGCCTGGCGGATGCGGGGCGACGTGCGCGCGCGGGTCGTGCACTCTCCTCGGGGGCTGGCCTACTCAAACTGAGGCAAGATGCCGAAGGAACCCAGAGGCCTTGCCTTTGTAGAGGATCTACTGCCGAACCACATAACGTCAAAGTCACTTGCCGCCATCGGCACGTATGCCCAGCCTTCGAAAACCGCGAAGGCTGGGGCAGCCACGTTACACCCGGGACCGGAAGCCTGGGCCAGCTCCTGGTGTCTCTGCCTGAGTCATCGCGAGAAACTGCTCAGCAGCGCTGCCGGCAGAGACGTAACAAGTTACGTCTCTACGATGTGATGTAATGGGCGGGTGAATCGGCTAACCATCCTCAACAGAGAAGTCATCGCCTGCACGCGCTGCCCGCGGCTGGTGGCTTATCGCGAGCAGGTTGCGCGCGAGAAGCGGCGCGCTTACCGCGACTGGGAGTACTGGGGCAAGCCGGTGCCGGGATTCGGCGATCCGCACGCTCGGGTGCTGATCATGGGGCTGGCCCCGGGCGCGCATGGCTCGAACCGCACCGGGCGTCCGTTCACCGGCGACGCCAGCGGCAACTTCATGTATCCGGTGTTGCACGAGACTGGATTCGCCAGCCAGCCCACGGCCACCGACCGCGACGATGGCTTGAAGTTGCACGATCTCTACATCACGGCCGCCGTCCGCTGCGCGCCGCCCGACAACAAGCCGCTCCCGCAGGAACTGAAGGAATGCTCGCACTTTCTCGATCGTGAACTGGCGGGCTTAGCCGGCGTGAAGGTCGTGGTCGCGCTGGGCAAGATCGGTTTTGACGCCTACCTGAACTACCTGAAGCGCCGCGGGCTGCTCGCCAGCAAGAAAGACTACGTCTTCCAACACGGCGCCAGTTACCGGATGGCGGATGGCAAGGTGTTGCTGGCGTCTTATCATCCCTCGAACCAGAACACGCAGACCGGCAAGTTAACGCGAAAAATGTTTGTAGAGATCTTCAAGCAGGCGGCAAAGCTTGCCGATAGGTAGACCGAGGCGCCGTTCGTGCCGGGTCGTTCGACCCTCCCCTCGGACGGGGTCATAGCCGACAAAGCAGGGTCACGAACCGGGGCGGCGCCTTTCTGCGCTTAGATGCCCCCGGCAATTTCGCTCGGACAACCCTCCCAACAAGATACCCCCGGGAACACTCACAAGCAGGGACTCAGAGAGGAAAAGCAAAAGGGAGCGAAACGCTCACGCTGAGCCAGCTTGCGCTCCCCCTACTTAGCAAGCCCCCCGGACTTGCCTAGCTGACGACAGATATATCGAATCGCCCGGCCCTGAAGGAATACGGTAGACAACGTAGAACAACTGTTGCCACCTAAGAACCTTGCTGTATTACCTGCGCGCAACGATCGGGGTTACCCTCCCGTGAAGACACGTCCGGCCGGTTCTGTGGTTGGGCCGGCAGGCAGAGTCCGAACTGGGTCGGAGCCTTTTTTCTGTATCTGGGGCGGGTGTCCGCCCCACACTAGCTACCGCAGTCTTGTCACTGTGACTTCCAACTGGAACTGCCGTTTGGAGTTGGGGTCATCTACGCTGCCGATCAAGATTGGTTTTCCCAGAACCAGCAAGGTGTCGCCATTGATCTTGATTTGGCGAATCACGGGTGCCAGTTCCCCGGGGTGAGCGGTTTCCATATCCAGGTTGCTGACCTCGCCATGTACTACCAGCTGCCAGTCGTCGCCGTGCTCTCTCAACTGAGCCCAGAGGTCGGTTCCGACGTCCAGGTATTGATATTGGGTGTTCGCGGTGCCCGGGCCAGAGGTGCCGCTCACGACCGGGACCCGCGTGCCGATCTTAATAGAGCTCGGTTCAGGGCCGGTCAGGTCCATGGAGTAGTGCCGCGTGTTTACAATCTTCCCGTCCAACACTTCGTTGAAGGAAAAGTCGAGCCGATAGGGCTCGACGGGCGGTTTTGCCTTTGCGCAGGGCGCTGGGTTGCTCTCTTTGGATGCCTCTTGGGCTTGCGTGGGACTCGGGACAAACCAGAGCCCTACCGCCATTGCCACAATCAACACTGCAAACGTTTTTCGCATGGATAGCTGCCTCACCTTTCTTCCCGGTCGGAACCGTGACCTTCGATCTCAGAACGCTCGTCTTTCATCTTCTGCTGTATCTCTTTCTCGTATTCCTCTTGCGTTCGCGCGATCAGCGTAGCCTCCTGCGGGAACTCGTTAACGTACCGTGCCAAAGCCAGTTCCTGCTCGCTCAGCGGCTGTGGCGAAGGGAACTGATCGAGCTTCGGGATGGCCGCTACCACAGCCTTGGGCTGGTCAGAGCGCGCGAGCGTTCGGTGATTTGGTTTGTGCGCTTGCGGGTGGACCGACTTTGCATCGCCATTCGCCGCACTTCTTTGTGGCTCGCGCGGACTTTGTGTGGTAGCCGGAGTGTGTTTCACAACCACAGGTTGAGCCGGCCTTCCCGACCTCAAAGCCAGGGCCACTGCCACGACAACGACCGCTGCCAGCGCGACCGCCGCGCTCCAGCGCTGCCAGGCGCGCTCCGGAACCTGTGCCCGCACGGCGCTTAAGTTGGCCAGAACCCGCTGTTCCAGTCCCGCCCTCGGCTCAACCGCCGCGTACTTCGCCAGGGCCGCATCCAGTGTGCGATCGAGTTCGGCAGCTTCCTGACGCCGGTCCGCATTAACCTGCTGATGATCCCTCTTTGTCATGGTCCCTCTATTTCCTGCCAATCCGCTCGGCGAGCTTCTCCCGCAAGATCTGCCGTGCCCGGAAGACTCTCGACCTCACTGCGGCTTCGTTGATTCCCAATGTTGCGGCGACCTCCCGCGGCGAAATCTCCTCCACCGTGGACAGAACCAGCGGCTGGCGCAGCTTTTCGGGCAGCGCAGCGATCAACTTTTCCAAAACCGCTCCGACCTGCGTGCCATGCACCGCCGCGTCCGCAGGTGTTTCCGAAGAAGCCACCTCCGCAGAACTCGTGTCGGGATCGTCCAGGGGAATCTCCCGCATCCGGCCATGCTGCTTGCTGCGATCTACGGCAACGCGCCAGGCGATTCGCGCCAGCCACGTCTTCGGATCCTCGACCGTCGCGAGTTTCGATCGGTAGCGGAGAACACGCAAGAACGTTTCCTGCGTGGCGTCCTCGGCCTCGTGGTGGCGGCGGAGCACTGCGTAGGCGATGCGGTAGACGAGCCGCGAGTGCTCCCGGACCAGCGCTGCGAGCACTTCGTCCTGACTGCGCTCGGCGTCGCTGCGATCGATCGTCGCTGCCCCGCTCAGGATCGCCTCTCCCGCCACCACTCGTCTGCCCTCAATCATGAAGACCGCTCCGGGGTCAGATTTGTTCAGGAATTACTGCAGGAAGAACGGCGGGAGGGATGGCACCTTGCGGGCGGTCAGGGGGTCAGGGGCCAGGGATCAGCGGTCAGTCGCTAGTGATCAGTGGCCAGTGACAGATCACTGCTTCCGCTCTCATCACAGGGTTTTGGCGACCCCTGATTCGCGCCTGCTGACCCCTGACCCCTGACCCCTTCAGAATCCCACCATGACCGGCTCCGGTTCGAGCAGCACGCCCCATATTTCCTCGACGCGCTCCTGGATCTGGTCTTTCAAGGCGAGGACTTCAGCCGCGGTGGCGCCGCCGCGATTGACGATGGCGAGGGCGTGCTTGCTGGAAATCCCGACGTGGCCCGAGCCGCACCCGCGGCTGAACCCGGAGTGCTCGACCAGCCACGCGGCGGAGACTTTCTTGCTCTTTTCGAGGGCAGGATAGGCAGGGAGCATCAGTCCCCTCGCCACGGCTCGCCTCCGCAGGTCTGCGTGCCGCTCTTCGGAGAGCACCGGGTTTTTGAAAAACGATCCTGCGCTTTGGGAGTCAGGATCGTCAGGTGTGATCAGCATTCCTTTTCGAGCGCGAATGTGGCGCACGGCCTCGCGCGTTTCGGCGAGATTGGGGTGGGTCTCGCATCCAGCGAAATGCCGCTGCAGGTCGGCATAGGCAATACGCGGCTCGCCGCCCGGCGTGAGCGCATAGACGGCACGGAGAATGACGAAGCGCTCGCGCTCCGTGGTATTGAAAATGCTGGAGCGGTAAGCGAAGCCGCAGGCTTCACGGCACAACTCCCGCACCTGGCCGTCGCGGCGATCGAAGACTTCCACCGACTCAATCGTCTCCGACACGTCCTGACCGTACGCGCCAACGTTCTGCACCGGCGTGGCGCCCACGCTGCCGGGAATGCCGCTCAGGCACTCGACGCCCGCGCACTGTGCTGCGACTGCGTGCGAGACGAAGCGATCCCAGGATTCTCCGGCGCCAACGTCGAACAGCACTTTGCCTTCGTTGCTGCTGCCCGACTGTCGCTCGATGCCCGGAATGGCGATTTTCACGACCAGCCCAGGCCAGCCGGAGTCAGCCACGATGAGGTTGCTGCCACCGCCCAGAACGAAGAGAGGAAGGTTGTTCGTGCGCGAGAAGGCAACTGCCTCTTCTACTTCAGCTCGCGACTTCGCCTCGACGAAATAACGGGCGGGGCCGCCGATGCGGAACGTGGTCAGCGACGCCAGCGGAATGTTTTCCTGCAACAGCATAGATTGCGCTCTCACTATACACAGGGAATCTGCGGGCGGCGACCGCCGGGGATGGTGCCATGCCGTTCTTACTTCTTCGTGGTCATCATGAAGGTTTTCACCACAATCGCGTTCGGCTGCAGACCGACCGGGATCATCGTCAGCAGGGAATACTCCGTCGTCTCCAACGTGCGCCGCGGCCTGCGCTTCTGGATTACGGTCACATCGCCTGACTGGGTGTCGAGCACGAGCAGATAGTTCTGATCCGGCGTGAGCGCGAGGTCGTCGGGATGGCTGCCCACGGTCAGGGTGGCGATGCGGCGGCCCATATCAATGTCATAAACGGCGACACTGTTGGAACCGAAATTGGTTACGTAGAGCCGGGAGTTGTCGAGCGTGACCACGCCGTGCGACGGATGCTGGCCGATTTCCAGGCTGCTGCCAACTTCATCATTGCCAGTCTCGATGATCGAAATGCTGTCGGAGTCGAAGTCGCAAACGATCATCTCACCGCCGTCGGGTTTCAGCTGGAGACTGACCGGCGTGCGTCCCACGTCAAGCAACGCGAGCACGCGGTCATCTTTCTTGTCGCCGCCCTTGGCTGCGTCATTTCTCAGCGCAATCGAGGCCACTTGCGACGATCCGGAGCAGGAGACGAAGGCCTTGCTCGAATCGGGCAGGATGGCAATGTCTTCGGGCTGCTGGCAGACGGGAAGAGTTGCCCGCACCCGAAGCAGCTTGGCGTCGATCAGAGACACGGTATTATCCACTCGATTGGAGACCACCACGGTCGAGCCGTCGGGCGAAACCCGCGCTAGGCCAGGTCCGGCGCCTACGCGCACGTTGCCGATCACCAGCCGCTTCTCGAGATCAATCGCGCTTACGTTAGACGAGCCCGAATTGGCGACGTAGGCGCGCTTGCCGTCTTCGGTGACGTCAATGAAGTACGGGCGTCCGTGGACGCCGATCGTGGCCACGACGGCATTGTTCTCGGCGTCAATTACGCTGACGTTGTTGGAACCGGTGTTGACAATGTAAATCTCATTTTTCTTGCTGTTGGCGGCGACGCCGGTGGGTTCGCTGCCGACGGGGATGGTCTTCGCCAGCTCGAACGTACGCAGGTCAATCACGCTGACCGTGTTGCTCTTGCCATTGGTGACGTAGGCGTACTCGCGGAAAGCTGGACCGTAGCTGGGCATCCCTTGCTCGCGGAAGTACCACCAGGCGAACCCGGCCAGGAGGGGGATCAGAACGGCGATGAGGAGGAGTTTTCTCAAGGTAACGTCCGCATGGGAGACCAGTCTCGAAGGAGAGACTAAAGATTAGCAGAAGTGCGAGCGGAGCCGTGCGTTTTGGATATGCTACTTGGGCTCGATTACCTTCAGTCGCTCGACTCTTTCAAAGTGGCGTTTATTGAAAGTCGCAACGGTACCGCCACGCTCTATCGCCGTAGCGGCAACGATCAGATCGTAGTCACCAATCATTCGCCCGGAAGATTCCAATGACGCCCATATTCGCGCGTGTTGCACTGCGGTTGTCTCGGTGTATGGAATCATGGGCAACTCTTCCAGAATCGATCGAATGTACCGCTCGCGTCTGGCTCGGTGCTCGCCACTGGCCCGTTCCACGCCATGCCACAATTCCGCCACTGTAATAGCTGCAACTTCGAACCCCTCGTCTTCGTGTCGCGTCATCCAAGCCGCGAGGTCGAGGGTTCCTCTCTCGCCGCGAATAATGACGTCGGCATCGAGCATTATCGCCATTTGTCGGGTTGGGGCTTCAAACTCTTGCGGGCGTTCTTCAGGTCGCGGTTCCAGGCGACTGCCTCATCCGCCGGCAAATCGACTTTACGCAGGACTTTAGCCAGGTCGCGTCCCAAACAAATTTTCTCCTTCTCGGGAACAAGGCGGGCGACCGGTGTGCCGTTCTTGAGCAGGACGAAGCTCATGTTCTGGTAGCGGACGCGGTTCACGCAGTCGGCAAAATTGCGCGCCGCCTCGGTCACCGAAATCGGCGTGGTTTTCATAAAATCAGATTATCAGATTATACACAATAATGGAAGATCCGAGTGAGAGCACCTGGAGGCAGGATTCCGGCACTGTTTATTCCCACATCTCGCAAAACCGGCGAGATGTGGGGCACCCGGCAGAACTCGGGCACCCGAAGGGTGGTTATTGAGAAGGCAGTGCTGAAGCGGGGACTTCCGGCCATACCACCTGTGCTCGAACCTGTTCGCCATCCAGACGGAACTCGACCTTGATGCGGACCAGGTCCTGGACCGGCACGTGATTTCGCTGCGCAGGATAGAAGCGCCATCTCTTGACGGCATCGGTGCAGGCTTCCGCCAACATCGCATCACCCTCAAGCACCTTAACATCCTCGACCTTCCCGTTGACCCCAACGGTGGCCTCCAAGCGGACCAAGCCATCTACTCCCGCCAAGACGGCTTTCCTCGGGTAGGTTGGAGCGTTGGCGGTGACCGGCTCGACAATCGTGGCGTGGGTGAAGCGATGACCAAGCTCGTTGTAGAGGAAATCAATCCGCAGAGAGAGGCGGTCGCCCTTAAATTCGGGTGGTAAGGGGGGAAATGGAGCCGCGCCTTTAATGCCCTCCCACGCGGCCCGATCCAGCGGCGCGTCTCCCGAGGAAGTGACCAGTCGCATGTTCGCGAGTTGACCATTTCTTTGAATTGCATATTCGATTACGACTTCGCCTTTTCTTGACTGGGCACTGGCTGGAATTAGTGCATAGCAGCTTGATCGGACTTTGGAGAGAAGATTGTGTAGATATGGACCGAAATCCACGCCTTGGGTGTCAGAGAGAATATCAATCGGGCCGAAACTCCCATGATGCCGAGCTGCCGCTTGCGCCGCTTCCTCGATTGCTTTGCCGGGACTAGAAGCAGAACCGGACATCAGAATCTTGCCGCTAGAATCCCGGTGCACGTTCTCGTCGTTCGAGCTGGGTGGTGCCGATTGGGCAGCGAGGCCGGCGCACGCCAGGAGCACGATTGCGAAACCAGAGCGCCCCGAGAGGAATCTGTCAATGGTTTTCACATGCCCTCGCATTCGCTTTTCCCACATCGCGCAAAACCGGCGAGATGTGGGGCACCCAAATCTACGAATATCCATGAATTCCCGCCTCTATGTGGTTACTGCCGCTGCCTCCCTTGCCCCGATTGCCGGCACGGTGCGGCCTACGACGGCGGCGATTTGGCGGACCTGGGTCATCAGTTCGTCGAACTGATCGGGAAGCAGGGACTGCGGGCCGTCGGAGAGCGCCTCGTCAGGCTTGTTATGCACTTCCACGAGTAATCCGTCGGCGCCCACAGCGATCGACGCGCGTGACAGTGGCGTGACTTTGTTGCGCTTGCCGGTGCCGTGGCTGGGATCAACCAGAATCGGCAAATGGCTCAGCCGCTGCACGGCCGGCACCACACTCAGGTCGAGCGTGTTGCGGGTGTGATCGGCGAAAGTGCGCACGCCGCGTTCGCAGAGTGCCACGTTGTAGTTGCCTTCGCTCAGAATGTATTCGGCCGCCATCAGGAATTCTTCCAGCGTGGCCGACATGCCGCGTTTGAGCAGAACGGGCTTGCGGGCGCGTCCGGCACGCTTGAGCAAAGAAAAATTCTGCATGTTGCGGGTGCCGATCTGGATCACGTCGGCCCACTCTTCGACCAGGTCGAGCGACTCGTGGTCAATGGCTTCGGTGACAATCTTCAGCCCAAACTGCTGGCGGACCTCCGCCATGATGCGCAGGCCTTCCTCGCCGAGTCCCTGAAATGAGTAGGGCGAGGTGCGGGGCTTGTAGGCGCCGCCGCGGAAGAACTGCGCCCCGGCCCGTGAGACGCGCTCGGCGACGGCAAAGGCCTGTTCGCGGCTCTCGATGGCGCACGGCCCGGCGACGATCGCAAGCCCCGGGCCGCCGATAGTCGCCTTGGTTCCGGGGAAGCGGATGACGGTGTTCTCCTGCTTAAGCTCGCGGCTGACCAGCTTGTAGGGTTTCGAGACCTGAATGACTTCCTGCACGCCCGGCATTTCTTCCAGTGTGCCCGGTTCGATCTCCCCCTTGTTGCCGGTGATGCCAATGGCAGTCCGCTGCGCGCCCGGCATGGAGTGGGCGCGGTAGCCCATTTTTTCGATCTTCTGGCAAACGTTACGCACCTGCTCTTCGGTGGCGTGCGCCTGCATGACGACCAGCATAGGTTCACCCTAGGAATGACTCGTGTGGGAGCGGGCGACCCGCCCGCCCGAATCGAGCGAAATACGATTCTTCCCCGGCTGCAGGAGAAGCCGCTTAAACCAGTCTACCGTTGCCCGCGGGTGCATCGCAAATGGGGCAGGGGGCCGGGTAGTGTCCTAACGACACTACCGGGGGCCGGCCGGGTACACCGTGATGTGGCCGCTTCTGAATCCTGCACCTCTGGCCGGCATCCATATGGAACTGCTATCCAAATACTCTCCGGGAGTCCTCTTATGAAAGCAGCAGTCGTTCCCTCCGTCAACGGCAAGTGGGAAGTCAAAGAGTGGCAGACGCCCAAGGCCGGCCCCAATCAGGTCGTCATCCAGATTCATGCCAGCGGTCTCTGCTATACCGACGTTCACATTACACACGGCGTGATTCCCACGCAGTTTCCGCGCGTGCTCGGGCACGAGCCGGCGGGAGAGATCGTCGAGATCGGTCCTGGCGTCACGTCACGGGTGGTTGGTGATCGTGTCGGCGTGGGATGGCACCAGAAGGGATGCAGGCGCTGCGAGTGGTGCCTGCGGGGCAGGAAGGAGTTGTGCCCGAACGCGATCACGACCGGCATCGGTTTGCAGGGCAGCCACGCCGAGTACATGCTGGCGTATGCCGACGCGACCATGCCGATTCCAGACGCGCTCGGCTACGAGCAGGCCGCGCCGATCTTCTGCGCCGGATACACCGTGTGGAGCGGGCTGCGCCTGGCCGATCCCAAGCCGCACGAGCGCATTGCCGTGGTGGGCATCGGAGGACTGGGACATCTGGCTTTGCAATATTCGAAGGCGTCAGGGTTTGACACGATTGCGGTGACCCAATCGAAAGACAAGGGAAAAATGATTCGCGACCTGGGCGCGGATGAAGTAGTCGAGAACGGCGAGAAACTCATGGCTGCAGGGGGCGCGGATGTGCTGCTGGCAACTTCAACTTCCTGGTCCGCGACTGCCGAGGCGGCCAAAGGTATGCGCCCCAACGGCCGCATCATTCTGATGGGTGTAGGGCCCGAGCCGCTGGGTTACAATCCCGAACTCATGTTCAAGCGGGTCGCGCTGATTGGTTCCTCGCAAAACGGCCCCGAGTATCTCTACGAAGCGCTCGACTATGCCGCCAAGGGCAAGGTGAAGGTCGTCGAGGAAATCTACAAGCTGGATGAGATCGGCAAAGCCTATGACCGCGTGGCCGACGGCAAAGTGCGCTTCCGGGCCGTGATCACCATGAACTGAAGGCGGAGAGGTCAACGCCACGAAAAGGCTGGCTTCACTCAAGAGCGGTTTGTCTCCTTCCTGCTCTGAGGTATTCTGGGCGGGCCATGTTGCGGTTCATCCTCTGGCTGTTGAGCCAGCCTTTGTTCTGGGTCGCGCTGGGCGTTGCGTTTGGCCCCTTCTTCTTCGTGCGCGGATTCCTGCTGCTACGGCGGCAGCGGCTCATTGCCGACACCCCACGCTCCACTGTCCGCGGCGCTGCGCTGGGCCGGATCGAGGTGAGCGGCAGAGCGGTGGGTCCCTACACTCAGGTCTCTAAGTGCTCCGAATTATCTAAGCTGCCTTGCGAGGGCGGACAATGCCAGACTCGCCGTGAGTAGCCCCGTACCTGCGCTTCTCACGAGATCCCCACACGAGCAGAGTCCCCAGCGTAATTGCGAACGTCGCAAATGGGATAACCAGACCCGTCGTTACCAGTCTCCCCTCTCCAGCATAATTCCTGCGGCAATCAGCGCTAAACCTGCGAACTCAAGAAAAGCCAAACAGATGATCGTGACAGTTCCCAATTGGCCTTGGTGAAATGTAGGTGTGAAACCGCTTTCACACTATTACCGATGCAAGTACTTGCACGTCAGTTTGCCACTTTTGATGATGAAGTCCAATCTTAGATTCAATGTGCTACCCCTGTTACGATTCCGGTATTTGGAACAGAAAGGGGCCGCCATTCGATAGTTCTGCATTTCTGTGGTATAAACTATGCCCCTTTCCAGAAAGAGAGGCCTCAGTGGTCACCCCAAAACCACTATTAGGACACTACCTATCTACGACAGCCCGCGCCACATCCCCGCCCCACGTTGTAAAATCAAAGGCTATTCAATAACCGACGATCCTCTCTATGCCGCAGGAAGACATCACGAAAACAGCCGCGCCCTCCGCCGACCGCCCCACCGAGAGAAGCGACGAGCGCTACGATGCCCAGCGCGTCGAGGCGAAGTGGTCCGAGCGCTGGCAGCAGGATGCCTCGCTCTACGCCGCCGAGCGGAACTCGACTAAGAAGAAATACTACGTGCTCGAAATGCTGCCCTACCCCTCGGGCGTGCTGCACATGGGGCACGTGCGCAACTATGCCATCGGCGATGCGCTGGCTCGCTACATGTGGATGAACGGCTACAACGTGTTGCATCCCATGGGCTGGGATTCATTCGGCTTGCCAGCGGAAAACGCAGCCATTGCCAACAACACGCCTCCGCGCCAGTGGACTTTGCGCAACATCGCCAACATGAAGGCGCAAATGGGGCGCCTCGGCTTCGCCTACGACTGGTCGCGCGAGGTCACGACCTGCCTGCCGGAATACTACCGCTGGAACCAGTGGTTCTTCCTCAAGCTCTTCGAGCGAGGCCTGGCGTATCGCAAGAAGAGCAAAGTCAACTGGTGTCCGAAGTGCTGCACCGTTTTGGCCAACGAGCAGGTGGTGAACGGATGCTGCTGGCGCCACGAAGACACGCTGGTCGAGCAGCGTGAACTGGAGCAGTGGTTCCTGCGGATCACGAATTACGCGGATGAATTGCTGCACGACCTGGAAAAGCTCGCCGGCTGGCCGGAAAAAGTGCGCATCATGCAGCGCAACTGGATCGGCCGCAGCGAAGGCGCGCTGGTGGATTTCAAGCTTGACTATGCGGAAAACCACACCAAGTTCGGGCCGGCGGGATCGACCATCAGCGTCTTCACCACGCGCGTGGACACGATCTTCGGCGCGACTTCGGTGCAGCTTGCGCCCGAGCATCCCATCGTGGCCGATCTGACGGCGGCGAATCCGGATCTGCGCGCGAAAGTTGACCAGCTCATCGCCGAGCAGCGCAAAGCGAAAGAAGCGGGTGACATTGGCGAGATCGAGAAACACGGTGTGCCTACGGGCCGCTACGCGATCAACCCGTTCAATGGCGAGAAGGTGCCGGTGTGGGTGGCGAACTACATCGTGATGGACTACGGCACGGGCGCCATCATGAGCGTGCCCGCGCACGACGAGCGCGACTACGAGTTCGCGCAGAAATACAAGCTGGAGATCCGGCTGGTCATCCTCCCCATTTCGAACGATCCGGAAGAAACCATGGCCGAGCCGCAGTTACCGTTCACCGCGGAGCAAGGCTTGCTGATCAACTCTGGCAAGTACGGCGGCCTGACTTGTGAGGAAGCCATTCGGAAGATGTCCGCCGACGCGGAGCAGAAAGGCTTTGGCAAAGCCACGATAACGTACCGGCTGAAAGACTGGGGCATCTCGCGCCAGCGCTACTGGGGTTCACCGATCCCCATCCTCTATTGCGAGAAAGACGGCATCGTGGCGGTGCCCGAGAAAGACTTGCCCGTGATCTTGCCCGAGAACGTCGACATCACCCTGACGGGCGGTTCGCCGCTCGGCCGAGTGCCGGAGTTCGTGAACGCGACGTGTCCCAAGTGCGGTGGCCCGGCGCGACGCGAGACCGACACCATGGACACGTTCATTGATTCGTCCTGGTATTTCTATCGGTACACGGACGCGCGCAACGACCGTGCGCCCTTCGACGGGAAGACGGCGCAATACTGGTTCGGCGAACGGGGAATTGACCAGTACATCGGTGGCGTCGAGCACGCCATCCTGCATTTGATCTATTCGCGCTTCTGGACCAAGTTCATGCGCGATTTGGGCTTGATCACCAACGACGAGCCGGTCGAGCGCCTCTTCACGCAAGGCATGGTGATCAAAGACGGCGCGAAAATGTCGAAGAGCCTGGGCAACGTGGTCTCGCCCGATGAGATGGTGGCGCGCTACGGCGCCGATGCCGCGCGTCTCTACAGCCTGTTCGCCGCGCCGCCCGATCGCGATCTCGACTGGCAGGATTCGGGCATTGAGGGCATTCAGCGATTCCTGGGACGCGTGTACCGGTTCGTGAAGCAAAACGCCGATCCGGAGCACCCTGATTGGCGCGGAACCGTACCGACGAACTTAACCGGCTCCGCTGGGCGACTTCAGTGCAAGTTGCACCAGACGATCAAACGCGTCAGCGACGATTTCCAGGGACGCTGGCATTTCAATACTTGTGTCTCGGCGATCATGGAGCTACTGAATGATGCGAACCGAAGGATGATGGGAAGCCAAGACACTCGAAATCCAAATGCGGGAGAGTTCGTCAAAGGCGATCCGATTCCACTACCCCTCTTGGCAGAAGTGCAGCGCAATCTCGTCCTGCTGCTCGCGCCGTTCGCCCCGTATCTCGCGCACGAGCTTTGGGAGATGCTGGGTGAAACGGGAAGCCTGCTTCGCGCTCCCTGGCCGAAGTATGACGCCGTCCTGGCCAAGGAAGAAGAAGTCGAGATTCCTGTGCAGATCAACGGCAAGCTGCGCGGCCGAGTCGTTGTGCCTGCCGACGTCGCGGAAGAGTTTGTGATCGAGCGGGCGCTGGCGGATGAGAAGGTGCAGTCGTTCCTCGCCGGCAAGCAGGTGGTGAAGAGAATCTACGTCCCCGGTAAGATGGTGAATCTGGTGGTGAAGTGACGAAACGCAGTTGCCGGTTCCCAGTTGCCAGTTGTGAGGCTTGGGTACTGGCAACCGACGACTGGCAACTGACAACTGACTCATGCCTATTTCTCCCACGGCGGAAGGATTTCGCGCGGCGTTCCAGCGGCCGGCGCTGACGCTGGGGGAAATCACGTGGCGCTGGGTCACGGGCGCCACTGCCGCCGCGCTCTTCTTTTTCGGCCTCTTCGAATTGCTTGACACGTTGCCGGTGACCAGCGGCGAAATGCTGTTTCTGCGCACGCGGCATCCGTACCTTGTTGCCGAGGCGATTGCGCACATCTTTCGCGGAAGCCTGAGCCGCGCCGTGATGACCAGCCTGCTGGCGGGGTTGATGCTCGGCTTGCTGTGGATCGTGGCCGCGTCTTTGGGGCGGATCGCGACGGTCCGCGGTTTGCTGGATTATTTTCCCAGGAACCTTGGCGGGGCCTCGGCCGGCGCCCCCGTGGCAGAGACTGCAAGTAACGTCTCTACGAACTTGAACCCCTTCGAGACATTGACCCGACTCAACTTTCTGCGGGCGGTCGTGGCGGTGGCCGCCATCTTCGGATTCGTGGGGGCGGCGATATTAGCCGGTTTTGCCTCGCCGGACGCTGATCCCAGCCCGGGCTTGGCGTTCCTGCTTTTCTTGCCGCTGGCAGGGCTGATCTGTCTCGTCTGGTGGGCACTGAACTGGCTGCTCTCGCTTGCGGGCCTGTTCGCAGTTCGCGACGGCGAAGACGCCGTGGGCGCGATCTCGGCGGCTGTCGCGTTCTGCCGCGAACGGACCGGCGCCATCTTCGCAGTCAGCACCTGGACCGGGCTCGCGCATCTCGTTGCCTTCGTGGGAGCGACCACAGTCATCTCCATGCCGCTGGGTTTTGCTGGAGTGTTGCCGTGGCGGCTGGTTTTCCTGGGAGTGATTCTCGTGACGCTGGCATATTTTGTTCTTGCCGACTGGCTTTACATGGCGCGGCTAGCGGGATATGTCTGCATCGCAGAAATGCCGGAGGAGTTGCTGGCTCCGCCGTCGCCTCAGCCGATGCCCACGCCTCCTGGCGGACTGCAAGCCACGCCCGCGCCGCCGATTCAGACCACCATTGACCGGGACGAGGTGATTCTGAGCGACGAGCCAACCTCGCCGTAGAGACGTGGCTCGCTACGTCTCAGTCCAGGGGGAGCAAATTCCTGCTGAGCTCTTCTTAGGAACCAGTTAAGAAAGTTTGGAGAACGACGGCGATTAACGAACTGGTTGGAATCCGATGGAGCATGCCATGCCGCGAGTAGTACACGGCAATGGTTATCGTCAATAAGTGGTGATGTAAACCAATCACAACCTACCGCAAAGTGGGTGCCTTTTTATATTGCGTGTAATCGCGATTGCAACAGTCAGCGAATCGGACAACTTGCGGCCAGTTGATCCGTGGGATTTGCAACCAGCATTGGCCCCGGCAAACAACGTGGGAGCAACGAACTCTCACTCGCTGCTCCCTTCTTGCACCCTGGCCGGGTACTTCGCTGAATCCAACTACGTTACTGGTTGAGCGGTCAGCGATGGAAGAAGCCGCCAGCGCAGCCAGGGGCGTCCATCCTCACGTGAAAGCGGATGCCCTACAAACGACGTTCTCGTTTTCCTAGAGCGTGTTTCAAAGATCGTTCCCGGCGTCCCGGCGGTCCCCATAAGTGCCTTGAAATCAGGTCTCAGAGGTATCCGGGAATCAAGGTCGTTAATATTTGAAACACGCTCGAGACATTTTCTATCCCCCGAATTTTCGCTGTGGTCTCAATCGTTATTGCCCACCTGACAACCCAACCCTTGGGCGGAGTTCCGCTGTGGTCTTAGTGGTCCAACGAAGGACCGGCGATTGTCCTCCGCGGTTGTGTTGCCGGGGCAGGCAGCCTGCTAGTGGGAGCGATCATTCGGCTTGTGGCTGGTCTCTTTGTTCGGCGCTCGTCCTTGAATTGGCCACACCATCTTTAGAGCACGCAAATGCGACTAGGAACCCCTCCGTTCTCCTTGGTGTGGTGTACGCCCGGCGCAACAGGGTCTAGAATCGCTTTTCGTGATCTTGGTGGTACTCTGGGCCACCCCGGACGCGATTTGCCCTCAAAATGGCAGGCGAGAGGAAGATGACTGACGCAGAACGTTTCGCCACTGCCATGTCTCAGATCGCGGGGCCGTCGCCTGACCTGTGGCGAACTCACTGGCAAAGATGAATCGCCCGCTCACAAGCGACAGAGACGGGGCAGGGAGCGCAGCCCGCTTGACCGAGACTCCACATCTTCCGCCCGTGCTCGGCCAGGCGCGCAGTCCGATGATGACGGAGACTGCCAGGCCCATGCACGTTCTTACGCTGACGCCCTTCTATCCCTCAGAACACGACGATGCGGCCGGTTGCTTCGTCGCAGAGCCGCTAGATCCGCTCGCCAAGGCCGGCATGGTGAATACCGTCTTCGCGGTGCAACCCTTTTGTCGCGAAAGGCTTCGCGCCAGTTCGACGAGTGTGCCGGCGCAGTGGCTGCGCTACTTCTCCTTGCCGGGGGATTTCGGACTTCCGGCTGCAGGAGCCTTTCTTTTCGCGCGAATTGTCGGGCGAGTGCGCGAGCTGCAACGCCTCCGACAAGTTGACCTCGTGCATGCCCACGCGCCACTGCCATGCGGACACGCAGCCATGCTTTTGAACGCGGAGCTGGGACTGCCTTATGTCGTCTCGGCGCACGGCCTGGACGCCTTCTCCACCGCGCAGGTCAAGAGACGAGCCGGTGAATGGTGCCGCCGTGTTTCGCAGCGCGTCTACCGTTCCTCGCGCCGCGTGATTTGCATCAGCGAGCGGGTCCGTGAGGAGGTTCTGGAGGGCACAGGTCGCAGTTGCCGTACCTCAGTTGTGTACAACGGAGTAGATCCAGAGTTGTTCTCACCGGGGAGTGGAACGGCATCGTCCGGGCCGCTCGTGCTTAGCGTCGGCAACCTGATTGCGATCAAGGGGCACGACTTGCTTGTCCGCGCGGTTGCGTCGCTGGCCTCTGAGCTTCCTGCGCTTGCCCTGGAAATCATCGGCGACGGCCCGGAACATTCCTCCCTGCTGGCACTGGCTCAGAAAACCCAGGTTTCCGACCGCGTCCACTTTCTGGGGCGGCAGTCCCGGCACCAAGTGGCGGCGGCCATGCGCCGGTGTACTGTGTTTGCGCTCCCCAGCCGCAATGAAGGATTGGGTTGCGTCTACCTCGAAGCCATGTCAGTGGGCAAGCCGGTGATTGGCTGCCGCGGGCAAGGGATTGCCGAGATCATTCAGCATGGCGGCAATGGCTTTCTGGTTGGACCTGACAACGAAAAGGAACTTACGCTTGCCCTTGCCATGCTGCTCGGCGACGCCACGCGCTGCCGCAATCTGGGGGGCGCCGCGCGAGACACGATTCTGGAGAGGCTCACGTTGGCGCAGCAGGCGGAGCGCCTGGCGCGAATCTACCGGGAGTCGATCGCATGACCCGACGCCTGGTGCTTTTGACGGAGATCATCTCTACCTATCGCATTCCGCTCTTCAACGCTCTGGCCCGCCAGAGTGTATTAGCGTTTGACAGGGAGTGTGGAGGCGTACTCCTGACAGGGACGGAAATGCAACCCCCTGTCAGGCAATCCACATGTGGGTGTTGTTGACTTGCCCTGATGGGATACTTACCGAGGAAAGCCCCCGGCTTCATTCTCCCCCTGTTTCGGGCCGAAATGCCCGAGAGCTCCAATCTGGAAGCTCGCCTTATAGCGGCCGGATATCGCCGCCCAAGCACCCAAGCGTTTTCTGCATGTGCTCCCCCTTTCGAAGATTGCCTATCAATGACTCGCGGGGTAAGCCGGTTTACCAAACCGAATCATTCAGCAAGCCATCACGTTTTCCCTCCTTTACACTGTCTGCCCGATCTGAGAAACTCATCCTTGGAACCTCAATCCAGGCTCAGCCGGTCGTTAGTTAGCCAGTCCATCGTCATCCTCGACTTTGGCGCGCAGTACACCCAGCTGATTGCGCGCCGCATCCGTGAACAAAACGTTTTTTCCGTCGTGCTGCCCTGCACGGCCTCGCTCGACGAGATCAAAAGCTACGCACCCGCGGGCATCGTGCTTTCGGGGGCGCCGTGGTCGGTCTACGACAAAGACGCGCCGCCCGCCGACGCTCGTGTCTTCGAGTTGGGCGTGCCTGTGCTGGGCATCTGCTACGGATTGCAATTCATGGTGCATACGCTCGGCGGCAAAGTGCGTCCGGCCGCCAAGCGCGAGTACGGCCGCGCGGAAATTGATGTGGTTTCCGATTCCATCCTGTTTCAGGGCTTAGCCAAGCGGCTTGCGGTTTGGATGTCGCACGGCGACGAGGCGCTGGAACTGCCTCCCGGTTTCGAGTTGATGGCCAAGACCCACTACGCGGTGGCCGGCATTCAAAACACGGCGAAGAAATGGTACGCGGTTCAGTTCCATCCGGAAGTCCACCACACGCCGCAGGGCACGCAGATGCTGAGGAACTTTATCTTTCAGATTTGCGGCGCCAAGCCCACGTGGACCCCGCAGCACTTCATCGATTCGACCGTCGCGCAAGTGAAGCAGCAAGTCGGCAGCGGACGCGCCATCTGCGCGCTCTCCGGTGGCGTGGACTCGTCGGTTGCAGCTGTGCTGGTGAATCGCGCCTTGCGCGACGCCAAAGGCAAGTCGCGTCTGGCCTGCGTTTTTGTCAACAACGGAGTCCTGCGCAAAAACGAATTCGAGAAAGTGCAGAAGACACTGCGCGACAAGCTGGGCCTCCATGTCGATGCTGTGGATGCCACTGATCGCTTTCTCAGCAAACTTGCCGGCGTGAACGAGCCCGAGAAAAAACGCAAGATCATCGGCAACGAATTCATCAAAGTCTTCGAGCGGGAAGCGCGCCGCATCGAAAAAAGCGAAGGCAAGGTCAAGTGGCTGGTGCAGGGAACACTGTATCCTGACGTGATCGAATCGCGCTCGGTGCGTGGGCCGTCGCAGGTGATCAAATCGCATCACAACGTGGGCGGCCTGCCCGAGAAGATGAAGCTCAAGCTGATTGAGCCTCTGAAAGACCTGTTCAAGGACGAGGTGCGCAGAATCGGCCGCGACCTCGGCATGCCGGAAGAGATCCTGCAACGGCAGCCCTTCCCCGGCCCCGGCTTGGCCGTGCGCGTGCTGGGCGAGGTGACGCCGGAGCGGCTGGCGCTGCTGCGTGAGTGCGACGATATCGTAGTCAGCGAAATCAAAGAAGCTGGTCTTTACACGAAGGTGTGGCAGTCGTTCGCGGTACTGCTGCCCGTGATGTCGGTGGGCGTGATGGGC
>Ga0181536_10000852_pt1 | contig 36546 bp, 38 predicted proteins | sample PEATcosm2014_Bin_41_FD_121105 | JGI IMG/M metagenome (GOLD analysis project Ga0181536, IMG submission 121105) | Peatland microbial communities from MTU Mesocosm Facility, Houghton, MI, USA - PEATcosm2014_Bin17_60_metaG | ecosystem: Environmental > Terrestrial > Soil > Wetlands > Peat | place...
CGACGCCCCGATCGTGGGCATGGCGGCCGCGCCCACAGGCGGCGGCTACTGGGAGGTGGCCAGCGACGGGGGGATCTTCGCCTTCGGCACCGCCCGTTTCTCCGGGTCGATGGGCGGCCAGCCGCTCGTCGCCCCCATCGTGGGCATCGCCGCCGACCCGGACAGCGGCGGCTACTGGATGGTCGCCGCCGACGGCGGGGTGTTCAGCTTCACAGCCCCCTTCTACGGCTCGATGGGCGGCCAGCCGCTCGACGCCCCCATCGTGGGCATGGAGGTCGCCCCCGGGGGCACCGGCTACCGCTTCGTCGCCGCCGACGGCGGGGTGTTCAGCTTCCGCGCGCCCTTCGACGGGTCGATGGGCGGCCAGCACCTCAACCGGCCGATCGTCTCGATGGCCGGCATCTGATCTTGCTACCGGTCGCCCGGGCCCACCCATCCCCGCGCCGTGCGGCGGCGCGGGGATGGGTAGCCTGCAGGGGAATGGGTAGCTCGATCCCCCCCCGGCACCCATCGCGCCGCGCGGCCCGGGTCGTCCTCGCCGCCGCCTGCGCCCTGTCCGCACTGGCCCTGGGGGTCCCCGGCGCCGCGGTGCTCGGCGGTGCCGGGCCGGCCGCGGCCGCCACAGCCCCGGCCACACCGCCCGCCACACCCCCGGCGACACCCCCGGCCACACCCCCGGCCACACCGGTCGCCACACTCCCCCACGACCTCAAGTGGACGAGCGGGGCCCTGAAGCAGGACACCGGCGCGCCGATCGCCGAGTCCTCCCCGACCCCGGCCGACCTCCCCGGCGGCGAGGCCGTGGTGGTCGGCGATCGCAAGGGTGAGGTCTACGCCTACTCCCTGGCCGGCGGCACCGGGGGGAAGGCCGCCCCGGTCCCCGGCTGGCCGGTGGCCCTCGGGGCGCCGGTGACATCGACGCCGTCGGCCTCGGCCCTGGGGTCCGGCTCGCTCGACACCGTCTTCGTCGGGGCCGGCAACGCCGCCGACCCGACAGGCGGCGGCTACTACGCCATCGGCCCGACCGGCGGCGGCGCCCTCTGGCACACCGCGGTCACCGACCCGGACTCGGACACAAACCCGGCCTACGGGGTCCAGGCCTCCATGGCCGTCGGCCCGCTCTCGGGCGACGGACCCGACGTGGTGGCCGGCTCGCTCGACCAGGAGGAGTACGCCCTCGGCGCGGCCACAGGCAAGCCGCTCACCGGGTGGCCCTTCTTCACCTCCGACAGCGTCTTCTCCACCGCCGCCCTGGCCGACCTCTACGGCACAGGGGCCACCGACATCGTCGAGGGCGGCGACCAGACCGCCGGCTTCGCCCTGGGACAGACGTACACCCAGGGCGGCCACGTCCGGATCCTCGCCCCGAACGGCGACCTCGTCTGCCACCACGACACGGCACAGACGGTCGACTCCTCCCCCGCCGTCGGCGACTTCCTGGCCGGCGGGGCGACCGGCATCGTGGTGGGCACCGGCACATACTTCGCCGGCGCGCCGGGCACCGACGCGGTGCTGGCCCTCGGCACCTCGTGCCAGGTCGAGTGGTCGACCACCCTCGACGGCACCACGAGAACCAGCCCGGCCCTGGCCGACGTGGGGGGCACAGGGAAGCTCGACGTCGTCGAGGGTACCCGGACCGGCGCGACGGCCGGGAGCGTCTGGGTGCTCACAGGGGCGACGGGGGCGCCGCTCTGGCACGCCAAGGCCACCGGGGCGGTGATCGGGTCGGTGACCGCCGCCGACCTCACCGGCAAGGGGTACGACGACCTGCTCGTGCCCACCACCCAGGGGGTGGACATCTTCGACGGGAAGACCCACCAGCAGGTGGTGGTCCTGCACGGCGCCACAACAAAGACAACAAAGACAGTCCTCGGCTTCCAGAACTCGCCCCTGGTGACGAACGACCCCAACGGCACCGTCGGCATCACGCTCGCCGGCTACGGCGGCGGGGGCGGGGGCACCGGCTACGTCCTGCACTACGAGATCCCCACATCCAACGGCGCCCTGGCCGTCGGGGCCGGCTCGTGGCCCGAGTTCCACCACGACCCCCAGCTGACCGGGGACGCCGGCACCACCGACCCGACCACGCCGGCCTGCCAGACCCCCGCCGCCGTGCGCGGCGGCTACCAGCTGGTGGCCGCCGACGGCGGGATCTTCTCCTTCGGCGGCGCCCCGTTCTGCGGCTCGACCGGGGGCACGACCCTCAACGCCCCGGTGGTCGGCATGGCCATGACCCCCTCCGGCGGGGGCTACTGGCTGGTGGCCTCCGACGGCGGGGTCTTCGACTACGGCGGGGCGGGGTTCTACGGCTCGATGGGCGGGCTGCCGCTCAACGAGCCGATCGTGGGCATGGCCGCCACCCCCGACGGGAAGGGCTACTGGCTGGTGGCCACGGACGGCGGGGTCTTCGCCTTCGGCGACGCCCAGTACTACGGCTCGACCGGCTCCACACACCTGAACGCCCCGATCGTGGGCATCGCCCCGACCGCCGACGGCCTCGGCTACCGGCTGGTGGCGGCCGACGGCGGCGTCTTCGCCTACGGCGACGCCCAGTTCTTCGGGTCGATGGGCGGCAAGCCCCTGGTCGCCCCGATCGTGGGCATCGCCGACGACGTGGCCACCGCCGGCTACTGGCTGGTGGCCGCCGACGGCGGGGTGTTCGCCTTCGGCGCCCCCTTCGACGGCTCGACCGGCGGGGAGCCCCTGAACGCCCCGATCGTCGGGATGACGGCGACCGAGAACGGCGCCGGCTACCGGTTCGTGGCGGCCGACGGCGGGGTGTTCGCCTTCGGCACAGTCCCCTTCTCCGGGTCGATGGGCGGCCGGTCGCTCGACCGCCCGGTCGTCGGCATGGCCGGCCTCTGACCGCCGGCCGGGGGCTCAGGGCCTCTCGGGGCGGTAGCCGAGGCGGCGGAGCACCCACCGGGCGACCCGGCCGGGCTCCCTGGCCCGCTGGGCGGCCAGGGCCTCGGCCTCGTGCTCCTTGGTGAGCGGGCCGCCCAGCCGCCAGTAGCGGCCGCCCGCCTTGGGATAGCGGACGTAGTCGGGGACGCGAGGCAGCGGCGCCCTGGGCTTGCGCCGGCGCGGCCCGCTCGATCCCATCGCCGCAGTATGCCCCGGGCGAGGTGGCGTCGCCGGTCTATCGTTGGGTCTTCGGAAATTGGCGGGGTCCAGTGCTCGGCGTCAGCAGGCACCACGCACCGCGTGGGTCAGAACGTGCCCCACTGATCCACCAGTCAGGCGGTCCCGGCTCCTGCACTCGTGTTATTGAGGCACCCATCTGCGGATTGCTCCCTCCTTGGCGTCATCGCCGGGTACACACGCGGTACACCGAGCGTGTATAATGCGTGTATGCCAAAGGTTCGAACCAACATCGAGATCGAGGACACGTACCTCCAGGCGGTCATGGACCGCTACCACCTACGGACCAAGACCGAGGCGGTTGACCTCGCCCTACGCAACTTGGCGGGCCAGCCCATGTCCCGCGAGGAGGCGTTGGCCATGAGGGGCTCTCACTCAATCGGGAAGGTCCCCTGCGACGCCCAACCCAGAGGCAAATGATCCTGGTCGACACCTCAGCTTGGGTGGAGTACGACCGAGCAACCGGCAGCGCCGTCGACCGTCGTCTCACTGAGCTGATCACCGACGATGGGCTCATCGCAGTCACTGAGCCCATTGTCATGGAAATCGTCGCCGGCGCCCGGACTGACGAACGAGAGACCGAACTTCGCCGACTCCTGCTCCGATTCGAATTACTCACCTTCGACCCGGTGGTCGATTTCGACTCAGCAGCCAACATCCACAGAGCGTGCCGGCGAGTAGGCGTCACCCCGCGAGGGATGATCGGCTGCATGATCGCAGCTGTTGCCCTGCGCCATGGCGCGACACTCTTGGCCTTCGATGTTGACATGAGTCGAGTTGCCCACGTGACCGGCATCGGACTCGACCCCGATTCTCATCAGGGATGAGCCCACCATCCGGCGGTCGGGGGCTTCTGCGCGGCGAGTGGCTGGTGGTAGGGGGCGCTACCGGTTCAAGAACCGTCGATGCGACGCGTCGCGGCGAGTGACGGGGCGTGTTGGACCATCCGCACACATGAGGTGGTCTGCCCTCCTCAGTCTCCCTTCCCAGGGCCTCAAACGCGGTTGGTTATGCCGCGGCTCGTTGGCCGACTCAGCCGCCAACAGGCAGGGATCGCAATGCTGCTTCGATGTCGGCCGGTTCAGCTCGGACGCGCCAGTCAGCGGAGACGAACGCAGTGCGGACGATGCCGTCACGGTCGATCACGAAGGTGGCGGGAACGGGCAGAGAGCGCGAATGGTCAGCGTTCTGGTTGCGGGGATCGTTCTGGAAGACGTTCACTTGGAGATCCTCGAGGTCCCCCGCCAGCGTGAACTGCACCTTGTAGGCGCGGATCACTTCCTGATCGAGGTCGCTGAGCACGGGGAAGGCGAGCTCGTTCTTCTCGGTGAGCGAGAGGGTGTGATCTGCGGCCTGGGCGCTGATGGCCACGAGCGAGGCGCCGAGTTCGTGAAAGCGCGGCAGCGCCGCCTGCAGACTTCGCAGCTGGAGGTTGCAATACGGACACCACTCGCCGCGGTAGAAGACAACGACGACGGGTCCTTGAGCGAGCAGGTCCGCCAGCGTCACCGGTTGTCCGAGCGCGTCAGGCAAGGTGAAATTCGGCGCGTGGTCGCCGATGGCAAGGCCGGGAGCAATGCCCGACGAATCGATCTCGGCGACGCCCGCCTCGATACGCGAGGCGATCGCCTCGGGGATGTTGGCAGTGATCGCATCGAGCTGGGGCTGGAGTGCGGGAGTGGTCGTTGACATGGGATCTCCTTGCAACATAATGGACTGAGCAGTCCACTGTGACATCAGTAAAATGGACTGTCAAGTCCAAATACAGGGGAGCGGAGCCGTGACCGAGGCGACGACAACCGAAGCGATGACCTTGACCCGCAAAGGTCGAGAAACCCGACGGCGGATCATCGAAGCGGCCGCGGATCTCGTCTACGAGGGGACCGTGGCCGGCGTCAGCCTCGACGAGGTCTGCCGGGCGACCTCTACGAGCAAGTCGCAGCTGTATCACTACTTCGGAGACAAGAACGCTCTGGTCCATGCCGTCATCGGCCATGAGCGTGAGCGTGTCCTCGGCTTCCACCGCCCTGCACTGGAAAGCCTCTCGAGTTGGGACGACATCCAGCGCTGGCGCGACGCGGTCGTCGAGGCACAGGCGGCCCGCGCCTGTCGCGGCGGCTGTCCCCTCGGATCGCTCGCCAGCGAACTGGCCGGCCTCGACGAACCGGCCCGGACCCAGCTGTCCGATGCTTTCGTCGCTTGGGAAGAGCTTCTTGCCGACGGTCTGTCCAAGATGGTCGAAGCAGGAACCCTTCGAGCTGATGCCAACACCACGGATCTCGCGGTGAGCGTCATCGCCAGCTTGCAGGGCGGTTTGTTATTGGCCGAAATCGATCGCACCACTCGACCCCTCGAGGTCGCCCTCGACGCCGCGATCGCCTACTTACGGTCCTTCGCTCCGAGCGTCGGAAGGAACGACCAGTAGGGTCGAACCCTGGCTCTGTCCCAGCGCCCTGATCGGCGATCCCGAACCACTTGCGATGCTTGATGGTCGCGGTCACGACTGCCCGCCCAAGCGGGCTCGAAAAGACGCTATCGATAGGGAGTTCGGCTACGGCCGTCCCGCCGGAATTGAGCATTAGGAGATAGGTGTCCGGAGGTGCCGGGTCACTCCCCCTGCGCCATGATCCACACGTCATGGTGCGCGAGGATCAAGCCGCCGTGGAAGACCAAGGGATCCACCACGAGACGGGGACAGTTTCCCTCGGTCCGGGCTACGCCATCCCGACGCGACGGACAACGCTCAACAGGGCGGTCGTTCGGCGCGAGCTCGAGACCATCGGGGACGACCTGCACGCGAATGCCGTGGGAATCGTAGGCAGTGACGAATGGGGTGTGGATGCCGCTCGGCGCATTCCGCCTTGCTGAGGGTCCGGCCGACGCTATGGGACGACTGACCCGGGTGGACTGTGCGGTACTTCCTACGGTCCCGAGGAGATCGTCAGCGTGATTGTGCCGGTGTACGTCCCTGCATGGGCGTCTGCTGGGAACCTCATCCAGGATGTGATGGCCAAGGCAATCGCTCCCATGCCGCTTGTTGTCGATGCGCTGGCCACGGTCGTCGGCGCGCACGTCGTGCCGCCTGTCCCGCATGTCGCCGTGACGTCGACCGGATAGGTGACCGAATTCGAGGCAAGGCTACAGGTCGATGTCGCGGTGCAGGTTTCCTTCGGCACTTCGTTCGCACCCGCCGAGCTCGAGGAGCCGTTGAAACTGATCGTCGTGGGCTTGAAGCTGCAGGGGTGCTTCAGTGCGCAGGTGGTGGTACCAGTCGAATCGGTGAAGGGGGTGACTGAAGCGGTCACGGTCCAGCCTGATCCCGACCCCGTGGCGTCGATCGCGGTGAGTGTCAAACGCCCGTCCTGGTTGATGTCGTACCCATTGAGGGTGTTTGACCACTTGATTGTGGACGAGGCTCCGATTGACAGTGAGCCCCCGGTCACTGTGGCCTGTCCGGTAATGGTGCAGAGTGGCGTTGATTTGTCGAGTTGCTTACAACTACTGGACGAGGCGGTCGAGGACACGAAGACCATCGGTCCAAGGGCCAGGACCCCCACTACCAACGCCCGCCCGGCCCACTTCGCCGACCCGTGGGACATTCGCAGTTTCAACATTGGTCCACCCCCTGTGCCCTCCACCAGGAAAGACCCTCGCAGTCTGCCACCAACGCGTAGCGGCAACAACTGTAAAGGCCGTGGTGAGCTTCACCCAGGAGAACGGGGCGGTGACCTGGAACTTCGCAGACCGTCGGAGGAGTCAGGCTCCAACAGCCACCTGCCTTCTGCGATCTACCTGCGAAGGGCTTGCAGGACGCGATCTCCCCAGTCGGCTGGCTGAGCTTGCGGTTCCGAAAGTTCGGCCATGTCAAATGGTGCCCACCGCCACAGGCAAGCTGCCACCTACTGCGCGCCCATATCGAAGTGGGGCGCGTCCCCGAGGTGCCGGTCGCGGGCAGGAACTGACGCGAGCGCGGCCAGGCTGAACCGATCACACCCCGCTCATTTCCGAAGTGCCCTATCGTCGCCCCCGTGAGCGCCCCCGTCCCGCCGGCCGGCGCCCCCTGGGCGCGGATCCCGGGTGCAGCCCGGCTGAGGCGGTGGAGCCGGCGGCCCACGCCGGCGGCCCGGGCCGCCGCGCTGCGGTCAGCCGGGCGCGCCGGGTCCGGGCCGGGCCACCGCCACCAGGTGGAAGAGCCGGCTCAGCTGGCGGTAGGGGTCGCGTCGGGCGGCCTCGACCTCGACGGCCAGGAGGTCGTCGGTGAGCTCGGGCTCCTCGCCGAGCCACCCGTCGGTGAACAGCCGCACCCCGTACCAGGCGACGGGGTCCACCCCGCCGGCCTCCAGGAGCGCCGAGAGCCCCTCGACCGTGTCCCCCCGGGCGAGCAGCCCCAGCCCGTTCACCGACGCCGTGGCGTCGAAGGCGGCCAGGGCCTCGGCCCACTCTCCCCGCAGCGCCGGACGGACGGCCAGGGCGCGGCCGTTGCGGGCCACGATGGAGACCACGCCGCCGGGGGCCGCCAGCGCGCAGAGGGCGGCGACGAGGGGGGCGGGGTCGGGCAGGTACATGACCACCCCGTGGCAGAGCACCGCGCCGAACCCCTCGCCCAGCACCGCCGGGGCCGCCTCGCCCGAGGCGCGCACCAGGCGGACCCGGGCCCGGACCTCAGCCGGCTCGGCGGCCAACCGCCCGGCCGCCCGATCGAGCATGGCCGCCGACGGGTCCACGACGGTCACCTCGTAGCCGGCGCGGGCGAGGGGGAGCGACTGGTGGCCAGCGCCGCCGCCCACGTCCACCACCGCGGCGGGCGGCGGCGGCAGGTGGTCGAGGAGCTGGCGGTGGATGACGTGCGTGCGGACCCGGCCCCGGACCGAGCGGTAGTGGCCGTCGACGAAGGCCGGGGCGTGGGCCGCCCACGCGTCGTCGTCGGGGCGCTCCTCGGTCACGGGCCCATCATGGCGGACCGCCGGAGGGCCGCCGGCGCGCGCCGCAGGTCGGGCGCCCGCCTCTTGGCGGTGCTGGTGGCCGTCTCGGCGCTTGCGGGCACGGCCCTCGCCGAGCCGCTCCCGGCCGCCGCCGCCCCGGCGGGGGCCCCCGTCCCCTACCAGTACGTCGCCAAGGGGTACACCGAGCTCCTCGGGCGCGCCCCGAGCCCGGCGGAGTGGACCGCCGCCGTCTCGTACTTCCGCCGGGCCGGGTGCACCGTGGCCTCGCTGCGGCGCTTCGGCGACCGGCTGGTCTCCTCGGCCGAGTACCGCCGCGACTACCCACCGTCGGCGGCGGCCGACCCGGCCATCGTCCTCACCCTCTACCGCTTCGTGGTGAACCGCGAGCCCGGCGCCGCGGGCTTCGTGGCCGGGCGAGACGCCCTCGCCTCGGGTCGGTCGGGCCCGGTGGCCCTCGCCGACCGCCTCTACGCCTCGGCCGAGTTCTCCGGGCTGACCGCCCCGGCCATCTGCAGCGCCACCGCCCCGGGCTACTGGTTCGGCCGGCCCGGCGACTGGAACGGCTTCTTGGCCATCCAGACCCCCGGGCGCGGCGCGCCCGGCCCCGACTCCTCCGAGGCGGCCCTCCAGGGGTTGCTCGACGCCCGCTCGGCGGCGGGCGGCGGCACCGTCGCCCTCCCCCCCCGCCAGGTGACCGGGCTCACCACCACGCTCGTGGTGCCCGGGAACGTCACCCTCACCACCCGGGGCGACCCCGACCCGGACCGCTACGCCGAGATGGCCCGCCTCGTCCGGCTCCCGGGCTTCGCCGGGCTGCCCGGCTACTCGGGCAAGGAGCTGGTCCGCCTCGAGCCCGGGGCCCGCCTGGCCCACCTCTGGGTGGACGGCCAGCGCGACGCGCCGGACCCCAACACATTCTTGGTCTTCGACGTGCGCATGCTCGGCGGGGTCGGCACCACCGTGGCCGACGACCGGCTCGGCAACACCTACGGCGCCAGCACCCTGGAGGACGACAGCGGCGACGCCAACGTGCCCGGGGCCACCACCTGCTCGCGCAACGTGGTCTCGGACAACCTGGTGGAGGCGTACTCGTCGGCCCACACGGCCCCCCCGGGGGAGCCGCCGACCGACCACCCCCAGGCCGACGGGCTCGGCATCTACTGCACCCACACCAGTGTCGAGGGCAACGACATCGTCGACGTCTCCGACACGGGCATCGTCCTGTTCGACGGGGCGTCGTTCCTCGCCTCGGCCCCGCCCCAGCTCTCGGTGGTCGCCCACAACGCCATCGTCTCGGCCGGCAACTCCTACTCCTTCGGCATCGCCACCGACCCCTCCTACTCGCTGGCCTTCGGCTTCGACCCAGGCGGCGACCCGCCCGGGACCGTCTCCCGGCGGTTCTCCGACGGGCCGGGGACGGCGCTGATCGCCGACAACGTGCTGTGGAGCGGGGAGCGCACCCACTTCGACGTGCTGCTCAGCTCGGGGACCCACGACCTCTTCGGCTCGGCCGCCCACCAGAACTGTTCGATCCCCGACGCAGCCGGGCAGGCGGCGTGCGGGGCCGGGCGCAACGCCACCGGGGCGCGCTGGGTCGACAACTCGAGCGCGGGGTTGCTGGTCGACGTGGAGATGGGCATCTACGTCGGCGGGACGTCCGACGCCGTCTTCGTCGGCGACCGCTTCGACCACCTGGTCGAGGTGGCCGGGGGCACGTGCCCCAAGGCGGCGGTGGTGGTCGCCCCCGGCTACGCCCCGGGGCTGCGCATCGACCTCCCAGTGCACGTCGACACCGCGCTCCACAGCGACAGCTGCGTCAACCCGACGTTCTGAGCGCCACCCGCTCGACGAAGGCGCCGTAGCGGGCGACGATGGCCGGCCAGCGGTAGTTGGCCTCGGCGTAGCGCCGGCCCCGCCGGCCCAGGGCGGCGGCGAGGGCGGGGTCGCCCAGGAGCCGGTCGAGGACCGCCTCGAACTCGCCGAAGCCGGCGAACCACAGCCCGCCGCCCGACCGCTCGCAGTGCTCCCGGGTCGCCTCGCAGCCGGCGTTCACCACCACCGGGAGCCCGGCCGTCATCGCCTCGACCACGACGAGGGAGAACGACTCCCACGGCGACGGCGAGACCAGGGCCGCCGCCCCCCGCAGGAGCCCCCACTTCATCGCCTCGTCGACCGGGCCGGCCACCACGACGTCGGGGTGGGGCTCGGGGGGGTCGATGACCTGCCCGGCCAGCACCAGGCGGAGCGGGCCGGGGTGGCGGGCCTTGTAGGCGCCGAACCAGCGCCCGAGCATCCCGGTCCCCTTCTTGTCGTCCACCCGGCCGATGCAGACGAGGTAGGGGGCGTCGGTGAGGCCCAGGGCCCGGCGGGCCGCCCCGGGTGTCCCGACCGCCTCCTCCACCCCGAGCCCCACGACCACCTGGGGGGTGGCCGCCACCTTGAACCGCCCGACCACCAGCCGCCGCTCGCTGCGGGTGTGGAAGGCGAAGCCCCGGACCGCCTGGAACACCGGGGCGAACACCGGGAGGGCGAGCGGCGGCTCGTCGTGGGCCGCCGGGTGCAGTACGGCTCGTGCCGCCACCCGGGGGACGCCCCGGACGGTCGGGTAGTAGAGGTAGGGGTAGAAGGCGACGACGTCGGCGTCGCTGGCCGCCACGGCGTCGACCAGCGCCGGGCACCGGGGGCCCTGGAGGTCGATCCACCTCTCGGCCTCGGCCATGGTCGCCGTCCCCGGCGAGGCGAGCAGCCCCCCCGAGTAGGGGTGGAACGACGGGTCGCGCCCGGCCGCCGAGCGGATCCGGTGGACGACCACGCCCTGGATCGTCTCGGTCCCCGGCGCCAGCTCGTCGGCCCAGGTGAGGGCGTCGGTGGCGCAGGTGGTGAAGACCTCGACCCGGTCGCCCCGCCCGGCCACCAGGTGCTCGGCCAGCATGCGGGCCCCGGTCTCGGCCCCACCGTGGATCTGGGGGCCGTAGCGGGGGACGACGAAGGCGAGCTTCATGGGACGTGGCGGCGGTCAGTAGACGCCGCCAGCCCCCTTGCCCCGCCCGACCACCTCGGTGAGGAAGCGGGCGTACCGGGCGATCAGGACCGGCCAGTCGTAGTGGCGCTCGACGTAGGCCCGGCCCCGCTCCCCCAGGAGCCGCCGGAGCTTCTCGTCGGCCAGCAGCCGGTCGAGCACCGCCTCGAACTCGCGGTAGCCGGCGAACCACAGCCCCCCGCCCGACCGCTCGCAGTGCTCCCGGGTTGGGTCGCACAGGGCGTTCACCACCACCGGCACCCGCTCGACCCAGGCCTCGAGGACGACCAGGGAGAACGACTCCATGGCCGACGGCGAGACCGACACCGTGGCGTCGCGCACGATGTCCCACTTGTCGGGCTCGTCCACCACCCCGGTGAGCACGATGTCGGGGTGGGGCGGGATCTTGGCCGAGACCGGCCCCACCAGGGCCAGGGCCAGCGGGCCGGGGTGGCGCTCCTTGTAGGTGGCGAAGAAGGCGGCCAGCATCGACGACCCCTTGTGGTCGTCGACCCGGCCCACGCTCACCACGTAGGGGCGCTCGCCGATCCCGAGCACCTCGCCGCCCCGCCGGCCGGTGGCCGCCGACGCCCCCACCCCCAGGCCGAGGACGATCTGGGGCCGGTCGGCCGTCGGGTGGACCCGCTGGACGAGGCGCCGCTCGGCCGTGGTGTGGAAGCAGAACCCGTCGGCGCTGGCGTAGGTGCCGCGGAAGACCGGCAGGTAGAGGGCGGGCTCGTCGTGGGCCGCCGGGTGGAGGACCGCCGGGCGCGGGCAGCGGGCGATCCCGCGCACCGTCGGGTAGTGCAGGTAGGGGTAGAAGGCGACCACGTCGGCGTCGGTCTCGCACAGCGCGTCCACCAGGTCCGGGGCGACCGGGCCGTTCAGGTCGACCCACCGCTGGGCCTCCCGCCGGGTGGCCTCGGTGGGCGCCACCCGCAGCCGGCCGTCGAGGCCGTAGAAGTCGACGTCGCGCCCGCCGACGGCACGGAAGCGGTGGACGTCGACGCCGTTGAGGGTGCCGTCCCCCTCGTCGAGCACGTTCTCCCACGTGAGGTGGTCGAGGGCGCAGGTGGAGTACACCTCGACCTCCCACCCGCACAACGAGACCAGGTGCTCGGCCAGCTGGCGGGCGGCGGTCTCGGCCCCGCCCATCACCGCCGTGCCGTAGCGCGGCGTGCAGAAGGCGACCTTCACCGCACGGCCGCCTGCGGCTGCGCCGCCACACCGGGCGGCGGGCCGGCCACGGTGGCGACGGCCTCGACGGCGAGCCGGGCGGACCCGGCCAGGGTGTGCCGGGCGACCTGGGCGTGGCCGGCGGCCACCAGCCGCGCCCGGAGGGCGGGGTCGCAGACCGCCCGGTGGACGGCGGCGGCCACCAGGGCCGGCTCGGCCCGCCCGAGCAGCAGGCCCGCCCCGCCGAGCGTCCCCTCGACCGCCCCGGCCGAGAGGGCCACCACCGGGACCGAGGACCGCATCGCCTCTAAGAGGGGGACCCCGAACCCCTCGTGCACCGAGAGCGAGACGTAGGCGTCGGCGGCGGCGTAGTAGGCGGCGAGGGCGGCGTCGGACACCTCGCCGGTGATGCGGACCGCCTCGGACAGCCCGAGGTCGGCCACGAACCCGCGCAGCGAGGCCAGGTAGCGCCGCGACGGGGTGGGCCCCACCAGGTGGAGCCGGGCCGCCGGGTCGTAGCAGCGGCGGTACGCCCATACCGCCTTCACCAGGTCGTGCTGGGCCTTGGAGGGGACCAGCCGGCCGACGAAGAGCCAGTCGGCCCCGCCAGCGGCCTTGCCTGCCCGGAGGCGGGCCGCCACCCGGGGGTCGGGCGGGGCGGCCAGGCGGTCGAGGTCGACCAGCACCGGGACCACCGCCGTCCGCCGGCACCCGGCGGCCACCAGGTCCGCCTCGTTGAAGGCGCTGTCGGCCAGCCCGAGCGCCGCCTTCGGGGCGAGGAGCGCCAGCTGGTCGAGGGCGGCCGCCGAGCGGGCGGCCGACGCCGGGTCCCAGTCGCCGTAGAGCTCGGGGTGGGTGACGTTGTGGTAGTCCAAGACGAGGGGCTCGGGGCGGCCGGCCAGGAACTCGGCCACCGCCGAGGAGGTCGAGAACTGGTAGACGAGGACGTCGCCCGGAGCGGCCCGGGCCGGGTACTCCTCCACCGGCACGGTCTCGGCGAGCAGCTCGTCGTGGGTGGCCTCGGCGAAGATCTCCGACCGCCAGCCGGCCTCGCGCAGCGCCTGGCGCAGCAGGAGGGTGTGGCTGCCGGTGGCGTCGCGGGCGATGAGCGCCGGCACGAACTGGTGCACGGCCCTGGCGGGCGGCGGGCCGTCACCGGCCGCGTCGGGCGCGGGGCTCACCGGTTGGGCGGCGCCCCGCGCAGCACGGCCGTCACCAGGTAGTCGGCGCCCGACGGCCCCTCGGTGACCGACGCCTCGAAGCCGAGCGACCCGAGCAGGTGGACCCAGGTTCCCGGGCGCAGCGGGCGTCCCGAGGCGAGGTCGGCCTCGGGCGGGGCCTCCGCCGACGCCCACCCGGCCAAGGAGAGGGAGTGCACGACCAGCGTGGCGTCGGGGGCCAGCCGGTCGCAGAGCACGCCGAGCAGCTGGTCGCGCTCGCCGTGGGTCATCGGGTCGACGACCCCGGAGAGCACCACCCCGGCGAGCGCCGCCGGCTCGACCGCCCGCAGGTGCTCGATCGCCCCCTCCTCGCGCAGGTCCGTGCCGTCCAGCTCGCCGCGGTCCACCGGCCCCGGGCGCGGGTCCACCCCGTAGGCGTCGACCCCCGCGGCGATGAGCCGGCGCACCAGCCACCCGTCCCCCGAGGCGGCGTGGAGCACCCGCCCGCGGGCGGCGGCGAGGGCCCGCACCGCCCCGTCGACCCACCAGGCATCCGGGCCGACGGCCCAGGCCGCCTCCACCACGCTCGAGGGCGCCACCTGCTGGGCGTCGAGCTGGCGACCCAGCTCGCCCACCCGGTCGTCGAGGAGGTGAAGCGAGCGGCTGACGGCGGCGGCGAACTGGCTCACCTGGTGGGTGACGTAGCCGATGTACCAGAGGTTGAGGGTGCGCAGCCCCTTCTTCACCAGCGCCCCGCCCGACTTGTTGGACCCGATGGGGACGACCGGGTCGATGAAGGCGGCGGCGTCGACCATTCGCAGCGACTCGCCCAGCCCCCCGCCGCGCCCCGACAGCGGCGAGTGCTCCAAGAAGAGCTCGTCGAGCTCGCGCTCCAGGCGGGCCGGCAGGTCGCCCGAGGCGCGCTTTCTTGCGACCTCCGCGTCGATCTCGGCCATCACCTGGGCCAGGTACGCCCGGTCGGCCGCCTCCGTCGCCCCGCCCTCCTCCGCCGCCAGGCTCACGCGTGCGCCTCCAGCCCCAAGAGGGCGGGGTCCTCGGCCAGCCGGTCCGCCGGCACGACCGTCGGCTGCACCGAGAGGGCGACCATCCCGGTCGCCCGGCCGGGGTTCATCATCTCGAACTCGCACGCCGGCTCCCGCCAGTCGTAGAGGATGCCGCCGGGGCCGTAGATGCCGACGTTCACGTAGTAGGCGCCGTCGAAGAGGGGCATGCCCTCGTAGATGAAGTCGAGGGCGCCGGGCCCGACCTCGGCGGCGACGGTCATGCCGAGGATCTCGGTGTCGGTGCGAAAGACCAGCGAGCCGTCGTGCATCCGGATCTCGACGGCGAAGATGGTGTCGCGGGCCGCCGTCTGGGCCTGGTAGCCGACCCGGACCACCAGGGTCTCCCCCAACAGCAGGTACCGCCGCTGGTCGGCGCCGGGGTAGTAGGCGGTCACGTCGGTGAGCCGGACCGGCCTCGAGCTGTCCGTCGCCTCGGGGACCGGCGCGGCGCCGAGCGTCACCGACTCGGGGCCGGGGGCCGCGGCCGCTGCCTCCGGGGGCTCCTCGCCCCCGCCCATGGCCAGCTCGTCGCCGGCCTCCATGAGCTCCTCGCGGAAGATGCGGACTGCCTCGCCGGGGACCCCCATCCCGATCATCTTCCCGTCGGAGAGCACCACCGCCCGGTCGCAGATGGCCCGCACCTGGTCCGGGGAGTGCGAGACGAACAGGATGGTCCGGCCCTCCTTCTGGAACCGCTTGATCCGGTCCATGCACTTGCGCTGGAACCGCTCGTCGCCCACGGCCAGGACCTCGTCGATCACCAGCACGTCGGGGTCGACGTTGACCGCCACGGCGAAGCCCAGCCGCACGTACATGCCCGAGGAGTAGAACTTCACCTGGTTGTCGATGAAGTGGCCGAGCTCGGCGAACTCCACGATGTCGTCGAAGAGGTGGTCGACCTCGCGCTTGGAGAGGCCGAGCATCGAGCCGTTCAGGTAGATGTTCTCCCGCCCGGTGAGGTCCTGCTGGAACCCGGCGCCGAGCTCGAGCAGCCCGGCCAGCTTTCCCCGGACGACCACCTGGCCCGAGGTGGGCTGGAGCACGCCGCACACGCACTTTAGGAGCGTGGACTTTCCCGAACCGTTGCGGCCGAGGATGCCGACCGTCTCGCCCTCTTGGACATCGAAGGCGACGTCGCGCAGCGCCCAGAGGTCCTCGTAGGGGACGCGGCCGGCGTGGATGAGCTTCTCCTTGAGCGAGGTGTACTTCTCCTGGTGGAGCCGGAAGCGCTTGGAGACGCCCTGGATGTCGACGGCCATGGTGCCCACCGGCCTAGAGCTCCTCGGCGAAGTTGCCGGCCAGTCGTCCGAAGACGACCATGGCGAGGTAGAAGAGGGCCAGCGCCACGGCGAGGACGAAGGCGTCCGCCCAGATGTAGGTGATCACCGGCCAGCCCGGCAGCAGCTGCGCGGTCACCCGCGGCGCGCCGGGCGGGACCTTTGTGGTCAGCTGCACCAGGCCGGGACGGTCGTAGAGCACCCGCTGGAAGGTCATGACGACCGGCGACATCGGATTGAGGAAGTACAGCCACTCGCGCCACTTGCCCGCCCCCAGCATGTGGGGCTGCAGCGAACGGTTGAAGGAGTACACGATCGGGCACGCCCAGAACCAGGCGGCACCCACCAGCACCTCGATGAGGTGCTGGGTGTCGCGGAGGTAGACGTTGACCGAGGCGAGGAAGATCCCGAGCGCGCACGAGAAGACCAGGGTGGGGATCATGGCCACGAGCAGCAGCCAGATCAGCGACCACGCCGGGGACATGTGCAGCACGACCATGAAGATCGCCATGACGCACGCCTGGAAGAAGAAGAACACGCCGGCCGACCCGATGGCCGCCAGGGCCAGGATCTCCCGGGGGAACGACACCTTCTTCACCAGCCCGGCGTTGTTGACCACCACCCCGGTGGCGGTGATGACGCCGGTCGAGAAGAAGTTCCACAAGAGGAGCCCGGAGAAGAGGTAGATCACGAAGTTCGGGATGCCGTTCTTGAGCAGCACCCCGAACACCAAGGTGTAGACGGCCAGCGTCATCGCCGGAGAGAGCATCGACCAGAGAAGCCCCAGGAAGGAGTTCTTGTACTTGACCTTGATCTCGGTCCGGACCAGGTAGACGAGGAGCTCGCGCGAGCGCCAGATCTCGGCCAGGCGCTGCCGGACGTTGATATTGGCCGACACCACCCGGGTGACCTTGACCCGCTGCGCAGGCGGCCCCTCCAGCGAGGGCTCGGCCATCGGCGAGGCGTCGGGCACCCGGTCGGGCGGCCGGTCTTTCGGTCGGGGCCGGGCGCCGGGCGGCGGGACCGGGGCTTCGAGGGCCACGCTCAGCTACCGGCCACCTGGGCGGCCGACCGGTCGATCACCTGGTCGATGAACCCGTACTCGCGCGCCTCTTCGGCGGTGAACCACCGGTCGCGGTCCGAGTCGGCCTCGATGCGCTCGATGGGCTGCCCGGTGTGGAAGGCGATGCGCTCGGCCATCATCCGCTTCAGGTAGACGATCTGCTCCGCCTGGATGGCGATGTCGGCCGCCTGGCCCTGCATCGACCCCGAGGGCTGGTGCATGAGGATGCGGGCGTGCGGGAGGGCGAACCGCTTGCCCGGCGTCCCCGAGCACAGGAGGAACTGGCCCATGGAGGCGGCCAGCCCCACGCAGATCGTGCTCACGTCGGGTCGGACGTACTGCATCGTGTCGTAGATGGCCAGGCCGTCGGTGACCGACCCTCCCGGCGAGTTGATGTAGACGGAGATGTCCCGCTCGTGGTCCTCGGCCTCGAGCAGGATGAGCTGGGCGCAGACCACGTTGGCCGTGTTCTGGTCGATGGCGCTGCCGATGAAGACGATGCGCTCCTTCAACAGGCGCTGGTAGATCTCGGCGGAGGGTTCGGGGCCGCCGGCGGCGGACAGGACCGGGGGGACGAGGGGGTCTCTTGCCATGGCCAGAGGCTACCTGGCCGGGGGGTCCGGCGGTGTCACCGACGGGCGGCGCACCGCACCGGCCGTAGACTCGACGGGCGCCCGCCGCACGGGCGCCGCTGCGGGCGTGGCGGAACTGGTAGACGCGCCGGGTTTAGGTCCCGGTCCCTTCGGGGGTGGAGGTTCGAATCCTCTCGTCCGCACGCCGTCGCCCGGACGCGGCCCTGGGTGGGGCGGTGCGGCCCGGTTGGGCGCGCCCTGGCCGGGCGGGCCAAGCTGGGCGGCGTGAGCCACCTGGTCGCCGCACCCGACAAGTTCCGGGGCACGGCCGGGGCGACCGAGGTGGCGGCGGCCGCCGCCGGGGCGGCTCGGGCGGCCGGGTGGACGGCCGACGAGGTGCCGATGGCCGACGGCGGTGAGGGGACGCTCGAGGCGGTGGGCGGGGAGGTCCGGCACACCACGGTCTCGGGCCCGCTCGGCCGGCCGGTCGACGCCGAGTGGCGCATGGTCGAGGTCGGGGACGACGGCCCGACGGCGGTGATCGAGATGGCCCGGGCCGCCGGGCGGGCGCTCCTCCCCTCCCCGACCGGGGACGACCCGGTGCGGGCGACGACCACCGGGGTGGGCCAGCTGGTGGTGGCGGCCGTCGACGCCGGTGCCCGCCGGGTGGTGGTGGCGGTCGGGGGGTCGGCCACCAGCGACGGGGGCCTGGGGGCGGTCGAGGCCATCGGGTCGAGGGAACGGCTCGGCGGGGCGGCGCTGGTGGTCGCCTGCGACGTCCGCACGCCCTTCCGACAGGCGGCGGCGGTGTTCGGCCCGCAGAAGGGCGCCACCCCCGAGCAGGTGGCGGCGCTCACCCTTCGGCTCGACGACCTGGCCGAGCGCTACCGGGCCGAGGCGGGGGTGGACGTCGACCGGCTGGAGGGGGCGGGGGCCGCTGGCGGGCTGGCCGGCGGACTGGCCTCTTTGGGCGCGCGCCTCGTGCCCGGGTTCGAGCTGGTGGCCGAGCTGACCGGGCTGGCCGGGCGGGTGGCCGCCGCCGACCTGGTGGTGACCGGGGAGGGCCGCCTGGACCCGTCGTCGTTCGAGGGCAAGGTGGTCGGCGGGGTGGTGGCGATGGTGGGCGGCCGGGTGCCGGTGCTCTGCGTGGTGGGCGACGCCGACCCCGAGACCGCCGCCCACCCCCCGGTCGGCGGTCCCGGGGTCGAGGTGGCCAGCCTCACCGCCCTCTACGGCCCCGAGCGCGCCACCGGCGAGGTGGTGGCCCTGGTGGCCGAGGTGGTGGCCGGCTACCTGGCCCGCCACCGCACCGCCCGCTGACCCGGCGCCGTCTTGCCCCGCCGGCGGCGCGTCGGCCATGCTGCCGGGGCCGCCCGGCGTCTTGTGCCGGGCCCCGCGGCGCCGCCAGTGCCCGGGGCGGGCGCTGACCGAGAGGTAGGAGGACTGCAATGGGACTGCTCGACGGCAAGGTCGCCATCGTCACCGGCGCCGGCCGGGGCATCGGCCGTGAGGAAGCGCTGCTGTTGGCCAGCGAGGGCGCCACGGTCGTGGTGAACGACGTCGGCGCGTCGCTGCAGGGCGAGGGCGGCGACGTCCACCCGGCCCAGGAGGTCGTCGACACCATCACCGCGGCGGGGGGCACCGCCTCGGTGAACGGCGACGACATCAGCTCGTGGGCCGGCGCCAAGAACGTCGTCGAGCAGGCGGTCGACTCCTACGGCTCCCTCGACATCCTGGTGAACAACGCCGGGATCCTCAGGGACAAGATGTCCTTCAACATGGAGGAGTCGGACTGGGACGACGTCATCCGGGTCCACCTGAAGGGCCACTTCGCCCCCTCCCACCACGCCGCCGTCTACTGGCGCAACAAGGCCAAGGGCGGCGAGCCGACCTCGGGCCGCATCATCAACACCTCCTCGGAGGCCGGCCTCTACGGCAACGTCGGGCAGGCCAACTACTCGGCCGCCAAGGCGGGCATCGCCTCGATGACCTGGGTGCTCGCCCGCGAGCTCGGCCGCTACGGCGTCACCGCCAACGCCATCGCCCCCCGGGCCCGCACCCGGATGACCGAGACCCTCTTCGGGGAGATGGCGGCCGCCGGCGACGGCGGCTTCGACGCCTGGGACCCCAAGAACGTGGCCCAGCTGATCGGCTTTCTGGCCAGCGACGAGGCGGCCGACGTGAACGGCCAGGTCTTCGTCGTCTTCGGCGGCGACATCTGGGCCATGGGCGGCTTCCACCCGGTCGGCGAGGTCCACCGCGACCACGGATGGACCCCCGCCGAGCTGGCGGCGGCCAAGGGCGAGCTCTTCAAGGGCATCGACTCGGGCATCCCCAAGTTCAGCTTCTTCTAGGGTTCTTCGAGAGCCGTCGGGCGCGGCCGCCCCCCGCTGGGGCACCATGGGGCCATGAGCCACCCCCGTCGTTTCCGCTTCGCCGCCCAGCTGGGCTCGGCCCCCGCCGCCGACGCCGCCTCCTGGGCCGCCCAGGCCAAGAAGGCCGAGGACCTCGGCTACTCGACGCTGCTCATGCCCGACCACTTCGGCGACCAGCTGGCGCCGGTCCCGGCCATGATGGCCGCGGCCGACGCCACCACCACGCTGCGGGTGGGGGCGCTCGTCTTCGACAACGACTACCGCCACCCGCTGGTGCTGGCCAAGGAGGCGGCCACCATCGACCTGCTCTCCGGCGGGCGGCTCGAGCTGAGCCTGGGGGCGGGGTGGATGCGGACCGACTACGAACAGTCGGGCATCCCCTACGACCCCCCGGCCGTCCGGGTCGACCGGTTCTGCGAGGGGGTCCAGGTCCTAAAGAGCCTGCTCTCTTCGGAGGGCCCCTACTCGTTCTTTGGCGAGCACTACACGATCACCGAGCACACCCCCTCCCCCCGCCCCGTGCAGCGGCCCCACCCCCCGCTCACCCTGGGCGGCGGCGGCCGGCGGGTGCTCTCCATCTGCGCCCGGGAGGCCGACGTGGTCGGGATCAACGTCGACCTGCGCGAGGGGACCGGCGGGGCCGAGACCGCCCCCGACGCCAGCCCGGCCTCGACGAGGCGCAAGGTCGGCTGGGTGAAGGAGGCGGCCGGCGAGCGCTTCGGCGACCTCGAGCTCAACACCCTGATCGGCTTCGCCATGATCACCGACGACGCCCGCTCGCTGGCCGAGGCCATGGCCCCGGCGTTCGGGATCGACCCGGCCGACGCGCTCCACGTGCCGCTCGCCCTGGTCGGAACGCTCGACGAGATGGCCGAGGAGCTCGAGTGGCGAAGGGCCGAGTACACAATCTCGTACTTCTCCATCGAGGCCGACTGCTGGGAGGCCCTGGGCCCGCTCGTCTCCCGCCTGGCCGGGACCTGACCGGGCGGCCCGGGCCGCCCCGCCGGTCGGTGGCCACCGGTCAGAGGCCGCCGGCCAGGAGCCGGGAGACGTCGTCGGCCAACGCGCCGGCCAACGCCGCCACCTCGGCCAGCCGCACCCGGCGGTCGGGCGCCTCGAGGAGCCGCTGGGCGTCGAACGGGGTCACCGGGGCGAGGGCGCACACCTGCCACGCCGCCACCTCGGGATCGGGGTCGAGGTCGAACACCGCCGGCAGGGCCTGGCCCCGCCCGGCCTCGGAGAGGAGGGCACGGGCCCGGCGGACCGCCGACAGCGCCGCCGACAGCCCGTCGTCCCCCTCGGGCCGCTCCCCCGCCGGACCGGGGTCGTCGGGGACCTCCTCGACCATGGCCAGCGGGTAGGGGTCGTCGGGCAGCCACTCGGCGACACGGACCCGGCGGGTGCCCACGGTGGCCAGGGCCCAGCGGCCGTCGCCCAGCGGCGTGGCCGCCTCGATGCGGGCCACCGTCCCGACCGACACCCGCACGTCGCCGCCGCCGACCTCCGAGCCGCGGGCGATGAGGACGACCCCGAACCGGCGCGACCCGCCGAGGCAGTCGGCGACCAGCGACTGGTAGCGGGGCTCGAAGACGTGCAGCGGGAGGGGGGCGTGCGGGAAGAGGACCGCCGACAGCGGGAACATCGCCAGCCGCTCGGTCCCGGTCGTCGCGGGAGGGGGAGGCGGCGGGGTCACGTCACGACTGTTGCACGCCGACGCGGTGCCGCTCGCGCCACGGAGCCGGCCCGTGGGCCGGCTCCGTGGACCTAACTGTGAGCCTTCTCGCCACGTGCCCGCCCGGCTCACTGGCCGTGTCTTCGAGGGGTCGACGTCGGTGCGCCGGCCGTGGGCCGGACCCTGTCGGCCTCCATCCCTCGCCGGTCCGGGCTGGCAGGTGGCTGGACCTCTCGCCGCCCTGGGGCGGCGTGCCTTCAGCCCGGCGGATCGCCCTCCTCGGTAGTACTCGTCGATTCCATCGGCAAGCACCTCTCCGTCTCTCGCCGGGGTGCGGATCCTCTGTGTCCCACCGCACTCCCTGGCCCCATTGTGCTCCTTTTGCCCCCCGGGGCCAAGGGGTTTGAGCTGGCTCTTCAGGTGGGCCGTACAATGCGGCATGGCCCTCCCCCGTCCCAGCCCCACCAGCACCTGCCTGGTGACCGGCGCCTCGTCGGGCATCGGTCGAGAGATCGCCCGCGAGCTCGCCCGGCGGGGGCTCGGCGTGACCCTGGTCGCCCGGCGCGAGACCCCGCTGCGGGGGCTGGCCGAGGAGCTGGCCGCCGCCCACGACATACGGGCGGCAGTCGTCCCCTGCGACCTCACCGACCCCGACGCCCGCGGCGAGCTGGTGGGGAAGGTCGCCGACCTCGGGCTCACCGTCGACGTCCTGGTCAACAACGCCGGGCTCAGCACCTTCGGTCCGGTGCACCGGGCCGACCGGGCGCGCGAGCTCACGATGGTGCGCACCGACGTGGAGGCCGTGGTCGACCTGTGCACCCTCTTCGTGCCGGCCATGGCCAGCCGTCGCCGGGGCGCCGTCTTGAACACCGCGTCGACCGCCGCCTTCCAGCCGCTCCCCGGCCAGGCCGGCTACAGCGCCGCCAAGGCGTTCGTGCTCACCTACTCCGAGGCCCTGCGCGCCGAGCTCCACCCGATGGGGGTGACCGTCACCGCCCTGTGCCCGGGGCCGGTGAAGACCGGCTTCGTCGCCGCGGCCGGTGTCGACGAGGAGGAGGCGGCCGCCGCCCTCCCCCGCATCATGTGGCAGCCGGCCGAGGCGGTCGCCCGCGCCGGCGTCGACGGGCTCGACCAGGACCGGGCGGTGGTCATCCCGGGGCTGGCCAACCGGGTCGGGGCCATGGCCGGCCGCTTCGCCCCGCGCCACCTCGTCACCTCGCTGGTGGCCCGCCAGCACCCGGGCCTCAAGCCCCGTCACTGACCCCTGCGGCCGCCCCCTATGGTCGGCGCGTGCGCCTGGTGGTCCTGGCCGACACGCACCTGCGCTCGGGCGATCTGGGGCCCCTCGGGCCGCGGGTGCTTCAAGCCGTCGAGGGGTCCGACGCCGTCCTCCACGCCGGCGACGTGGTGTCGCCCGCTGCCCTCCGTGCGCTGCGGGCCCTGGCCGGGCCGCGCCCCTTCCACGCTGTTCGGGGCAACAACGACCTCGAGCTGACCGGCGCCCTGCCCGACTCGGTGGTGATGACACTGGGCGGCGTCGAGGTGGCCGTCGTCCACGACGCCGGGCGCCGCCAGGGCCGCGCCGCGCGGCTGCACCGGGCCTTCCCGACGGCGGCCCTGGTGGTCTTCGGCCACAGCCACGTGCCGGTGGACGAGGCGGGCCTGGCGGGCCAGGTCCTCTTCAACCCCGGCTCGCCCACCCGGCCCCGCGCGCAGCCGCACCCGACGATCGGGGTGGTCGAGGTGGGGGCCAAGAAGCTGGGGCGCTGCGAGATCGTGCCCGTGTGACCCCCGGTGCCCGGCGTGGCTCAGGGCACGAGCACGACCTTGCCGAAGTTGAGGGCCCGGTCGAGCTGGAGGTGCGCGGTCCCGGCGTCGGCGAAGGGGAAGGTGCTGTCGATGACCGGCTCGATCTCGCCGCGGGCCCACATCGCCGCCAGCTCGGCCAGGGAAGCGGTCATGAGGGCACCCTCGCCCCACAGGTGGCCCATGTTGATGCCGATGACGCCCTTGTTGGCGTTCATCAGCTGCAGCGGGTGGAAGAGAGGGGTCGCGGCGAGGGCGCGCGGCAGGGTGCGCCACACCTCCTTGCGGCTGGGGGCGTTGCCCGACGACAGGCCGAAGCAGAACAGCCGGCCGAGCGGCGCCAGGCAGCGGTAGCTCTTGCGGAACGACGAGCCGCCGTGGGCGTCGAGGGCCACGTCGACCCCGCGCCCGCCGGTGATCCTCAGCACCTCGCGCTCGAAGTCCTGGGTGCGGTAGTCGATGGCGTGGTCGAGGCCCAGCTCGGCCAGCCGGGCGTGCTTCTTGGTGCTGGCCGTCCCGATGGTCACCGCCCCGAGGTTCCTGGCCAGCGCCAGCGCCGCCAGCCCCACCCCGCCGGCCGCCGAGTGGATGAGGACGGTGTCGCCGGGCCGCACCGATCCCAGATGGTTGAGCATCACGTACGCCGTCAAGTGGGCGACGGGGAACCCGGCCGCCGCCACCAGGTCCGCCCCGGCGGGCACGGCGGCCACCTGGCCCTCGGGCACCACCACCACGTCGGCGTAGCCGCCGAAGCGGGTGAGGGCCATCACCCGGTCCCCGGGGGCGTGGCCCACGACCGACGGGCCCACCGCGTCGACCTCGCCGGCCACCTCGTAGCCGACGACCATCGGCGGCGGCGGGGCGTCGGGGTAGAGGCCGGCGCGGGCCGAGAGGTCGGCGAAGTTGACCCCGGCGCCGCGCACCCTGATCCGCACCTCGCCCGGCCCGGGCTCGGGGTCCGGGGCGCCGCGCACCTCGAGGACCTCGGGCCCGCCGTGTCGGGTCACCCACACCTGGCGCATCGTCTCGTCCCCGTCGCTCGGCCGGCCGTCCGTCCCGACGATACCGGCCCCCGGGGCGCCGGCGGCCGGTTCAGCCCCGGGCGGGGAGGGCGGCGGTGGCCTCGCCGACCACCTTCTCCTGGCCCTCCTGGTTGACCAGGCGGACGTCGAGGTCGACCAGGTGGCGGCCGTCCTCCTCCCGCTTCCCCGAGACGACCACCTTGGTGACGAGCTCCTCGCCGGGCCAGGTCTGCTTGGCGAAGCGGACCTTGTAGCGGGTGATGTTGCCCACGCCCACGTAGTCGCTGATGGCCGCGCCCAGCAGGCCCATCGAGAACATCCCGTGGCCGAAGACGCTGGGCTGCCCGGCCGCCACGGCCTGCACCTCGTCGTGGTGCATCGGGTTGAAGTCCCCCGAGGCCCCGGCGTACTTCACCAGGTCGGTCCGGGTGAGCACGTGGGAACGCGACGGTGCCTCGTCACCCTCGTGCACGTCCTCGAACCAGAGCTTCTGCTCACCCATGGGACTGCCCCTTTCGGCCGGCCGGCGCCGGGGACGGCCCGGGCCGGCGCTCACGATACCAAGGGCCGCTCGGCGCACCCGGCGCCCGGCGGCCTGTTCCCCTCCCCACCGTTCAGGCCCGGTGGATGACGTTGAAGCGGGTGGTGACGACCGGCTCGCCGGTCTCCTTGTCCGTCCACTCGGTCTCGGTGACCAAGAAGGTCATGGTCTTGCCCTTCGACTCCTTCTGGTAGGCGTCGACCACCTTGCCGTCCCCCTCCAGCACGTCGCCCACCATGACCGGTCGGTGGTAGACGAACTCCTGCTCGCCGTGGAGGATGAGGCCGCCCCCCGACATGAGCGGTCCGATCACTGTGGCCAGCGGGCTGAGCACTGTGCCGCCCTCGGGCTGGAGCTCGGCGAACTTGCCCCACGACTCCATGGCGATCGGGAAGGTCGGCGGGGCCGGGATCCCCGCCAGCCCGGCGGCGGCCGCCGCCTGCGGGTCGCGGTAGACGGGGCTCTTCTCCCCGACCGTCGAGGCGAAGAAGGCCACCGGCCCGCGCTCGACCACCACCGTCGACCGGCCGGTGGGCTTGCCGATGACGCTCTTGAGCAGCTCTTCCACGCTGGCCGCGGCCTCGCTCACCGTGGTCCCCTTCCGTCGTACGCCCCAGCCGGCCCCGGACACCGGGGCGGCCGGCCACGGCGACCGCCGCGGCTGGGCCAACGGTAGCGGCCCCGCCCGTGCGCGCGCCCATCGGCGCCCCCTACGCTCCAGCGGTGGCCACCGTGCTCGTCACCGGGGGAACCGGCACCCTCGGGAGGGAGCTGGTCCCCCAGCTGCGTCGGGCGGGTCACGAGGTGCGGGTCCTCTCCCGGCGCCCGGGGGCGGGCACCCACGTGGGCGACCTCACCACCGGCCAGGGGCTGGGCGACGCCTGCGAGGGTGCCGACGTCGTCGTCCACGCCGCCTCCGACACCCACCGCATGGGCCGCGCCGACGAGCGCCAGGCCGCCAACCTTCTGGCCTCGGCCGGCGGCGCCGGCCACCTCGTCTACCTCTCGATCGTCGGCGTCGACCGGATCCCCTACGGCTACTACCGCCGCAAACTCGCCTGCGAGCGGCTGGTGGCCGAGGGCCCGGTCCCCTCGACGGTGCTCCGGGCCACCCAGTTCCACCAGCTGCTGGCCGGGGCGATGCGCCTCCTCGACCGCCTCCCGGTCGCCCCGCTCCCCCTCGCCTTCCGGTTCCAGCCCATCGCCGCCGGCGAGGTGGCGGCCCGGTTGGCCGGCCTGGCGGGAGCCGACCCGGCCGGCCGGGTGGACGACCTCGGCGGTCCAGAGGTCCTCACCTTGGGCGAGCTGGCCCGGGTGTGGCGGTCGGCCCGGGGCCGGCCGGTGCGGGTCGTCGACGTGCCGGTCCCCGGGGAGGTCGCACGGGGGTTCCGCCAGGGGCGCAACACCTGCCCCGACCACGCCGCCGGGGAGGAGACCTGGGAGCGGTTCGCCGCCTCGTACCCGGTCGCAGGGACGTAGCGTCCCGGGGGCCGGGCGGGCCGGGCGGATAACGTGTCGCCGTGGCCGAGCTGGAGACGATCGAGTACAAGGCCGAGGACGGCGTGGCCTGGGTGACGATGAACCGCCCGGAGGTGCTCAACGCCTTCAACGCCCGGATGCAGCGGGAGCTGCGCACGGTGTGGCGGTGGCTCCGGCGCGACGACAGCGTGCGGGTGGTGGTGCTCACCGGCGCCGGCGACCGGGCCTTCTCCTCGGGCGTCGACCGCTTCGAGGTCCTCGGGGCGGGCAAGGAGGCGAACGTGGTGGCCGGGGTGGACGCCGCGGCCGGGCCGGACCCCGAGGCGCCGCCCGAGCCCGTCCACATCGGCGCCGACACCTCCCCGTTCATGTTCGACGACCCGTCCGAGCACTTGGGCCCCAAGTCCAACGACATGTGGAAGCCGGTGGTGGCCGCCGTCAACGGCATGGCCTGCGGGGGCGCCTTCTACATGCTGGGCGAGGCCGACATCATCATCGCCGCCGACCACGCCACCTTCTTCGACCCCCACGTCACCTTCGGGATGCCCGCCGGCTACGAGCCGCTGCACATGCTGCCCAAGATGCCCTTCGGCGAGATCGTGCGGATGACCCTCCTCGGCAGCTCCGAGCGGATGTCGGCCGCCCGGGCCCACCAGATCGGCCTGGTCTCCGAGCTCTGCCCGCTGGCCGAGCTCCACGAGCGGGCCGCCTGGGTGGCCGGGGAGATCGCCAAGGCCCCGGCCCTCGCCGTCCAGGGGTCGCTGCGCGCCCTGTGGGCCGGCCTCGAGCTCTCCCGCAGCCAGGCGCTCGGCTTCGGCTGGGCCTTCGTCGGCCTCGGCACCGACCAGCGGTACCTGGACGAGGGGCAGGCCGCCATCGAGGCCGGCGTCAAGGTAAAGCCCAGGGTCCGATGACCCCCCGAACCAAAGAGGTGGCCCCATGAACTTCGTCCACCACGAGCACCTGCTCGCCCTGGCCCACGTGGCCCGGCCGGCGGCCAACTTGGCCCTCCTCATCCTGCGGGTCGGGCTCGGGGCGGTCTTCCTGGCCCACGGCATCAACCACATCTTCGGCGGCGGCAAGATCGCCGGCACCGGCCGGTGGTTCGAGAGCCTGGGCATGAAGCCGGGGATCCTCCACGCCTGGACGGCCAGCCTGACCGAGATCGGGGCCGGCGGCCTCCTGGTGCTCGGCCTCCTCACCCCGGTGGCCGGGGCCGGGGTGGTCGGCACCATGCTGGTGGCCTGGATCACCAACCACCGCAAGAACGGCTTCTTCATCTTCCGTCCGGGCGAGGGGTGGGAGTACGTGATGACCCTCACCCTGCTGGGCGTCGTGGTCGGCACCCTCGGCCCGGGACGGTGGAGCATCGACGGCCAGGTCCACGCCCTCCAGAACCTGTGGGGCTGGCCCGGGTTCGGCATCTCCCTGGGCGCCGGCGCCCTCGGGGCGGCCGGCCTCCTCGTCACTTTCTGGCGCCCCCCGAAGCCGGCCGCCGACGCCGGGCAGCCGGCCGCATAGTCCGATCGCCGCGGACCTCGGGGACCCCACCGACCAGGCCGGGGCGACGCCGCGGCGCGTGCTCCCCATCGCCAGCATGCCGGTCGGCATCGTTGCTCTCGCTCTCAGGGTCGAGCGGTCGCCAGCCTCCGGCGACGGCTCGCCGGTCGCCGACCCCTACTCGCAGGCCGCGGACTACCGGTCCCCTCCGGCGGGGTCAGCCCGCGCGTCGAGGAGGCGGGCCAGCGCCCGGAAGGCGCGGCCGCGGTGGGAGAGCTCGTGCTTCTCGGCGGCCGGCATCTCCGAGAAGGTGCGGCCGTCGCCCTCCTCGGGCACGAAGACCGGGTCGTAGCCGAAGCCGGCGTCGCCCCGGGGCGACCCGGCGATCCGCCCCTCGACCGTCCCCTCGGCGAAGACCTCGCTCCCGTCGGGGAAGGCGACCAGGGCCACCGTCTTGAACCGGGCCCGCCGCTCCCCTCCCCCGTCGGCCAGCGCCGCCAGGTCCCCGAGGAGCCGGGCCACGTTGTCGGCGTAGGTGGCCTCGGGTCCGGCGAAGCGGGCCGACCACACCCCGGGCGCCCCGCCCAGGGCGTCGACCTCGAGGCCGGTGTCGTCGGCCACCGCGGCGCGGCCGGTCGCCTCCGCCAGGGCCCGGGCCTTCAGCCGGGCGTTCTCCACCAGCGTCTCGCCGGTCTCGTCCACCTCCCCCACCTCGGGCGGGCGGGGCAGCAGCTCGACCGAGCCCGACGCCCCCAAGATGGCGGCGATCTCGGCCGCCTTGTCGGGGTTGGCGGTGGCCAACACCAGCTGGAGCCGGCTCTGCGGCGCGCTCACCGGGGGTGCGGCGGGTCGGCCAGCACGGCCGCCTGGGCCTCCACCAGGGTGGCGATGCCCCCCTCGGCCAGGGCCAGCAGGCCGTCGAGCTCGCCCCGGCTGAAGGGCTGGCCCTCGGCCGTGCCCTGGACCTCGATGAAGCGTCCCGAGCCGGTCATGACCACGTTCATGTCGACCTCCGCCCGGGAGTCCTCCTCGTAGGGGAGGTCGAGCATGGGCACGCCGTCGACGATCCCGACCGAGACGGCGGCCACCGCCTCGGTGAGGGGGTGACGGGGGAGCTGGCCGCCCAGCTGCATCCGGGAGAAGGCGTCGTGCAGGGCCACGTAGGCCCCGCAGATCGAGGCCGTTCTCGTCCCGCCGTCGGCCTGCAGCACGTCGCAGTCGACCGTCACCTGGATCTCGCCCAGGGCCACCAGGTCGCAGACCGAGCGGAGCGAGCGGGCGATGAGCCGCTGGATCTCCTGGGTGCGGCCGGACTGCTTGCCCTTGGCCGCCTCACGGCTGGCCCGCTCGGAGGTCGAGCCCGGCAGCATCGAGTACTCGGCCGTGACCCAACCCTTGCCACGCCCGCGCAGCCACGGCGGGACCCGTTCCTCCACCGATGCCGTGCACAGCACCCGGGTCAGCCCCATCGACACCAGCACCGAGCCGGGGGCGAAGACGGTGAAGTCCCGCTCGAAGGTGCACGGCCGCAGCTCGTCCAGGGCCCGGCCGTCGGCCCGCAGAACCCGGCGGTCGACCGCCCGCTCCTCACTCGTCATCGTCGCCACGCTCCCCTTCCGCCGTCACCACTCGAACACCCGTCCGGACTCCGCCTGGTGGACCGGACGGCCGAGCGCCTCGTCCGCCTCGGCGGCCAGGGCGCCGGCCGACACCGTAGGCCACCGGTGGGTGAGGACGAGCCGCCCCGCCCCGGCCCCGGCCGCCATGGCCGCCGCCTGGCGGCCCGAGAGGTGCCGGGCCGACCCCTCGAGGTCCCGGGTGTAGGAGGCCTCGCAGAGCACCGTGCCGATGCCGGTGCCCAGCTCCTCGAGCGACCAGTCCGGCCCCGTGTCGGCCGAGTACCCGAGCGACCCCGAGCGGTCGTCCCCCGAGCCTGCCGGGTCGATCCGCACGGCCAGCGTCGGCGGGCCGTGGTCGGTGGCCACGAAGCTGGCCGTCATCCCGCCCACCACGACGCGCATCGAGGGCTCGGCCTCCCGCCACGACAGTGCCGGGTCGTCGGCGAAGTACGAGCGCCGGCGCAGTCCCGGGGGGGCGTAGACCGGGACGGGGCGCCGGGCGCCGGTCTGTCGGAGCCAGACGGCGAACGACTCGAGGTCGGTCCAGTGGTCGGGGTGCTCGTGGGAGAGGACCACGGCGTCGACCGCCCCCGGGTCGCACACCTGCTGGAGGCGGGCGAAGGTGCCCGGCCCGGCGTCGAGCCACAGCGTGGTCGTCCCGTCCTCGACCAGGTAGCCGCTGGCCGCGCCGCCGGGCCCGGGGTAGCTCCCGTCGCACCCGAGCACGGTCAGGGTCCGCGGCGTTCCCTCCGCCCCGCCGCCCAACGGGGACGTGGTCCGCGGGGTCACAGTGCGAGCTTAGAAGTAGATGATCGACTTGGCCCGCTCGGTGACCTCGTCGATGTCGTCGGTCCACGCCCCGGTCGACAGGTACTTCCAGCCGTCATCGGCCGAGACCACCACGATCACCGCCCGCTCGCCCGACGGGACCTGGGCCGCGCACTTGGCCGCCCCGGCCACCGCCGCCCCTGAGGAGATGCCCACGAACAGCCCCACCTCGGTCAGCCGCCGGGTCCACTCGATCGACTCGCGCGGGCGGACCACGGTCTTCCGGTCGAGGAGCTCGGCCCCGCCCAGCTCCTCGAAGATGGGCGGGATGTAGCCGTCGTCGAGGTTGCGCAGCCCCTCCACCGTCTCCCCGGCCGGCGGCTCGACCGCCCAGACCTGGACGTCGGGGTTGCGCTCCTTCAGGTACCGGCCCACCCCGAGCAGGGTGCCCGAGGTGCCCAGGCCGGCCACGAAGTGGGTGACCTCGGGGCAGTCCCGCCAGATCTCGGGCCCGGTCCCCTCGTAGTGGGCCTTGGGGTTGGCGGGGTTGGCGTACTGGTAGAGGAAGACCCACTCGGGGTGGGCCGCCGCCAGCTCCCGGGCCATGCGGACGGCGCCGTTGGAGCCCTCGGCCCCGGGGGACTCGATGATCTCGGCCCCCCACAGCTCGAGCAGCTGGCGCCGCTCGATCGAGACGTTGGTGGGCAGGACCACCTTCAGGTGGTAGCCCTTCACCCGGCAGACGAGCGCCAGCCCGATGCCGGTGTTGCCCGAGGTCGGCTCGACGAGCACCTGGTCGGGCTTGCCGGGCACGAGGATCCCGTCCTTCTCGGCCTGCTCGACCAGGGAGAGGGCGACCCGGTCCTTCACCGACCCGCCGGGGTTTCGCCCCTCCAGCTTCACCAGGATCCGGACGTCGGGGTTGGGGCTGAGCTGGCTCACCTCGACCATCGGCGTGTTGCCGATCAGGTCGAGGATGCTGGCGTAGGGGGGCATGAGGCGGGGCGGCGGTCAGCCGCCGGCCACGGCCGGGAGGATCGACACCTCGTCGCCGGAGGACACCGGGGTGTCGAGCAGCGACAGGTAGCGGACGTCGTCGTCGTTCACATAGACGTTGACGAAGCGGTGGAGGGACCCGTCCTCGTTGAGCAGCTGGCCGGCGAGCCCCGGGAACTGGGAGACGAGGCCCCGGATGACCTCGCCGATGGTCGTGCCCTCCACGGCCACGGTGGACTGCCCACCGGCCTGCGAGCGCAGCACGGTCGGCAGGCGGACGTCGACGGCCACTTGGCCTCCCTCGGGTCGAGGCGGCCCGACCGTCGTCCCCGGGTGGGGCGCCGGCCGACCGCGGATTGTTGACTGTTCCGGTCCGGATTCTACCGGTCCCGGACGCCCCGTGGCTCGAGGGGGGCCGTTGCCCGATCAGACCAGGTAGAGCGAGTGGGTCACCACGACCACCGACTCCTCGTCGATCTGCCCGTCGACGATGGAGTAGCTCCGCACCACCGGCAGGGTGTCGCGCAACGACACCAGGACGTAGTGCCAGCCCGGGTCGGGCGCCTGGGCCACGTCGGTGGGCGACGGGTAGGCGTCGGTGTGGGTGTGGGAGTGGAAGACCCCGATCAGCTCGATCCCACGGGCCTCGGCGTCGCGGTCGGCCTGGAGGTGCTCCCTCGGGTCGACGGTGTACAGCTTGGCCGAGGCGGCCATGTTGCGGGTCGGGTAGCACCGGACGACCTCGCCGGTCGCCGGGTCCCCGCCCAAGAGGCCGCATGCCTCGTCGGGGAGGCCGGTGATGCAGTGGGCGACCATCTGCACGTAGAGCTCGTTCGGCAGCCGCAGCACCGCCGCCGATCGTAACGGCGCGGGCGGAGGCCCCCGCGGATAGTCCCAGCGCAGGGCGGTAGCCTGCCGACGATGGCACGGGCCAAGAAGACGGTCGCCAAACGGGCGGCGGCCCGCGAGGCGCAGGGCCGCTCGGGCGACCGGGTCGTCGCCACCAACCGGCGGGCCCGCCACGACTACGACATCATCGAGACCTTCGAGTGCGGGATCGTCCTCCAGGGCAGCGAGGTCAAGTCGCTGCGGGAGGGGAAGGCCCAGCTCGCCGACTCCTACGCCCGGGTCTCCGACGGCGAGCTCTGGCTGTTCGGGGTGCACATCCCCCCCTGGCAGTTCGCCACCGGGTTCGGGGCCCACGAGCCCGACCGTCGGCGCAAGCTGCTCGTGCACCGCAAGGAGATCGACGAGCTCATGGGGCGCACCCAGCAACAGGCGCTCACCCTGGTGCCGCTCTCCTTGTACTTCAAGGATGGCAAGGCCAAGGTGCAGCTGGCCCTGGCCAAGGGGCGCCGGCTCCACGACAAGCGCCAGGCCATCCTCTCCCGGGAGGCCGACCGGGAGGCGTCCCGGGCCGCCCGTGAGGTCGAGCGGTGGCGGGCGATCGGTTGAGCGCACGAACGGGCCGTCGGCGGTACCGGTAGAATGGGCTGGCTGCCCACCGTGGGCGGTGAAGTCCCGATCCTGGGGGTGAATGGTCTCGACTCTGGTGGTCGAAGTGGGAGAAGCGAGCCGTGGTCTCCGGAGCCACGTTAAAGAGCCGGAACCAAAAACAAACGCCGAGCCTCAGCTCGCGCTCGCTGCCTAAACAGTAGCGACGTCCGCCCAGCCTCAGCCCTACGGGCTGGTATACGGGCGTCATCAAGTAGGGCTCACCCGAACGGCCGCTCCGGCCGACCGTCGGGGACATCAAGTCGGATACGGGGCGGCGCAGCCGCCGGCAGCAGTGCCGCCCCCGACAATCCTCTGCCGGCTGCGCTCGGAGAAGGCCCATCAAGATGCCGGAGGACGCGGGTTCGATTCCCGCCACCTCCAAGGGTGCTCAGGGGAGACCGTGAGCACCGTTGGAGGTGCGCCGTCATCCACATAGCGGTCGTAGATCGACCGCGCCCGGGCGACGGCATCGCTGACTCGGATGCCCGAGGGTTGCGGTCGGGTCCACAGCTCCAGATTCTCGGGACGGTTGTCGTCCCGCACGCCGTTGATGTGGTGGGCGGACTCACCGACGACAAGGTGTCGCCCGAGGAGCTCCTCAGCCAACAGGATGTGCTCGAAGACGTACGGGCTCCGGACGGCGCGTGGATGTCCAGACGCGTGGACCATGACGTACCCCGCCTTGTGGCGAGTCCGGCCGCCCTTCCAGTTCTTGTTCTCCTCACCGCATTCGCTACGGCAACGGCCGCAGGTCGCCGACTGCTCTATTGTGGAGTTGACTCGCGATAAGGGGCATATACGGAAGACCGCCACATCCACATGCCTTGGTGAAGCGGGTAGCCCATTGGCTGGAACTACGGGCTCGCAGACTTCTTGAGCTCGCCTTTGCACGTATCGGTCGTCACGGAGCCAGCGCCGCCGATCCCGAAAGGCGGCTTGTAAGTGGAGTCGTAGACAACGGCCCCCGCTGCGCCGTCATCTTTGCTCGTGCAGTCGCCAGTATTGAGTCCACTTGTACCTCTCGAGCCCCAACGAACGTGGAAGTCGTTGGTTCCCTGCGGCTCTCCCGGACAGGCTCCGACGTCGACCTGGTGGTCCACCATTGGCCAGGTGAGAGCGAGGTTACGCAGCGAGCCGCTGGCCGCGAACGCCCCCTTGCTGTCGAGCTTGTGCGTCGTCGTGATGTCGCAGGAGGAGGGATGGATCTGCTCGACGAGATGCATCGAGCCGTTGACGGCGACTCCGGTGGCCTTCGCGCTGACCACTCGGGAGCCGGAGACCACTAGCTCCAACTTGACGTGTCCCGTGATGTTGCGCTGACCGTGCTCGGCCAACCCGCTCGTCGAGTAGCTCCACACCTGGTGCTCAGTCACCGTGAGAGTGCCGACGAAATAGCTCTCCTTCGCCGAACTGGAAGCGCCAGCCGCCATCGTATCTGCGCCTGCGATGGCTGCGATGGGCGCCATCAGGACCAGTATCGGAGATACTACGAGGAGAGGAATCGTCCACTTCGGACGATGATGCTCACAGTGGGGCAGATGCTGCAGCCCGAGCCGCGACTGATCTGGCGACATTCTTGGCGCGAGCACCGAGGGCGAAAGGGCGGTCGCAGCGCACAGTCGTCGGCACGGCCCCACCCACTGCGATGCCCCGTTCGCCGTTCGCACAGGTCGCCAAGTCATGAAAGCTACTTCCCGCCACACTCCACCCATCGTGTGTGCGTAAGGCTCGTGCCGGTAGGGCCGATGGTCACCTCATTCGGTGAAGCCGGCCCTCCACCGCCCGCCAAACCCCAGTTGGTTGTGAGACTCCTCCCTGCCTATCAAGACTTCGCGGCCACATCGGCTAGTACGGCAACCGCCGTTCGGGATGGCAAGGCACGGAGGACCGACGTCTCAAGAACTCTCTACGGACGCCGGGCGATGCCCACGACCCGGCACCAGTCGCGCCTGCTGGTTTGCGAGACAGTTGTTATGGGGCAGCTGTCCATGAGTGAGCCTGATTTCCAGGCCACAAGCCGGTCTCGGCTCCGAGGAGCCACGTCGGTCTCCGGTTCTCTTCGTGATGACTCAGGAGACGCGGGGCGTTCGGCAAACTGAGGTCGACGTTGATACGGTTGTCCCAATCGTCAAAGGTCGAAATTGATGCTTGGTCGCCGAACTTCCTTCGACATCCTGATCTTGTCGATAGTGGCCGGGATTGCACTGGTGGCGCCGGACTTCGTTGGCATCGGAATGGCGTCGGCTGGGCCGTCTCCGTACACCTGGACGGCCTCGAGCGCTCCCTTCCTCCTCGCCTCGGATGGATTAGGCCCAGGCCTTGCGCCCACCCTGAACCCGGGCCACCTCGTGTGCCCGTCGGTCGGGTGGTGCATCGAAGTGGGTTATACGGGGGAACCAGGGGCACTCGTGATCTGGGGCGGAAAGGCCTCCAGCATGGCCTTCCCCTCGACCCCGCGCATGGGTGGGGGTTTCACCGTCGCTACGGGGGTGTCGTGCGCCTCGGTCGAGACCTGCGCGGCCACGATCTCGTATAACAAGTTGTTTACATCCGGCACATTCGGCGCTCCTGTCGACACGCTCGTAACAGGATCGTGGAAGCAGGCAAGTGTGTCGACCGCGGGGCTCGTGCCGGCCCCCAAGTTCGCCGGCGACGCCACACTCACATCCATATCGTGTCCGACGAGCGGGTTCTGCGTCGCCGTCGGCTCCTATCAGACATCAACAGCGATCGAGCACCCGCTCATCGTGACGATGACAGACGGGACGTGGACGGCGTCCAACCCGCCTCTCTCGGGCCTCGACCCTCCTTACGACGACACCCGATCATCGACACGCCACGCCTATCTGACTGCGGTGACCTGTGTGACGTCGTCTTGGTGCGTTGCGGTAGGTACCTCCAGCGAGTTGGGGTTTTCTGAGACCCTCTCGGGAGGAACGTGGAGTGACTCGACGGTGCAGATAGCGGACCTTTCGATGCTCGCCTGTCCGACCGTCGGCTGGTGTCTCGCCGCGGACGGGGCCGGACAGCTCGAGACGCTCTCAAACGGCGGGTGGGCGGCCGCATCCGTCCCCGAAACAGGCCTGGGCGCTGCGCAAACTGCTACAGCTGGCCTTACGATCGCCGATGTTGCCTGCCCCGCTAGCGGCACATGCGTTGCGGTGGGGTCCCACCCAGTCACCGATGGTTCGGAGGGTGTCATCTCGACGCTGCTGCACGGTGAGTGGTCGTCGTCCGTCGCACCGCTCGCCGGTGTTTACCCACCCCCCGCCACACCGGCTTTCGCTTCGCTCTCCGGGGTGGCCTGCCCGTCGCCGGGATCGTGTGTGGCCGTCGGCACATATTCAGTCGGCTACGGAGCCCCCACAGATACATACGGCCGACAGGAGGCTGGCCTCATCGAAACGCTTTCGGACGGTGCGTGGTCGCCGACAAGTGCACCGCTCACAGGCGCGAAGCCAGATCAGTACAGCGGGGCGCTTCTCAAGGACGCCTGCCCAGCCACCGGATCGTGCGTAGCCGTCGGCTACAGCTGGGCTCCGGGGCCGCACGCCTTTCCGGGGGGAGGGATCGTCGAGAGCCAGTCGGTGGGACCGCCGCCCGGTTGGGGCTACTGGGAAGCGGCGGCGAATGCCGCCGTGGAGCACTTCGGCGCAGGCACACGACCGACCGGGACCGGGATGACGCTTACTAACCCAGCACGCAAATAGTGGTGTATCCGTGCTATAGTCTCGGGAGTGGCTGACGCACGGTCGTGGTCGCAGGCAGAGCAAGAGCGAGTGCGTCGGACGGCTGTGAATGCCGTGCTCGATGGCATGACGTACGTGGCGGCGGCCGAGCTGTTCGGCGTCTCCGA
>Ga0181536_10000856_pt1 | contig 36422 bp, 31 predicted proteins | sample PEATcosm2014_Bin_41_FD_121105 | JGI IMG/M metagenome (GOLD analysis project Ga0181536, IMG submission 121105) | Peatland microbial communities from MTU Mesocosm Facility, Houghton, MI, USA - PEATcosm2014_Bin17_60_metaG | ecosystem: Environmental > Terrestrial > Soil > Wetlands > Peat | place...
GATGTCGGCGATGACCCGTTCGAGGCTGTCACCCCGGCTCCGGATCGTCCGTGCTCTCACCTTGTCCTTGAAGGCTTTCAGACTTTTCGCGCGGACGAAGCGCATGCCAGCCTCGAACCGGTAAGCCCGACATCGGCGAGACAGCGCCGCATCGACTTAAAAGGGCATACATGATGCAGAAGACCGCCACCATCGCGTCAACGGCTCCGGCGCCCGCGGCCGTTCCAGGCCGCCTCGCCATCTGGAACCGCCGGCTGTTGGTTGCCGCCGCTGTGCTGATCCTATGGGGTGCCTCCGTGCTGGCGCTGCAAAGCGCCGGACCGCACGCTCGCGCCATGCTGGCCGGCGAGGGTATGCTGATCAACCCGGCAAGCGAGTAACGCCCGCGCGATGTCAGGTTCCGGCTGACGGACGCCGCGTTTATCCCGCCAGTACCGGCATCTTGAGGAACTTCTCCGCCGCGTACCAGAATGCGAACCGTGCCTTGCACGTGTTCAGCGCATGCGCGGCGCCGGCGATCTCCGAGAACTGCCGGTCGCCATTGGGTAACTTCTGGAAGAAGTCGAGCAAATCCTCCATCGTCGCGATGCCGTCATATTCGCCGCGTGCCACCAGCACCGGGGAGAGAATGCGCGCCGGATCGACCACCGGAAGTTTCGAAGTCATATCCAAATAGGTGCCGGTCGGCACCGAGTCGCCATACACCAGTTCCGCTTTCACCAGTGCCGCGGGTACGGCGGGATCAGTGGTGCCCGGCCGGTCGCGGGTGAAAATACTCTCGATCATCGCCTTGTCGCGCGGCCGGCGGTTATGCGTCCGGAAAAACTCCAGGCCTTCCGCTCGTTTCGCCAAAGTCGGCGAGCCCTTGCCGGTATAGGTATGGGCCGCCAGCACAAGCCGCCCACAGCGGTCCGGCGCGGCCATCGCATAGGCGGCCGCCCGCAAGGCGCCCGACGATTCGCCGAGAAAATGATAGCGGGTCTGGCCGGTTTCCCGTTTCACGACCTCCACCGCCGCCTTGAGATCTTCGACGCCCGAGGCGATGTCCGAATTGCCGTCGGTCCGGTCGGACTTGCCATATCCTTCATGATCCATCGTCCAAACGTCGAACCCTCTCTGGGCGAACTCCGTCATCATCGAGTAGTTTTCCGGGCCCGGAACGTGCAGATCGAAACTGGACAACGCGCTCACCGACGAGCCATGCACCAGGAACAGCACGGGAAGCCGTGCGCCGCCGAGACGCTTACGATACATCGCCAGGTGGATCGGCTTACCGTCGCGCGTTTTTACCGCCTGATAGTCGCGGGCCGCGCCCACCTCCGACGCGGTCGCGGGAGCGGCCAGCAAAGCGGCGGACGCCACCAGAGCGCTCCGGCGTAGCAGCGATACAGACTGTGTCATTGTTGTCCACTCCATGATGTGCCGCCGATCGCCCGGACGCGCCCGGTGTGAGATTACCGCATCCCAACCATGCTGTTCCACTCTTTCACGAACGCCGCGTGGGTCTTCAGGAACGCGTCCCAGTCGTCGGGGATCAACTGTTTGAACGCGGTGATCGGCAGGCCGCCGGCCGGCGGTTTCACGTCGGTTCGCGCGGAATACAGCGCGGACGAATCCACGTAGGCCTGTTGCCCAGGAACGCCGGAGAACCAATCCATGAACAGTTTGGCGGCTTCCGGGTGTGGTGCCTGATCGACGGCGCCCATGAGCGAGGGCGACGCGATCACGCCCTCGGGCGGATTGACGAACGCGATCGGCGCGCCCTTCGCCTTGAATTGCAAATAGCCGGAGTATTGCGCCGTGCAGATCACCTGATCCTGACCGCTGACGGTGCGGTCGAACTGCTGCACATAGGAATCGAACGCGCGCGGCTCGAGCGTGGCGAACTGCTTCCAGTAATCATCGCCGTAAATGTTCTTCAGCATCAGCCAGGCTTCATGCTGCAGCCCGGAATTGGAGACCTTGACGTTGATCGCGTCCTTCCATTTCGGATTGAGCAGGTCCTTCCAGCTTTTCGGCGCCTCTTCGGCCTTCAGGGTGGTGGGGTTATAGGCGATGCCGGCGATAATGATGCCGCCCCACATGTAATAGCCTTCCGGCTTGCTCTTATGCTCGGGCGAATACGCCGCGAGTTCCGGGGATTCGTAACGCGCCCAGCCGCCGCGCTTTTGAAAATCGAGGACGAAGGTCATGTCGGTCAGCGTCAGCACATCCAACTGATAAGTATGCGCCTGCCGTTCCGCCATCAGTTTGGCGTACAGCGCGCCGGTCTGCAGGCGCAGATAGGTAGCCTTGATTTTCGGAAACGCCGTCATGAACGAATTGAGCAGCGCGGTCTGGTTTGCCTCGGGGTCGGGCGAATAGAGTACCAGGGCGCCTTCCTTCTCCGCCTCCTCGACATTGGCGCAGGTCTGAAACCCGTCCATCTGCCGCGGCTTGTCGCAGGCGGCGGCCGCGGCAGCACCGATCGGCAGGATCGTGGCCATCACCGCGATGGCGAGTCGCTTCCAGGACGTCATGCTCGATCTCCCGTCAGGTTGTTTTGGCGAAGGCCGCCGCGCTGTCAGCGGCGATGCGGTTTCCAGCATCGCCACGGCTTCGTAGGCCGCCAGTGCCGCGTTGGCGGCGCCTCGCCCGGCCGATGACCGGAACGTCGACAGGCTGATCATTCATCGGCGTAATGGACCCGTCTCTTCATCGCCCGCCCGCCTGGGCGACCGCGGCGGACCCTGTCCATTGCCGCGCGCGATGTCAAACCGCCAGGGACGGGGGCAGACGTCGGCCCGCCAGGGGCGCGGTCAAATCTCGCCCGCCGGGGGCGCGGTCAAATCTCGGCGATCTTCTCCCAGTACAATTCCCGCTGCTCCACCGGACCGCCATAGGTCCGCGCCGGGGGACGCAACACCATCAACCCATCCTCGAACCGCACGTCCCGAATTTGATTGGAGCCGAGTCGGCTCGGGTCGGACGCGGCGTCGACGCGGGTGATCAACTGCTTACCGTCGAACGTATAGTTGCCGCAGTAACTATTGTATTCGCGCTTGCCGCCGCCCGGGATCTCGCGCCGCCCGTCGCACGTCACCGCCATCATGCGGCCGTCCACGCCCAGGACGACCCGGCCTGACGGGTGCCCGCCATAGGGCGCGGGCAGTTGCTTGCCTTCCGCGTCGCGCGCGACCGCGCGCACCAGCCGCCATGTTCCAACCACCGATGTCATGTCATGATCCTTGTCACAGTTTGGGGAAAATCCGTTCGAACACGGCGGGAGAGCCCTCGTCGAGCCGCATCCCGGCGCGCACCCGGCGGCTCCATGGATTGGAATCCCGCGCCGCCATCCATTCTTTCGTATCCGGCACGCCGGGGTTTTCGAACTCGTACACGGTCAGATATTTCGGCTGAGCCTCGATCGCGGTGAACCGGCACGCGCGGATCACACCGGGCACTTTCAGGAACCCCGGAATGTAACAGCTGTTGTACCAGTCGTTGAACTCTTCTTCCATCGACGCCATGATGTCGATGCGGCCCATCTGCAAATAGCGCGGCAACTCGGTCGGGTTATCGGCCGGATGCGTGCGCGCCGGGAAAATCTGCCGGTAGCCGTTCAACAGGAAATTCCGTCCCGTCGCGCTCGGCGACGCCGCCAGCCGCCGCGCCGATGGCTGATACCGCACCGTATCGATAAACGCCGCCGAGCGCAGGACGTTGTGGTCCTCCAACTCATACATCGCGAGGTATTTCGGCCCGCCCCGCAGCGCCCGGTAGCGGCCGGCACTGAGGAACCCCGGCACGGCGAGCAGCCGGCCGATATGTTCCTCATCGTACCACCGATTGAATTCGTCTTCGTGCGCCGGATCGACATCGGTCCAGGCCATCAACAATCCAGTGCCGCGTGTTTTGGGCATCGCCGTTCCCTCTTTCATCGTTCCACCGGCCTCGCCGGGGAAGCTGTTTCAGCAAAGCGTCGTGCCGGCGGTGTTTCGCCGATACAGTTCCCGAACGTCCTCCGGGCGGATCTTGCCGGTCTCGGTACGGGGAAACTCAGCCAAGGCGATAAGCCGGAAGTCGGTCGTATACGCGTCAATGATCGGCGCGATCAGGGATCGAGACGTGGCGGCACCACCGGGTCCTGTTTCAACGCCCACCAGCAAGACGCCGGTTTCGAGGTTGTCGTCGATGGTCGTTACCAGGGCATCGCGGACGCCGTCGATCGCCCTGAGCCGTTCCTCGATCGGACCGGGTGCGATTTTCACGCCGCCGGCATTCAACATGTCGTCCGCGCGGCCCAGTACGACCAACGTTCCCTCGGACGGCTGGAAGCCGACATCGCTCGTGTGATACCAACCGTCGATGAACGACGCCCGCGTGAGGCCCGGGGCATCGATGTATCCGTCGACCATCGTGTCGCTCGCGACTCGTATCACGCCAGGCTGACCCAGCGGCACCGGCGCGCCGTTTTCGTCGACGATTTTGACGCGGACCTCGGGGAAAAGACGGCCGACATTGTCATCATCAACGAGCGAAATACGCTGAACTTCGTTGGAGCTATAGGTGACGACCAGATCGCTCGTGATCTTGCGCCGTATTTCCTGGCGCAATCGCGACGAAACGGCGGCGCCGGTCACGTCGATTCGCAAATCGAACGGACCGGGGCCGTCGGGAGCGGTCTGGACGAACCGTGCCAGGTCGCCGCTCACGAATGACACATAATTCCCGGTCCCGCTCTGGATCATGTCCCACAAAATATCGCCTCCGGCGAGATGGATCGTTCCGCCGGTCTGGAGTGTGAGCAAGGAGCGCCAGTAGCAGGCGCGGACCGTGAAATTATACAGGCAGAGATAGTCGAGATGCCGCGTTACCCGGGTCGGCAGATCGAACAGATTATTCCGGATGATGCGTTGTAGCATCCGATGCGTCATGCCCATCACTTTCGGCACCCCGGTGGTTCCGGAAGACTTCACGAGCCGCACGAGGGCGTCGGGCGCGGGCTGGCGTTCCAGCGCGTCCAATCGCCGCTCCTCGATCGGCCGCGCCAGCACACTGGCGATCCAGTCCAACGTCAGGACCAGCGTTTTGGCCGGATCGGAGGACGCGACCGGTTGGGAAACCATGAGCCGATCGCACAACCGCCCAAGGCTGATCGGAGGTTCGAGTTCAGACGGAACGAACGAGATGGTGGTGATCGAAAGCGCTTCGGCCGCGAGTAAAATCAGCAGATGCAAATACCGGTCGGACGTTTCCACGCCAAGCACCTGTCCGCCTGCGATGCAAGAAGCGGTCAGCGCATCCATGACCCTCAGGACATTGAGCGCGAGGGCGTAATAGGTGTCGCCATTCGCGAACGCGACCGACTCCGGTCGCAGCCGGGCGTGGTGGGCAAGCCACTGACCGGCGGATCGATGCTGATCGGTGGCGGATGCATCTGGTTTCACACCGAAGCCAACTAGCCCTTGACCGGGACACGGTCAATTCCAACAGCGAAAGTAGCGGGATGGATGTTCCGGCATCCGGCGCGAACGTTTCCTTTTGTCATCGCGATGGGCAACCGGTCTCCGGGTCACGCCCGGGAGCGTGCTTCACGCGCGATGCCATGGGCGCTTACGGAACGAAAGGAGGCAGCGGATCGGCGGAAACCACCGGAACGGCAACGACCCTACGCGAGCGTCTCCCCGGCCGCCGCCAGCACCCGATCCACGAACGCCCCGGCGCTGCCCAGATACGACGCCGGGTCCGTCATCCGCTCGATCGCCGCCCGGTCGAGCCGCGACGACACCGCCGGATCGCGCCGCAGCGCGTCGGTCAGCGACAATCGTTCCGTCAACGCGATATCGCACGCGTGCTTGACCACGTGATGCGCTTCCCCCCGGCCCAGATGCGGCGCGAGGCCCATCATCACCGCCTCGGCGACGATCAGCCCATGCGTCAGATCCAGGTTCCGCCGCATGCGTCCGGCATCGACGACCATCCCCTCGGCGATCGCGCGAGCATGCCGCAACGCGCCGTGCGTCAGCACGAAGGCTTGCGGAATGACCAGCGCCTCGCTTTGCCAGGGCCCGGTGGCGCGCTCGTGGTCCTGCGCCATGGCGCCCAGAATGACCGGCACCAAACCCTGCACCGTGCGCGTCGCGGCGAGGATGTACTCCGACGCGATCGGATTGCGCTTTTGCGGCATGGTCGAGGACGCGCCGCGGCCGGCGACGTACGGCTCGGCGACCTCACCTACCTCGGTTTGCGCCAGCAGGATGATGTCGGTGGCGAACTTCGCCAGGGAGCCGCAGATCAACCCGAGATACCCGACGGTTTCCGCCAGACCTTCGCGGCAAACGTGCCAGGGCGCGATCGGCGCGTGCAGGCCCAACTCGGCCGCCAGCCCCTCCATCACCGCGATGCCCTGGTCGCCGAGCGACGCCAGCGTGCCGGCCGCGCCGCCGAACTCGACCAGTTCGACCCGCCGCCGCAGCTCCGGCAACCGCCGGAGGTGGCCAATGAACGGCAAAGCCCAGGTGGCGCATTTGAGGCCGAAGGTCGTCGGCAAGGCCTGTTGCAGATGCGTGCGACCCGCCATCACCGTCTCGCGATGTGCCCGCGCCTGACCCGCCAGGGCGGTCAGGACCGCGCGCATCTCGGCCTCGATCAGTCCGAGTCCCTCGCGCACCTGCAGCACCGTCGCGGTATCCATGATGTCCTGGGTCGTGGCACCCCAATGGGTCCAACCGCCGGCCTCGCCCGCGCCGCGGGACAACTCGGACACCAGACCGACGACCGGATAACCGACATTGCGCGCGCTCGCGGCCAGCACCTCGGTGCGCAAATCGCCCTTCGCCGCCGCCTCGCCAATCGCCTTCGCCGCCTCCGCCGGGATGATCCCCAGCCGCGCCTGCACCTGGGCGAGCGCCGCCTCGACGTCCAACATCCGCTGGAAATACGCGCGTTCATCGAACACCGCGCGCATCGCGTCGCTGCCATAAAGGGTGCCCAGAATCGGGCCGTCGGCGGGGTTGATCGGCATGAGAGGACTCCTGAACACGCGATGAATGGGTATGAAAACCATCCCCGCTCGTAAACGCCTCATTAACACTTTGCTGCCAGAATACGGCTGTCTGACAGGAGCAGCCAAAATGGACAATCCGGACGAGACACAGCACTTTCGCGTGCGGCAACTGAAAGAAGCGATCGAGCACCTGGAGGCGCGGCGCTGGCGAATGGCGGAGGTCCAGTGCCGGATCCTCCTCGCGGTCAACCCCACGGACGTGGAAGGGATGCTGGTCCTCGGCCTCGCTATCGCGGCGAGCGGCGAGGCATCGCGTGCCGCGCCGATTCTCGATCGGGTGCGGCGGGCCCGGCCGGACCATGCCGAGCCGTGCCGCGACTTCGCGACCATGGAACCGCGCGTGCCGCGGGCGCTGGTGACGCGGCAATACCGGACCTGCCTGCGGCTGGCCTCGGCCGATTCGCGCCTGCGCCATGACTTCGCCAGTTACCTGCTGGAAAATTCCGACCCCGACGCCGCGCTGACCGTGCTGCGCGATGCGCCGGAGTCGGCGGCCACGAGCAACCTGCGCGGTATGGCCCTGGCCGAGACCGGCAAGTTCAAAGAGGCTGGGCGATGCTTCGACAACGCGGCCAGGCTGGACCCCGACTCTCCCGGCGGATGGTCCAATCTGGGCATGATGCTCCGGATCGAGGGCCGGTTCGACGACTCGCTCGCCGCCTACGACCGCGCCATCGCGCGCGGCGGGGACGATCCTCAGATCAAGGTCAATCGCGCCATTGCCCTGCTGCATGCCGGCCGTTGGGAAGAGGGCTGGCGAGACTATGAGTGGCGGTTCGCCCGGCCGGGTTATGTCGCGGTCTCGAACGCGCCCGCGCTGCCGGCACTCGGCGCGGAGACACGCCTGGACGGTGAGCGGGTCCTGGTCTGGCATGAGGAAGGGTGCGGCGACACACTGCAGTTCGCTCGCTATTTGCCCATGCTGACGCGGCTGGGTGCGATCGTGACCGCCTCGGTGCCGGCGCCCCTGGTCCGGCTGTTGCGCGAGATACCGGGGATGACCGTGATCCAGGCGGGGGACGGCCCGTTGCCACCGCACGACCTGCAATGCCCGGTCTTCAGTCTGCCGCGGGTGTTCGGCACCACCACGCGCAATGTGCCGGCCGACCCCTGGCTCGCCGCCGATCCCGCGCTCACCGCCGCCTGGGCTGCCCGTTTGCCACAGGACGGGCTGCGCGCGGGTCTGGTCTGGGCCGGGCAGGCGCGGCCTTGGTTGCACGGGTTCACCGCGGTCGATCGCCGCCGCAGCGCGGGCCTCGCGGCGTTCGCGCCGTTGGCCGCGGTGCGTGGCGTGCGGTTCGTCAGCCTCCAGGCCGGCACCGCCGCGGCGCAGGGCCAGGAGCCGCCGCAAGGCATGGAGCTGACCGACCCGATGGAAGCGGTGCACGACTTCGCCGATACGGCGGCGGTCATCGCCAACCTGGACGTGGTGATCAGCGTCGACACTTCGGTGGCGCATTTGGCGGGGGCGATGGGAAAACCCGTGTTCCTGCTCGACCGCTATGACAATTGCTGGCGTTGGTTGCACGGGCGGACCGACAGTCCGTGGTATCCGTCGATGACGATTTTCCGCCAGCCCAGGCCGGGCGATTGGGCTTCGGTGATGCATCGGGCGGCGTCATCGCTGACGTCGTTGGCAATCTTCCGGAGTGGTCAGCTGGAGGTTACGCGGACGGACGTGTTCGCGAGCGCGGCGTGAGAACGTCCCGGAAAACCAAGATGGGTGCCACGTGAAAATCGGCGGGCACGGCGTGGGAATGGTCTGACGCGTTACCGTGCATAAATGGCGGAAAGCGGGATGGTGACGCCGATCTCCGGCAATGCGACCTCCGCGTCGAGACCGGCCACCGTTTCCGCTTCCCAATTCGCGGCGCGCCGGTGAACGGTGATTTCGGGCCGCTCCGTTTCCAGGATGACGTAAACCATGATCCGTGGCACGGACGCGTACTCCATGGCTTTGACACGGCGGTCGGTGAGGGCAGTGGAGGGAGACAGAACCTCGAACACGACGGTTGGTTCGACGGTGTCGCCGTCTCGGTCGGGAACCTCACACACCACGCTCGCATCGGGATAGCGGACCCGGCCGGGCGTGAGGACTTTCAATTCTGACCCGATTGCCTCACATGGTGGTTTGAGCCGAACGCCAAGGGCCGTCGTGAGGCGTGTGATAGTGCGCGCATGCGCGAAGCTGCCGCCGGTCATCGCCACCGGCTGAATGCCGTCGAATTCATAGCGTAACGGCTGGGACCGTTCCCATGCCAGAAATTCATCCACGGTCAGCGGTTTGACAGATGCACTCATGGGGCCGATGTCCAGATGGGGCGATCATGTGGCACGCATCCTACCGCATTTCGGCGCGATCCGATACAGGAGCGGGCCGATACAGGAGCAGGCCGAGTTCCACCGCGACACAGGGACGCCCACGTTTTCGGCGCCAACCACTTCGCCGTCCGCCCTTCGCCGCCCCAGCGCCACAGTTCGGCGCCGCCCCCTTGTCATTCCGCCCCGCATCCGCTATTTGAGTGATACACCAAATTCTCCGCTGCTTTTACGGGGGGTGGCCTTAACCGGCCGCCTTTTTTGTTTTGGATGACCTGAACGACCCCGCGCCGCTGACCCTGGAGGCCAAACTGACCGCCATCGTCGCGCCCCGACTGGAAACCATGGGCTTCGAGCTCGTGCGCGTCGCCGTGCTCGGACGCGAGCGGCCGACCGTCCAGGTCATGGCCGACCGCGCCGACGGCAGCCTGATCTCGGTCGAGGATTGCGAGCAGATCAGCCACTACCTAAGTACCGTGTTCGACGTCGAAGACCCGATCCCGGGCGCCTGGAACCTGGAGGTCAGCTCGGCCGGCATCGATCGCCCGCTGACACGGGCAAAAGACTGGAACCGGTTCGCCGGCCACCTCGCGCGGGCCGAAACGGTGTTTCCGGTCGACGGCCGCAAGCGGTTCTCCGGTATCGTGCTGGGCGCCGATGACAAATTCGGCAAACTGCGGCTGGACGACGGGACCGAGGCGGAACTGCCGCTGCGCGACATCCGCCGCGCCAAACTCGTGCTGACCGACGCGTTGATCGCCTTTACCGCCCCCTCGCCGACCACCAACTAACACCTCGTCCAGAACACAGAGGCCCTCATGGATACCGCCATCGCTCGCCCTGAACTGCTGCTGGTCGCCGACGCCGTCGCGCGGGAGAAGAATATCGAGCGCGACGAAGTGCTGGAGGCGATGGAGCAGGCCATCCAGAAAGCCGGCCGCGCCAAGTACGGCCATGAGAAGGACATCCGCGCCACGATCGACCGCAAGACCGGCGACGTGCGCCTCTCCCGCTGGACGGAAATCGTCGAGGCGGTGGAGAACGAGGAAACCCAGATGTCCGCGCAGGACGGGCTAAAACTGTTTCCGGATAAGGCGATCGGGGATTTTGTCGTCGATCCGCTGCCGCCGATCGATTTCGGCCGCATCGCCGCGCAGACCGCCAAGCAGGTCATCGTCCAGCGGGTCCGCGAATATGAGCGCAAGCGCCAATACGAAGAATTCAAGGATCGCGTCGGCGAGATCATCAACGGCACCGTCAAGCGCACCGAGTACGGCAACCTGATGGTGGAACTGGGCAAGGCCGAGGCCCTGCTGCGCCGCGACGAGCTGATCCCGCGCGAAAGTTTCCGCAATGGCGACCGCGTCCGCGCCTATATCTACGACGTGCGGGAAGAGCCGCGCGGGCCGCAGATCTTCCTCAGCCGCACGCATCCCGGCTTCCTGGCCAAGCTGTTCGCGCAGGAAGTGCCGGAAATTTACGACGGCATCATCGAGATCAAGGCGGTGTCGCGCGATCCGGGCTCTCGCGCGAAGATGGCGGTGATCAGCCGCGACAGTTCGATCGACCCGGTTGGCGCCTGCGTCGGCATGCGCGGCTCTCGCGTGCAGGCCGTCGTGCAGGAACTGCAAGGCGAAAAAATCGACATCATTCCCTGGAGCCCGCAGGCCGCGACCTTCGTGGTCAACGCTCTGGCGCCGGCCGAGGTCACCAAGGTCGTGCTGGATGAGGAAGCCGGGCGGGTCGAGGTGGTGGTGCCCGACGAGCAGCTCAGCCTCGCCATCGGCCGCCGCGGCCAGAACGTACGCCTCGCCAGTCAGCTGACCCGCTGGGACATCGACATCCTGACCGAGGCCGAGGAAAGCGAGCGCCGCCAGGAAGAATTCCGCCGCCGCTCCGGCCTGTTCGTCGAAGCGCTGGACGTCGACGACATGATCGCCGGGCTGCTGGTGACCGAAGGCTTCAACACGGTCGAGGAACTCGCCTACACACCGGTGGAGGAAGTCGCCGCGATCGAAGGGTTCGACGACAGCGTCGCCGAGGAACTGATCCGCCGCGCCGAGACCTTCCTCACCCGCCGCGACACCGAACTGACCGATAAGCGCATCGAACTGGGCGTCACCGACGACGTCGCCGCGTTTGATACGTTCACCCCCGCGATGCTCGTCGCCCTCGGCGAAAAAGGTGTCAAAACGCTCGACGATCTGGGCGATCTGGCCTCCGACGAACTGATCGAGATTATCGGCGCCGAGCAAATGGACGAAGACACCGCCAACGCCATCATCATGGGCGCGCGGGCGCATTGGTTCGACGATGCGCCCGTCGCCGGCGAGGCGAACGTCGCCGGCGAGGCGAACGCCGCCGGGGAGACGGAAGCCGCGCCGGCTGAGGAGACGGGCCACGACTAACACCGATGCCGCTCTCGACGACACCATCGTTGACGCGAATGAGGAAGAGCCGGAAACAGGGCCGATGCGCCGCTGCGTGGTCACGCGGGAGCGCCTGCCGAAGGAGCGAATGTTCCGATTTGTCGTCAGTCCCGATCGCGCTTTGATCCCCGACCTCGCCGGCAAGCTGCCCGGCAGGGGAATATGGTTGAGTGCCTCCCGGGATGTGATAGAAGGCGGCGATGGGACGCGCCCGAATGGGATACCTCCGACCGGAGGGTCCGCAAACGGGTTGCCCTCGAGTGGGACCCGCCCTGGCACGAAAGGCCGGGAGCTGGTCCGGGCCATCGCACGCGCCGCGCGTGGTCCGGTTCAGGTGCCCCCCGATCTTCCTGGCGTGCTGGAAACGGCGTTGATCCGGCGGATTGGCGATTTGCTTGGCCTCGCCCGGCGCGCGGGTCAGGCCGTCGCCGGGTTTGAAAAGGCGCGTGACTGGATGCGAACCCATCCGGTGGGGCTGGTGCTACAGGCCGCGGATGGCAGTGAGGCGGAGCGGGCACGGTTTCGGTCCGCTGTCCCGGAGACGGTTCCGGTTCTCGACCCGCTGACGGGCGCGGAACTGGGGCGGGTGATGGGACACGAGACCGTCGTGCATGTGGCGTTGGCGCCTGGCCGGTTGGCCGATGCGATCGCCATGGAAGCGGGCCGGTTGGCCGGCCTCCGAACGACGTCGCCCCCTGCCCCAAAGGCGGGACTTGCGACAGGACTTACGACAGGGCGGGAAACCGCCGGAATCAACGACATGACGGGTACCAACGGGTAAAGCATGAGCGAAGGCAACGAACAGGACGGCAGCAAGGGGCGTCTTTCCCTCAGGCCAGCGGCGAGGCTGGAACTGGGACGGACGGTCGATGCGGGCTCGGTACGGCAAACCTTCAGCCATGGCCGGTCGAAGGTCGTGCAGGTTGAGGTGCGCAAGAAGCGCGCCGGGGCCCCGGCGACGCCGGCATCCGCCGCGGGAGCGCCTTCGGCCACTCCGGGCAACATCGCGATTACCGCGCGTGGCGGCGCGCCCGCCGCGCGGCCCGCGCCGGGTGCCGGCCGCGCGCTGACCGCGACCGAGCAGGCCGCGCGGCAACGCGCCCTGGTCGAGCAGCAGCGCGACTCGGCCCGCCGCGACGCGGAACGCCGCGAGCAGGAAAAGATCTCCATCCTTTCCGCCGCCGAGGAAGCGCGGCGCAAGGCCGAGGACGACGCGCGCCGTGAGGCCGAGGAATCCGAACGCCGCAAGATCGAAGAGACGGAAGCACGGCTGCAGGCCGCTGAAGACGCGCGTCATCAGGCAGCGGAAGAAGCGGCCGCGGCCGAACATGCCCGCCTGACCGCCGAAGCGGTCGCCAGCGGGACCGCGGCGCCGGCTCCCCCGCGTCCGGCCCCGCCGCGAGAGTTGCTCAAGGACAGAGTGGCACAACCGCAACCCGCTGGGCGTGCGCCCGGCGGCCGCCCAGGAACGGGGCCCGGCGCGAGGGCTGGAGGAGCGGCGGCGGAACAGCCGGGCGCGACCCCGGCGTCGGAGACCTTGCGGCTGCGGCCAGGCGGGGCGCGCCCCCTCGACGAAGACGATGAGGCCCGGCCCATCCGCCGGCCAGGCGTTGGCATGCTCCCGCGCAAACCCGCGGTCGTTATCGCGAAGAAAGGCGACGACCGCCGCCGCACCGGACGGATCGATGTGCAGGCCGCGATCGAGGGCGAGGACGACCGCGTCCGCTCGCTCGCTTCGGTTCGCCGTCAGCGCGAGCGGGAACGCCGCCAGGCGGATCTGGAACGGCTCCGAGCGGATCAGGTGCGCGTCGTGCGCGATGTCATTCTGCCGGAACATATTTCGGTGCAGGAACTCGCCAACCGCATGGCCGCCCGGGCGCCCGAGGTCATCAAGGCGCTGATGAAGCTTGGCGTGATGGCGACCATCACCCAGACGCTCGACGCCGATACCGCCGAGCTGGTGGTGCAGGAATTTGGCCATCGCGCCCGCCGCGTGTCCGAGTCCGACGTGGAAATGGGCCTGGAGGGCCACGCCGACATCGATACCGATCTGGTCGTCCGGCCGCCGGTGGTGACCATCATGGGCCACGTCGACCACGGCAAGACGTCCTTGCTGGATGCGTTGCGCGCCACCGACGTCGCCGGTGGCGAGGCGGGCGGCATCACCCAGCATATCGGCGCCTATCAGGTGGCGCTTAAGTCCGGCGATCGGATCACTTTCGTCGACACGCCGGGCCACGAGGCGTTCACCGCCATGCGGGCGCGCGGCGCCTCGGTCACCGACATCGTCGTGCTGGTCGTCGCCGCCGATGACGGCGTCATGCCGCAAACGATCGAGGCGATTCGCCACGCCAAAGCCGCCAACGCGCCGATCATCGTCGCCATCAACAAGATGGACAAACCGGACGCCAACCCCGGCCGGGTGCGGCAGGAACTGCTGAGTTACGACATCGTCGTCGAGGAAATGGGCGGCGAAACCCAGGACGTCGAGGTCTCCGCGCTGAAGAAGACCGGCCTCGACAAGTTGGAAGAAGCGATCCTGTTGCAGGCCGAAATCCTCGACCTGCGGGCCAATCCGGAGCGAACGGCGGAGGGCTCGGTCATCGAGAGCCGGCTGGATCGCGGCCGCGGGCCGGTCGGCACCATCCTGGTGCAGCGCGGCACGCTGAAGCAAGGCGAAATCGTCGTGGCCGGCGCCGAATGGGGCCGGGTGCGGGCGATGCTGGACGACAAAGGCAAGCCGATCGCCGAGGCTGGGCCATCGAGCCCGGTCGAAATTCTCGGCCTGAGTGGGGCGCCCATCGCGGGCGAGCCGTTCGTCGTCGTTGAAAACGAGGCCCGGGCGCGCGAAATCACCGAGTTCCGCCAGCGCCGTCAGCGGGAGAAAGTCGCCGGCATCCAGGCCGGCGCGCGTGGCACGATGGATGAGATGCTGGCCCGCATCCAGGCCGGCGTGCAGAAGGAAGTCGCCGTCCTGATCAAGGCCGACGTGCAGGGCAGCGCCGAGGCGATCCAGGCCACGGTGCTGAAGCTCGAGCACGAGGAAGTGAAGGTTCGGGTGCTGCTGTCGGGCGTCGGTCAGATCACCGAAAGCGACATTCAGCTCGCCAAGGCGTCGAGCGCCGTGATCATCGCGTTCAATGTGCGTGCCACGTCGCAGGCGCGCGAGATGGCGCAGCGCGATGGGGTCGATATCCGCTACTTCTCGATCATTTACGAAGTCGCCGACGACGTCGAGAAACTCGTCCGCGGCAAGGTCGCCCCCAAGGCGCGCGAAAAGTTCCTGGGCTATGCCGAGGTCCGCCAAGTGTTCAACATCACCAAGACGGGCAAAGTCGCCGGCTGCATGATCACCGAAGGGCTGGTCAAACGCGGCGCGGGCGTCCGGGTGTTGCGCGACAACGTGGTGATCCACAGCGGCGAACTGTCGCAACTCAAGCGCTTCAAGGACGATGTGCGCGAAGTGGCCCGCGGTTACGAATGCGGGCTGTCGTTCGCGAACTTCCACGATCTGCAGGAAGGCGACGTCGTCGAGTGCTTTGAGACGGAGATGGTCCCGGGTTGAGCCCAAAGGGGAACAAGGCGCCGCCCGAGTCGCGGCGGGAGACGCGCGGGGCTCCGGCGAAAAAACCCGCCCGGACCGCCGCGCCGACGCAGCGCCAGTTGCGCGTGGCGGAGGAAATCCGCCATGTGCTGGCGGGCATCTTCATGCGGCGGGAGTTCCGTGACCCGGAACTGGCCGAGGCGGACATCACGGTCAGCGAAGTGCGGCTCAGTCCGGATCTGAAACATGCGACGGCGTTTATTTCGCGCCTGGGGCGGAGCGACGTCGATGCGTTGCTGCCGGCGTTGAAACGCGTGGCGCCCTGGTTGCGTAGCCAGGTGGCGCATGCGCTGCCGCTGCGCTACACGCCGGAATTGTCGTTTCAGCCGGACACCGCGTTGGATTACGCGACGAAGATCAATCAGCTGATGCAACAGCCGGAAGTGGCGCGCGATCTTAAGTCCGAGGAGTGACGGAAGCCGGCGGCACGGGTTGCCAAACCAACGTTTCCCGTCGCGTCAGGCCAGCCCGCTTAAAGACTGACCCTTGCCGCCAATCCACGTCATGGCCCGGCTCGTCCGGGCCACCTGGACGAGCACGGTGCCGTGTCAGGTGGCCCGGACGAGCCGGGCCATGACGGCGTGGCCGGGCCATGACGGCGTGGGCTGGAGAGACGGCGTTAAAGTCGGTTGGTATCAGCCCGCGACCAGTTCCCTCAACCTCACGCCGAACTGATGTGCCGCGTTGCCGCCCATCATCCGGGCGATGATGTCATCCGGCACCTTGCTCTGGGTCAGTTGATCGATCGCATCCCAGGCGCTGGTCGTGTCGTGATGCGGATAGCGCGAGCCCCAAATCACTTTCGCGGCGAAATCATGCGGCAACTTGCGGATCAACCGCTCCTCGGCGTCGAAGCCGAGCATGACATTGCCTTCGTCCCACAATTCGTCGGTATCGGTGCGGACCGGATAATGGTGCAGCAACGGGATGACCCGGCTCGACGCCTCCATCTTCTCCAGCACCTCCTCCATCCAGGAGGCTTTGCCATGCGCCACGACCACTTTCATTTCGGGAAACCGCTGCATCACGGTGTAGCCGATCAGGGTCGAGGCCACGAACAAGTGATTGTCCAGCCAATACGACAGGATCGGCGCCAGCGGATGACCGAGCGGTGTCGCCGCCGTGAAAAACGATGTTCCCGCCGGACCGTTGCCGCCGCCGCTTAACGGCCCGCCGCCGCCGGCCATGATCGGCGGCTGCGCCAGCCGGGTTTTCACCTTCTCGAAGAACGGCCCATGCGACGTCCATTCCGGATTCCACAGTCCCGGGGTGGAGTGCACCGCCGCGACGAGACCGGAACGTTGCAGTTCCGCCCACAACGGGTCGTAGCTCGGATGCGTGAAATAGCGCCCTTCGATGAACATCGGCCGCAGGAACGCGCCACGAAAGCAGGGGATGCTGGCGACCCGCCGCAGTTCCTCCACCGCGAAGTCCATGTTCTGCAACGGCACCATGGCGGTGGCGAACAACCGGTCCGGCGCGGCCGAGCAGAAATCGGCGATCCAATCATTGTAAGCGCGCGCCAAAGCATAAGCGATGTCGGGGTCACGCACGAGGTGAAACCCCTCGGCGAACCAGGTCGGATACAGCAGGGTCTGATCGATCCCCATCGCGTCCATGTCGGCCAGTCGCGCCTTCGGGTCGGAAGCGCCCTCGGCCATCGGATGGCGTACGTTCGGGTCGAGCTCGCCGACATCGTCCCAGGTCATGCCCGGCCGCCAGATCGCGTGCCGCGGCAGGTTCGAATTCATCGTGTCGCGAAACGTTTCACCATTGATTTTAAGATACGAGCTGGTCTTGCCGTCCTGCCGCCACAGCGCGTGACGGCCCAGGGTGCGATATTCCGGCTCGAGGTATTTTTCCCAGAGTTCCGGGGGCTCGACGACATGGGAGTCGCTGTCGAACACGGCGAAGCGTTTTGTCATGACATTATCTCCGCGTGACCGATGCGTCGGCGGCGAGCGAGGCCTGAATTTCCGCCTCGGTCGGCCACCAGTCGGGACGCTCGATCTGAGTGACGCGTTCGCGGATGAAGTGTCGCGGTGCCTGGATATTGTACAACCGGCGGGCATTCGAACCGAGGAATTTCGCCTGGTCGGCGACCGGAAGGTTGTATTTTTGCATCGTCTGCATCGCCCGCCAGGCGTCGTCGCCATCATGGTGATACACGTCGGACGACCAGATCAGGATGTCCCCGTAAAATTCGGGGAACCTGGGCGGCGGCGCCTCGTCGCCCTCGAACCCGGTCATGCAATGCTGGAAGAACGTCTCCGACGGCAACCGCTTCAACGGCGGCAACTGGCGCTCGTTCTTATACAGCTTCGCCGCCTTGTCGCATTCGTCCAACAGGAAGCTGATCCAGGTGGAGGATGCCTCGAACACGGCGGCGTTGATCTTCGGGTGCTGCTCGAAGAACCCGGACATCAGCACCGAGGTGACCCAAAGCGACGCTTCCGCCTGGAAGTTCTGCACGTTGGACAGAAAGGAATGCGGCACGCCGGAGGACGCGACGGTCCGCCGCACCAGTTCGGCGCCGGAATGCTGCTCGGTATAGCCGGGCGGCTTCAGCGCACCACCCGCCGGGAATGGATGCATGCCGTAAACCAGGCCGGTTTCTTCCAGCGCCTTCCACACGGGTTCGTACTTGGGCTGCAGCGGATAGTTGCCCATCGCGTCGATCGGGCGGATCAGCGCGACACGGCAGCCGAGCGCGGCGACCCGATAAACCTCCTCGGCGGCGTACACCGGATTTTGCATCGGCAGCAGCGCGGCGAAGAACAGCCGGTCCGGGTTCGCCTTGGTGTAGCCATAGGCCCATTCGTTATAGGCGCGGCAGAACGCTTTGGCGCCGACGGCGTTCGGCAGCCACGGATAGACATCGATATCCGTGGGAATGATCATCACCTGATCGATCCCCTGGATGTCCATGTCCTTCAACCGCGGCTCTGGCTCGTACGAACCGGCGAAGTCGAGATACGACACCTGGGCCTGTGTCAACGCCGTTTTTGGGTTCAGGTTGCGCACGTTCAGCGCCCGCTGGATATCGTGCTTCACACCGGGACCGGCGTTCGAAATCACCCGCATCGTACCCGGAATGCCGCCGCGCCTGGGTGAACCGATCCCGACGCCCGCCTTGCCGTCGACGATCAACTGCTGGCTGTCATTGTCCCACCAGATCGTCGCCCGCAGCGCGTCCATTTCCTCACGAGTCAGGAACTCGCTGGCGCGTTCCCAGATCAGCGGCGGCTCGGTGACATGCGCGTCGCAGTCAAACGTCGCGAAATCCTTTGTCATGGGCTCGAAAGTTTGAATCGGCATGGAGTCCTCCCTGCTCAGGCCGGTATCGCCGGCTGGTCGTCTTCCAACCAGCCGTCCGGCTCGATGACGGCGTTGTGACGGGCGAAGACGGCGTCGATTTCGGCCATGTCCGCCGCGGTGAGTTGCCAGCCCAGAGCGCCGAGATTTTCGTCGACTTCTTCCGGACGGCGGAAACCGACGAGGCCGGTGCCGATCGCCGGATTGCTGATGGTCCAGCGCAGCGCCAATTGCGGCAGCGTCCTGCCGTGCCGCGCGGCGATCGCTTTCAGGTCCTCGACGGCGGCCAGGTTGCGCGGGAAATGATCGGGGCCGAACAGGGTGCGGAACAGGTTCAGACTGCCCAAAGTCCCGCGATTCGCGCGCCAGTCGTTCTCATCGAAATTCATGCCGGCGTGGAACGTTCCGGCCAACATTCCGTAGGCCAGCGAGCCATACGCCATGACGCCGACCGCGTTGGCCCGACACCAGGGGAAAATCTCCGCTCGCATGCGGCGGTCGAACATGTTCCAGCCATACTGCACGACGTCGATGCGCCGGAGCCGCATGCAGGCTTCGAGTTGCGACAGCCGGAAATTGGACACGCCAATATACCGCGCCTTGCCCTGGCGGACGATATCGTCCAGCGCCCGCATGGTTTCCTCGAACGGGGTATTGATATCGGGCCAGTGCACCAAATAAACGTCGACGTGATCGGTGCCGAGATTGCTCAGGCTGGTTTCGATCGAGGCCATCAGGCGCCGGCGGCTGCTGTCGCGCCGGTTGGGCGCGTCAGGGTAGCCGACGCCAACCTTGGTCACGACACAAACGTCATTCCGGCTGGATCCCAGGGCGCGGCCCAGGGCCTGTTCCGAGACACCCATGCCGTAGGCTTCGGCGGTGTCGAAACAATTGATCCCTTGGTCGATGGCACGGCGCACGGCCCGCGCGAACTGGGTTTCATCGATTGACCCATACGTGCCGGCGATTTCCCAACAACCGAACCCGAGGGCCGAGACGCGCAGGTCCGTCTGCCCGAATTGCCTGTATTCCATCGGCCTCCCCTTATTCGGTGCCGCGCGACAAGGCCCGCCGCCGCCACACCAGGTTGACCGCGACCGGCAATCGAACGTAAGCTACCGTTGAGTATGGGCGGCGTCCCACGGGTACGTCAATCGCGGGCACCGCGTTGCGACCGCTGCCGGCCGGCGGTTTATTTTTGTCCCGTTACTGTAATTCCGAGGCGGCACCCCATCTCTGTTCTGACGATCAGACGTTGGGCGGATATCGGTCCCTCCAAAGCAAAAAAGCAAAATCAAATGGAACTTCCCTCTGGAATAAAGCCCGGCCTTTGGGGCGCGGCGGCCGGCGCGATCGCGATGGCTGTTGTCGGGTTTTCGTATCTTGGCTGGACCACCGGCGCGACGTCCGAAAAACTCGCGCGGGACAGCGCCAACACGGCTGTTGTCGCCGCGCTGGTGCCGTTCTGCGTCATCAAGGCGCAAGCCGATCCCAACCTGGCGACGCTGACGAAGTTTCAGGCGGAACAATCATCGTATTCCCGCAGCGACATCGTCATGAAGGCCGGTTGGGCGACGTTGAGCGGCGAGACGACGGGAAGCGACGACCTGGCGCGAGCCTGCGCCGATAAGTTGCACGTGGCGAAGGCCGGCTGACGGTCTGGCAATTAAGGAATACATGATGAGCAAGCCGGAATTTGGCATCAAGCACACCTGTGAGGCCTGTGCCGAACGCTTCTACGATCTGAACAGAAGTCCGGTGATCTGCTTTAAGTGCGGGGCGCTGCAGTCGCCGCCGAAGCCTCGGATGTATCGGCCGCTCCGCGCGGGTTCTGACAGAGGTGCCTTCAGCCGGCGCCCACTGCCGCTGCCCGTGGAGAAGTTGGAGCCCGCCGACGAGCTGGCCGTTGAGGACGTCGAGGAGGCCGATATCCCCGATGACGAAGATACCGACCTCGACGATGAGGCCGAGGTCGAAATCGAGGTCGAGATCGACCCCGAAGACGGCAAGGTTCTCGCCTGAGGGCGACGGCGTTAATAACCGGCGCGCGTTCAGTAAAACACCGCCATGGCCCGGCCTGAGCGCATAAGGATAAGCCCGGAGAGGAGCATGGTCCGCCCTTCATCGTCATCCTCGGGCTCGACCCGAGGATCTCGACGAGCATGCGGAAGGACCGTTCGAGCCAATTTTCAATGACCGGGGGCCGCGACAGATGCTCGGGTCAAGCCCGAGCATGACGGCGGCGAGGTAATTTGGCTCCGCCCCAATCTTATCTTGATGCCTATGCGGCTGGTCCGGGCCATGACGTTGAAGGGTCGGTACCGTCTCAACCTGGCCGGCACACGCGTTAGCGTATCGCCGCCAGCACCTGCCCCTCGTCCGGGAACGCGCCGGTGGCCTTCTTGGAATACGCCAACCGTCCGTCGACGGTGATTTCAAACACCCCGCCGCTGCTCCGCCGCAACGTCACCGTCGCGGTTTTCTGGGCCTTCAGGATCAGATCCCGCGCCGCACGGGCGCGTGGTTCATAGCCTCACATGCCGCAATATTCGATCTCGACCTGCATTTTCCTTGTCTCCTGACCAGAGTAAAACACCGCTTACGCCGCCGCCGTCCGCCGCCGCCGGACCCGCGCCACGGGATCGTTGACCTGCGCCTCGGCCGGCGGAACCTCATCCGGGCTGGCCAGCGCCTTCAACAATGCTTCACGCAGCGCGGCCAATTTGCGGTCGTTTTCCACCTTCAGACCGAAGACATCCTTCACGTAAAACACGTCGACCGCCCGCACCCCATAAGTCGTGACATGGGCCGACGCGATCTGGAGCCCCTGGTCGCTGATCGCCGCCGTGACGTCATGCAACAGCCCCGGCCGGTCGCGGCCATTGACCTCCAAAATCGTATGCGTGTTCGACGCGTGATTATCCACCACGACCCGGGGTGGCGCATGGATCGCCCGCATGCGCTTGCCGAACGTATCGCGTGACATTTTGCGGATTTCCTGCGCCAGCCGCAGCCGTCCCGATAGCGCCTGCTCGATCAGCGCGGACAATTTCGCCAACCGGTGCGGCTGATCGAACGTGCCGCCCGCGGCATCCTGAATCCAGAACGTATCCAGGGCCATTCCGTTGGTCATCGTATGGATGCGCGCATCGACGATCGAGGCACCCGCCACCGCCAACGCGCCGGAGATCTTACTGAACAGGCCAGGATGGTCGGCGGCATAAATCGTGACTTCGGTGACGGCGCGGGCGGGGAGCGGTTGCGTGTCCACCGTCAGCGGCGCCTTGCGTTGCTCGGCATCGCGCAGCAGCCGCGCGTGCCGGGCGTGCGTATCGGGATCGAACGATAACCAGTAACCGGGGTAACCCAGTTCCGAGAACCACGCCTTGTCCTGATCGGACCAGCCGGGCAACAGCGCGCCGGCCGCTTGCTTCGCCCGCTGCACGCGCACATCGCGTTCCGTGGTGGACAGCCCGCCCGCCAGCACCTCGGCGACCCGCGCGTACAACTCCCGCAGCAAAGTCGCCTTCCAGCCGTTCCACACTTTCGACGACACCGCTCGCATATCGGCGACCGTCAGGATCAGCAGCAGCCGCAACCGTTCCGGCGACTGAATGGTTTCCGCCAGATCGAGGATGGTCTTCGGATCGTCGATATCGCGCTTGAACGCCGTCGCGCTGAGCAGCAAATGATGCAGCACCAGCCACGAAACCGTCTCGGTCTCCTCCGCCGTCATCCCCAGTCCTGGGCAGACCTCGAGCGCGAGTTCCGCGCCGAGTTCGGAATGATCGCCGCCGCGGCCTTTGCAGATGTCGTGCATGATCATCGCCATGTACAACGCACGCCGCGACTCGATCTGCTCCACGAGGTCGGAGGCGACCGGCGCGATCTGGATCAACTCGCCGCGTTCCATCGCGTTGAGGACTTTCACCGCCTCGATCGTGTGCTCGTCAACGGTGAAGATATGATAAGTGTCGAATTGCATCTGGCCGACAATACGGCCCCAGTCTGGTAAATAACGGCCAAGAAATCCGGTTTCATTTAAGATCGTTAACCACTTGGCGCCGTCCGGATGATGGGTCGGCGGACGTTCGCCGGGACGGTCGCCCGGACGCCGTTTCTCCGGCGGCTTGCCGCACAACAGGTCCATGAACAACCGCGCGGCGGTCTTGTCGCCGCGCAACGCGACGGCGCGCCGCTCGTTCTGGATGAAGGACCGCACGGTCAGCGGATGCAGCTCCAGGTTCCGGTCGCGGGCAACCAGCAGGACGCGCAGCATCTGGATCGGATCAGTATCGAAATCGCGGCCGGTCAGCGGCAGCAGCTTGCCCTCCGCCAGCACGAAGCCGGCGTCCAGCAGCGCCTGGTCGGTCTCCGCCTCGATCGCCGGCGGGCCGAGCGCTGCCCGCAGAATCGCCGGCTCCAGGATCCGCGTCAGCCGGGCGATGTCGCGCGCGTTGAGGAAATAGTGGCGCATGAATCGCTCCACGCCGTCCTGCCGGCCGTGCCGCGTGTAGCCCATGCGCGCGCCCACCACCGGCTGCATGTCGAACGTCAGACGTTCTTCCGCGCGGCCGGCGACGTAATGCAAATGGAAACGAACCGTCCACAGAAACTCCCAGGCGCGGCGGCCGTGGCGCGCCTCCTGCTGGGTCAGGATACCGCCGAGGTCGGCCAACTCGCCCATGGTCTGCGTGTCGAAGACGTAACGAGCGATCCAATACAGCGTCTGAATGTCGCGCAATCCGCCGCGGCCTTCCTTGACGTTCGGTTCCACCATGAACGGACTGTCACCGTAACGGCGGTGGCGAACGGCGCGTTCGGCCTGTTTCGCGGCGATATATTCCGCGACACCCGCTTCCTTGCAGGCGGCGCGGAACCGGCGGTGGAAATCGGCGAACAGAGGCTGGTCGCCGGTCACGTAGCGCGCGTCCAACAACGCGGTGCGGATGGTCGTGTCTTTCGCGCCTTCGGTCAGGCAGTCCTCGATCGACCGTGTCGCGTGGCCAACCTTGAGGCCGAGGTCCCACAAGAAATACAGCATGTATTCGACGGCCCGCAGGGTCGCCGCGTCCGGATTGTCACCGGTCAAAAACAACAGATCGATGTCGCTGAACGGCGCCAGCACGCCGCGGCCGTAGCCGCCGGTCGCGGCCACGCTCAATCGTTCCGGTGGCGCGAGACCCGCGTCCTGGGTCACATGTTCGAACAATCGGCTGATGACACCGTCGACCAGCGCCCCCAACAGCCGCGCCGCCTGCAATCCGCTGAGCTGCTCGTGCTCGAATGCCTGCCGCACGTAGGTTTGAATTCTCGCGAGATGGCGCCGGAACGCGCTGATCGCCGCCTCCCGCGGGATCGGCGATTGCTCGGCGGCCAACGCCGCGAGCGCGTCGGACAATTGCGCCGCGGCCGCTTCCGGCGCTTTCGGCATCGCGACCGGATTCAGCATGATCCGGGTCGGTTTCGGTGGGCTTCCATCAATCTTGGTCTCCGGCGGGGGCAGGCAGGAGGGCTTTCAGCCGGTACAGTGCATCCAACGCCTCTCGCGGTGTCAACCTGTCGGGGTCGATTTCAGCGAGCGCGCGACACAATTCATCGCCCGGAGCCGCTTGTTCCGCGACTTCATCTGGTGCCGCGGCCGCCGCGAACAAGGGCAGCGCGCCCAGTACGCCGCCCACCGCGAGCGGGCCGCTTTGCTTTTCCAGTGCACTCAACAGCGAGGCCGCGCGGCGCACGACGGATTTCGGCACGCCGGCGAGTTCCGCGACGTGCACGCCCCAGGATCGTCCGGCCGCGCCTTCGGCCACCTCATGCAGGAACACCACGCTGCCTCGCCACTCCTTCACGCGCATCGTATGCGGGCGGATTCGCGGCATCCGCTCCGCCAGTTCCGCAAGTTCGTGGAAATGTGTGGCGAAAATGGTACGGCACCGCACGCTGGAATGCAGTGCCTCGAGGACCGCCCAGGCGATGGCGAGTCCGTCGGTGGTGGCGGTGCCGCGGCCGATTTCGTCGACGACGACGAGCGAGCGTGGGCCCGCCTGGTTCAGGATCGCCGCCGTCTCGGTCATTTCCACCATGAAGGTCGAGCGGCCGCGGGCCAGATCGTCCGCCGCGCCCACTCGACTAAACAAGCGGTCGACGATGCCCACGCGGGCTTCTTCGGCCGGCACCGGGAGGCCGGCTTGCGCCAGCACGGCCAACAGCGCGTTTTGCCGCAAAAATGTCGACTTGCCGGCCATGTTCGGACCGGTCAGCAGCAGCACCCGCCGCTCGGGCGACAGGTCGCAGGCGTTGGGCACGAACGCCGCCTGACCGGCGAGCGCCGTCTCGACCACCGGATGCCGGCCGCCGCGGACCAGGAACGAGTCATCGTCGGTCACCACCGGCCGGCACCACGTTCCCGCCGCCGCCAGATTCGCCGCCGATTGCGCGACATCCAGCAGAGCGATCGCGTCGGCGCGCGCCGCCAGCGCGTCGGCATCGGCCAGCGTCGCTTCGGTCAGAAGGGTGAACACGCGTTTCTCGCGCGCGGCGGCTCTGTCCGCGGCCTCGGTAATGCGGCGGTCGAGGTCGGACAGACCCGGTTCGGTGAAGCGGGCGCCATTCGCCATGCCTTGGCGCAATGTCAGTTCGGGGAATGCTCGCAGCGCTTCGACGGCGGCGGCGGGCGCTTCGATCACGTAACCAAGTTGCGCGTGGTGACGGATCTTCAGGCTCGCGACCCCGTATTTCTGCGCGTAGTCGAGTTGCATCGACGCCAGCACCCGGCGGCTGTCGTCGCGCAACGACCGGTGCGCGTCCAGTTCGCCATCGTAACCGGGCCGGATCGTGCCGCCGTCGTCCACCCGTAACGGCGCCGGATCGGTCAGCGCGGCGGTCAGCGTGGCCTGGATGGGCAATTCCCGCGCCAGGATCGCGTGTGCCGCCGCCAATGCCGCGGGCAACGGGCCTTCCAGCGCCGCCGCCGCCTCGCGCGCCGCGGCCAGCGTGTCGCGCACGGCGGCGAGGTCGCGCGGCCCACCGCGGTTCAGGGACAATCGGCCCAGCGCGCGGACGAGGTCCGGCGCGCTGCGCAACGCGGCGCGCAGACGGATCGTGGCCGGTGGGTTCGCCAGCATCCAGGACCACGCATCCTGCCGGTCGGCGATGGCAGCCGGATCGGTGAGCGGCGATGCCAGCCACGCGCCCAGCAGCCGCGCCCCCGCCGGCGTCACCGTGTGCTTCACGGCGGCCAGCAGCGTATGCAGCACCCCGCCATCGCGGGCGCGATGGATTTCCAGACTGGCGCGGGTCGCGGCATCCATCGCCATCACCCCGGCCTCGCCCATCGGCGCCGGCCGCGCCAGTCTGGGCAACGCGCCGGCCTGCGTGGAGCGCACGTAGTCGACGGCGAGCATCGCCGCCACCGCCTCGGCATCGCTAAATGTGCCGAACGCGTCCAGGCTCGCGGTCTGGAACAGATCGGCCAGCCGCCGGCGGGCGACCAATGGCGGCGAGGGCACGGTCTCCGGCCCGCGGCGCGGCATCCACTCGCCAAGCGGCATGGTGTCGGGCGCGATGATTTCGGCCGGTTCGAGACGGCCAAGCAGGGCCGGCAGATCGGCGGGCGCCAGGGCGGCGGTCTCGAACACGCCGGTCGAGATATCGAGCCAGGCCGCGCCCACATGGTCATGGTCGCGGGACAGCGCGAGCAGCAGATTGGGCTGGCCGGCCTCCAGCAGCGCCTCCTCGGTGAGCGTGCCGGGGGTGATCAGGCGGACAACCTCTCGCCTGATCGGGGTTTTCGTGGAGGCGCGGGTCTTCGGGTCCTCCATCTGCTCGGCGACGGCGACGCGGTAGCCGCGGCGGATCAGGCGGGCGAGATAGGCCTCGGCGGCGTGCTTCGGGACGCCGCACATCGGGATCGGCACGCCGTTATGCTCGCCCCGGTGGGAGAGCACGATGTCGAGCGCGGCGGCGGCGGCCTCGGCGTCGGAGAAGAACAACTCGTAGAAGTCGCCCATGCGGAAGAACAGCAGGGCGTCGGGGTGCTCGGCCTTGGCGGCGAACCATTGCGCCATGGCGGGGGTGGCGTTGGCGGCGGCCAAGGTGTGAGGAGACGGAGCGGGCATTCGGTTCCAATCGTCATGGTCCGGCCGGAGCGGACCATCTATCGCGGCACGCTGCCGGTATAGATGGCTCAGTCAATCCGGGCCATGACAGGAAAGCGTGCCCTAAAACATCGGCCCCCGGTTCGCCGCGCCGCCATCGATCGTGATGATCGTTCCGGTCGTGTAAGCGGAAACATCCGAGGCCAGGAACGCGACCATGACGCCGATCTCCTCCGCCGTGCCGGCGCGGCCCATCGGCAGCGGTTGCATCAGTTCCTCCCACTTGTTTTCGTCGCCCAGACGGTCCTTGGCACGCGTCTTCATAATGGTGATCAGCCGGTCGGTGGCGATCGCCCCCGGATTGATGCCGACGACCCGCAGCTTGTCGTCGCCCGCCGAGCCGCCCAGCGCCTTGGTGAACGCCATCAGCGCGGCGTTGCCCGTGGAACCGGCGATATAGGTCCGGTCCATTTTCTCCCCGGCCACGCCGAGCACGTTGACGATGACGCCGCGGCCGCGCGATTTCATTTCGGCATAGAACCGCCGGCACATGTTGATATAGCCGAACACCTTCAGGTCCCACGCCTGGCGCCAGCGATCCTCGGTGATGGCCTGCAAATCGCCCGCCGGGATCGCGCCGGCGTTGTTGACCAGGATGTCGATGCCCGCATGCTCGGCCACCAGCTTGTCGACATTGCGAGAATCCGACAGATCGTAGGCATGCACCTGAACATTGACGTTCCAGCGACTCATGATCTTCTGCCGCGCCGCGTCGAGATCGGCCTCGGTGCGGGACACCAGGATGACGTTGACGCCCTCGGCGGCGAGGCATTCGGCGCTGGCCAGGCCGATCCCCTTCGACGCCCCGGTGACCAGCGCCGTCCGCCCGCGAAGATTGAGTTCCATCTTTGCCCCCCTGTGTCAGACCGTCAGATAACGGCTACGAATTTCCTGCTCCTCGGCGCGAAACCGTTCCGGTGTCGCGGCATAGACCATCCGGCCTTTGACCATGACATGCAATTCGTCCGCGACCGCCTCGGCGAGTTTCATGTTCTGCTCGACCAGCAGAATGGTCACGTTTTCGTCGCGCAGTTTCCGGATCACCCCAGCGAGTTCGCGCACCACCAAAGGTGCCAGTCCCTGACTGGGTTCATCGAGCAACAGGACCTTCGGATCGGAGACCAGCGCGCGGGCGATCGCCAGCATTTGCTGTTCGCCGCCGGAAAGATTGGCGCCGCGGTTGCGCGCCCGCTCCCGCAGCGCCGGGAACAGCTCCAGCAATCTGGGCAGCGGCCAGGCGCGCGCGGGCACGCGCTCCGCGACTTTGATGTTCTCGATCACCGACAGGTCGGGGAAGATCAGCCGTCCCTCGGGCACATAGGCCACGCCGGCACGCGCCACCTGATGCGGCCGCCAACCCGCGATGTTCGTTCCGTCCAGCTCGATCGATCCGCCGCTCGGCGGAACCAGTCCCATCACTGTGCGTAACGTCGTGCTTTTGCCGACACCGTTGCGGCCCAGCAGCGCGACGATGCGGCCGTCGGGCACCTCCAGATCCACGCCCTGCAATATATGGCTGGCGCCGTAATGCGCGTTGAGGCCTTTGATCGCCAGCATCAGGCGAAGCCTCCGAGATAGGCGTTCTGCACACCCTCATCGGCCTTCACCGTGTCGGGGTCGCCATCCGCGATCACCGAGCCACGGTGCAGCACCGTGATTTTGTGGGCCAGGCGGAACACGACTTCCATATCATGTTCCACCAGCAAGACGGTCAGCTCGCCCGATGCGAACAGCGCCGACAGCACCTCCACCGCCTGCGCGGTTTCCTCGACCGACAGACCCTGCGTCGGCTCATCCAGCAGCAGCAATCTGGGTTGTTGCGCCAGCGCCATGGCGACTTCCAGCAGCCGCTGGTCGCCATGCGACAACAATCCCGCCGGCCGGCCCGCGACATGGGTCAGGCCAAGCCGCTCCAGCGCCGCGTCACCGCGTTGCGCGGCGCTTTGGAACACCGCCCCTCCCCCCAACGGCATCCACCGTTTCGCATCCCTCGCCTGGGCCGCGAGTCTGGTGTTCTCCCGCGCCGACATCTCCGGGAACAGCGACGTGAGTTGAAAGGTGCGCGACATGCCGCGCTGGCATCGCACATGCGCCGGGAGCGCCGAGACATCCTGATCCGCGAACCGAACGCTGCCTTCGGTGGCTTTGACAACGCCGGTGATCAGGTGAAACAGACTCGTTTTGCCGGCGCCATTCGGGCCGATGACCGCGCGCACCTCTCCGGCTTCGATTCGCATCGTCACGTGATCGACCGCCACGATGCCGCCGTAGCGCTTTGTCAGATCATCGAGTTCAAGCAGGGCCATTCAGACGGTCTTTTGCTTGAAGCGAGACTGGATCAGGCCCCAGATCCCCTCGGGCATGAACAGCACGAACAGAATGAAGATCACCCCGAAAAACAGCGCCCAGGAGTCGGTGTACGAAGACAGCTTCTGCTGCACGTAAAGGAAGAACATCGCGCCGAGTACTGGGCCGACCAGCGTGCCGGCGCCGCCGACGATGACCATGATCAGCACCTGGCCCGACAGCAGCCAGAACAGCAACTCGGTATTCGCGAACCCGGCGAACGGCGCATAAAGCGCGCCCGCGAGTCCGGCCACGCCAAAGGATATCGCGACGATGGCGATCTTGTAACGGCGTGTGTTGTAGCCCAGGGCGATGGTTTTCGCCTCGTTCTCCCTGATGCCGCGCAACACCGCGCCGAACGGCGACCGCACGAGTTGACGGCAGAATACGAAGGCGCCCAGCAGGAACGCCAGAGTCAGGTAATAAAATCCCGCATGCGTGCTCCACCAGGTCACACCAAACGGCCCAGGATTGCGGGGAATGCCGGCGAGGCCGTCGGAGGCTCCGGTGACCGGTGTCCATTTGAACGCCACAGCGTACAACAATTGCGCGTACGCAAGGGTTAGCATCGAGAACGATATGCCGGTGGCCTGCGTGCAAACCCATCCGACGCCGATCGCGACGATCCCGCCCAGCAGCCCGGCAAGCAGGACCGCGCAGGGCAACGGCATGCTGGTGTGCAGCAGAAAATTCCCGCTGGCATAAGCGCCGAAACCATAAGCCGCCGCGTGGCCAAACGAAATCAACCGCGCGTAGCCAACCATCAGATCGAGGCTCATGGCGAACAGCCCGAGGATCAGCGCCTCGGTCAACAAGGTCATCGCGTACGGCGGCAGGCCAAACGGCAGCAACGCCAGCAGCGCGGCGGCGGCGAGCAACAGGCGCATCCGCTATGCCTCCTTGCCGAGCAAACCGCCGGGCCGGACGACGAGCACCGTGACCATGATCAGATACATGAACGCCAGTGCGAAATCGGGAAAATAATACGTCCCGAATACCTGCACGAACGCCACCAGCACCGCGCCGATCAGCGAGCCAAGGAAACTGCCCATCCCGCCGATGATGACGATGACAAACGTGTCGATCACCGCGTTGGGCGCCATGCCGAGCGACGCGGTCACCAATGGCGCCGCCATGACCCCGCCGATCCCCGCCAGCCCGCAGCCAATCCCGAACACGGCGGAGCGTACCAGCCGGACGTCGGTGCCAAGCGCATGTACCATCTCGGCGTTCTGCGAGGTGGCACGAATGAGCAGACCCAGACGGGTCCGTTCCAGGAACTGCCAGATCACCAAAGCGACAACGATCCCGGCGCCGGCGAGGAACAGCCGGTACACCGGGAACGGCTCATCGAGAATGAAGACAATGTCGGACAGACTTTCCGGTGGCTTCACCTGCAACGCCTCGACACCCCAGATCAGGCGGATCACCTCGCCCATGACCAGCGTCAGGCCAAAGGTGACCATCAGGAACGCGTGCCCGTCGCGTCCGTACAGCCGGCGCAGAATGCCCAGTTCGAATGCGGCGCCAAAGCCGCCGACGAGAATTGGCGCCGCGATCAGCGCGGTCCAGAAATTGCCGGTCCAGTGCACGGTGGAATATCCGACATAGGCACCGAGCATGAAGAAGGCACCATGGGCGAAGTTGACGATGCGCATGATGCCGAAGATCAGCGTCAGGCCGCAGCCGAGGAAGAACAGCAGCGCCGCCTGCGACAGCGCGTTGAGACACTGGGTGACCAGGAACGGCAGAAAATCCATCAACTGTCGTAGGTCATCTGACGGCAGGCGGGCGTGACCTGATCCGCGGGGAACGTGGCGATCAGTTCCGGAATCGGATCGGCGAAGCCTTCCTTGCGCACGACCTTCACCATGAAGCCTTGTTGCACGCCCTGATGATCGCAGGCGCGCATCGTCACCTTGCCCTTGATGCTGTCGATTTCCACCGTTTCCAAAGCCGGGCGCAATTTATCGGCCTCGATGCTACCGGCCTTCTCGATCCCCGCCTGGAGAACCTGACACGCCTGCCATTGCTCGCCTTCGAACACGTCCGGAACGTTGCCGTACTCCTTCTTCCACGCCGCCACGAACTGCGCGTTCGCCTCACCGGGGAAGGTGAAGGTGTAACGGGAGCTACCGATCAGACCGATCGCCGCCTCGCCCACCGCGTGGATGCTGTTCAAATCGACAATCTCCGTCAGCAACTGAACCTTGTCGCCCAACCGGTATTGTTTGGCCTGCGCCAGGAAGGCGTTATTGTCGTCGCCTTGCAGCACGAGATAGCAGGCATCGGCGCCGGATTGCCGGATCTTCGTGATGTAGGTGGAGAAGTCCTGGGTGCCGATCGGCGAATAAATGTCGGCGATGAAATTCTTGCCGGATTTCTTGACCTCGTCCTTGAACACGCTGATGCTGTTCCGTCCCCAGGCGTAATCCATGCCCAATGCGTAGAAATTCTTAAAGTTCGCCTGACGCAAGTACAGTGCCACGGCGCGCGTCCCCATCGGGCCGGATGTATTGGCGCGAAAGAAGTTCGGCACGAAGGACGAGCCGGTCAGCCGTCCATCGCCATTATCGGACGAGATGAAAATCGCGTTCCATTCCGCGAGTTTCGGCACCACGGCGAGCGCCTCGGAACTCAACGTCATCCCAAACAACAACCGACAGCCATCGCGTTCCACCACATCCTGGGCTTTTCGCACAGCCGTGGCTGGATCGCCGGCGGTATCCTGGGCGTAAAGCTGGATTGGCCGGCCAAGCAGCCCACCTTTGGCGTTGACGGATTTGATCCAGAACTCCGCGCCCCGCCGCATCTGTTCGCCAACCTCACCCCCTGGGCCGGTCAGCGCGCAGGGCATGCCGATCTTGATCGGTTCATCGCCCAGAGCGTGGCGCAGCACGACTGGCGACGCCAAAGTCGCGCCCAGCAACGCGCGGCGTGAGAAGCCGGATGTTCCGGTCATTGGTTTGTCTCCCTCAGTTCGGTTTGTTCAGTCCACTTCGACCGTCTTGAAGTCCGCGGGGACGATGATCTCAAGCAATTCAACGTCCGGCGAATAATCGAGAACCGTGTGTTTGATTCCCGGCGGTTGCAACCAGCACGAGCCGGCCGACATCATCTGCACGCCCTCGCCCTCGAACTCATTCTTGACCCAGCCTTGCAGCACGTAAATCAATTGCAGTTCCGCTTCATGGAGATGCCGCTTGCGGACTTCATCGGTGCAGGGCGACAGCAGCCGGATCACATGCGCCTGACACAGCCCACCGCTGGCGGCGGCGATCCCCAGATCGCGATACAAAGCATAGGGCCGCAACCCATCCCGCTTGAAGTCGGCCTCGTTGAGATGGCTGACCGTGAAGCGTTGCACCGGCGCGGCGACCTTCAGACGGGGGGCCGCGACCTTGCGCCGCGGGGGCGCCGCCACGCGCGCGCGGCGAGCCGGGGTACGACGCGCGGCGGGCACCCGGGCGACGGCCTTCTTGGCCTGTGTCCGGGCAGCCGCCTTCTTCGGTGCCGCTTTCTTCATCGCCGTCTTCGCGCGGGCCTTCACGGCGGCTTTGCGCGCCGGCGCGGCGGCCGCCTTCTTCTTTACCGCTGCCTTCGCCTTCGCTTTTGGCGCGGCTTTCCTGGGAGCAGCTTTCTTGGCGGCGCTCTTACGCCCACGTACGGTCCTTGCCATGTCTATCCCCCCAAACGCATCAGCCAGAGTTCCACCAGATTATCCACGCGTTGTCATACGTCATTCAAGAGGCGTGGACAAAACTGATCGCCGACGGGCTTCCGGTCCGGGCCACGACACCCATGGATTCCGGGACCCCGGTCGCCGGATCGATACGAAAGCCGGTAATGTCGTCGCTGTCCTGATTGGCAACGAAAAGTCGTTCCGCCGCCGGGTCCAACGTAAAGAACCGCGGCCGCCGTCCACCGGTCGGTGTGTGTCCGGCATAGGTCAACCGGCCCGTTCCCGGCGTGACCCGGAACAACACGACACTGTCCTGTCCGCGATTTGACACGTAGAGAAAGCGCCCGCACGGGCTCGCGGCGATCTCCGCCGTCGTGTTGCGGCCGTCATGTCCATGTGGAATCGTACTGACCACCTGGGCTTGCGTGGCACGACCCGCGTTCCACTCGAAAACCGTCACAGTCGAGTCAAGCTCATTGTTCACGTAAAGGATGGGCAACGACGGATGAAACGTCGTGTGCCGAGGCGCGGCGCCGGCTTTCGCGGCGATCGACGCCTGGCTGGCCGGTTCGAGCCGCCCGGCCGAGAACCGGAACAGAAAGGTCTTGTCAAAGCCTTTGTCCGGAACGATCACATACTCACCCGACGGATCGAAAATCACCGCGTGCGGATGCGACGCTGTCTGGTGCACGGGATCTGGGCCTGGTGTTCCGGTCAAGGTCACGAGTTGGCTGACCGGAGCAAGCCGTCCGTCCGGCTCCAGCGGCATGACGGCGACCGTACCGGTACCGTAATTGCCGACGACCAGAAACCGCTCGGATGGATCGAGCGTGGAATCAACGGGATTATTCCCCTGACAATCCATTTGATTGAGCAAAGTCAATCGGCCGCTCACGCGGTCTACCGAAAACGCGCTGAGCAATGTTCGGCCGCCGTGCACGGAATACAAGACCGACTGGTCCCGCCGCAACGTAAACAGCGAAGGATTCTCCAACCCGCCCACATGCTGAACCTCGGTCCATTGGTCCCCCGCGCGGTTCAGCCGGTACACATGAATCCCGTCACCCCGCCCGTCACGATCCGGTGTCGTATAGCACCCCACATATGCGAACATTGGTTCCCTCCCTTCCTCCCGGAGCGGATCACGCGGACCGCGCGGCGGTGACCTGATCCATGATCAACCGCGGCATTGCCTCATCCGCGCCGATCGGCCCGAGATCGTGGACCGGCGGCCAATGCGTCCCCCTCTGAGCCCGTTCCTCAGCGATCAGCCACGGCAAATCCTTGATCGCATGTCTCCCTTCATTGACCAGATAGCCGACGACAGCAACCACATGACCGCGCGCGCTGGCCAGCGCTTCGGCGGCGAATGGCGCCTCCTCCAGATAGGCGACGCGGATCCAGCCGAAACGGCCCCCGGCTTCCAGCGCCGCCGCATTCCGCCGCAAGGCTCGCGCCCGCCCAGGGCCTTTCGCGGAACCATGGCCGACCAGCAGGACAGACAGCGATTTCGGAACGATGCCGAACATTTCACAATGGCGCAGCAGGCGGGCCTCAAGCAATGTCGCGATGCCCGCGTGCAAGCCGACCGGCGGACAAAAACGAATCACGCGCGAAGCGGACGCAAACGGCAAAATCAGATCGGGAATGGCGATCCTGGTGATATATCCATCCTCCAGGAAAAACGGAACCACATGGACAACCGGCGCGGTGAGCGTGGCGAAGACCGCGGCCACGTTTGGCTCTCCCAGCAGCATGCCAACCGCGACCTCGGCGAAACGCCCGGACGCGCGAATGACCTCGGCATGGGCCAAAAGCGGACGCGCGGCATCCGGCAGGATCGTGGAACCATGACCGATCAGCAACAGCGCGTCACGTGTGATCACCTGCGTCCCCTCGCCCAACTCACTCTGCGGCAAACGGGTTGCCAGGACAACCTCATGGGGGCTACACGGCCTTGATGACCGCGCAGTACGATACGTTCGCGAAATTTGTCGCCATTCTGGGTCGCGGCCCAGGACGGTCCCGCGCGCTGAGCCGTGAGGAAGCGCGCGAGGCGTTTGGCATGGTACTGCGACAGGAGGCGGACCCGCATCAGGTCGGCGCGTTCCTGATGTTGTTGCGTTTTCGTGGCGAAGATACCGCTGAAATCACCGGCATGGTCGAGGCGGCGAGAGAATCCATTGGCTCACCCTGGCACGGATCGCGCGTCGATCTCGATTGGCCGTCCTACGGCGCGGGCCGCACGCGAGGCGCGCCGTGGTTCCTGCTATCCGCGCTGGCGCTGGCCCGGGCGGGCGCGGCGGTGCTGATGCACGGTTCGAACGAATATTCCGCGGGCATTTCGGTTCTCGCGGGGCTTTTGGCGCTGGGACTCGAACCCGCCGCCGGCCGCGACGATGCGGCGGCCAAACTTCAGAGCGGTGGGTTCGCGTATTTGCCTCTGCGGTCGTTGTCGCCGGCGATGGCTGATTTGTTACGGATGCGCCGCCTGTTTGGCCTGCGGTCGCCGGTCAATACCGTCGCTCGCCTGCTCAATCCCGGGGATGCGGCGGCGGGCGTCGATGGCGTTTTCCACCCGCCCTATCTCGCGGTTCATCTCGGTGTCGCGGAATTGCTGTCGCGACCGCGGTTATTCGTTCTGAAGGGCGGCGGCGGCGAAGCGGAGCGCGTGCCGCTGAAGTCCGCCACGGGCTGGCTCTGGGACAAGGGGCACGGACAATCGGAGATCGCATTGCCGGCGTGGCAAGGGCTGGCTCCGTTGACACCGGCATCCGATACACCGGCGCTGCTGGCCGCGGTCTGGCGCGGTGAGGTGGCACCGCCCACCGCTGTCGCGACTGTCATCGCGACGATCGGATTGGGTTTGCTCGCGCTGGGTTGGGCGACCACCGCCGACGCCGCCGAACGTGACGCGGAACGAATCTGGCGGGACCGGTTGCCGGCCTAGTCCAATTGTGGCCGGGCGGCTTCGGCCAGATCATCGGTTGTCGTGCGCCAGACATGGGGTTTACCCAGAATGTGATGCAGCGCATCGCGCAGGTAGCGAATGCGGTGTGCCTGACCGGTGATCCAGGGATGCAGCGTTAAATTGAATACATTGCCGCCCTCGGCGTGCAGGACCTCGAACGCCTCGACGATATTCGCCTGCCAGACCGGTGGCGTGACCCGGCGAAGCCACATGCATTCGAGGTCGTTCCACTCCGGCTGCGGCGGCAACGCCAACAGGCTTCCGTCAAGCAGATACGGCCGGTCGTCATTCGCCCAATCGGTGGTGTATTGAAATCCAGCTTCGGCGAGCAACCCGGGCGTTTCGGCGGACTCATTAAAGTCCTGCCCGCACCAGCCCGTCGGGGGTTGCCCGATCGCGGCGGCGACCCCGTCGCGGGCCGCGATGATGGTGCCGCGCTCGTCCTTCATCCGGCTGGTGATCCGCCGTGTCGCGTAATCGCCGTGCGCCATGAAGCAGGAGTCGCGGCGGAGGAGCGTATCCACCAGCTCGGGATACCGCCTCGCCGCCTCA
>Ga0181536_10000857_pt1 | contig 36372 bp, 36 predicted proteins | sample PEATcosm2014_Bin_41_FD_121105 | JGI IMG/M metagenome (GOLD analysis project Ga0181536, IMG submission 121105) | Peatland microbial communities from MTU Mesocosm Facility, Houghton, MI, USA - PEATcosm2014_Bin17_60_metaG | ecosystem: Environmental > Terrestrial > Soil > Wetlands > Peat | place...
CCCGTGTCGAAATATTTATTTCCCGCAATGCCGATGTGCACCAGCCGGTGGCGTTTTCCCAGGTTGACCAGGTAGTCGATGGAGGCGCGATCGTTGATGACGCGCTGCTCTTTGAACTCCACTTCGGCGTCCGAGTAACCCTCCGATTGAAAATAGTCGCGCAGGTTCCGCGAGCCCTCCTGCAGCAGGTCGTCGTCCACCGCATGCTCTTCGTAAATCGGGATGTACTGCTCCAGCTTGCCGCGCGAAACTTTAGCCCCGATGGTATGCACGTCGATGCGCGGTCCGGCTTCGATGCGCAAGGTGGCGATGGCTTGGTTGGTCTCCACGTCGTACTTCATGGAATCCAGGGAGACCTTCGCCTCCAGACGGTTGTCTTTGATATAGAGCGAGCGCACCCCGTTCAGCGCCTGCCGCACGCGCGCCTGCGTCATGGGTTTCCAGCTATTCAGCAGCCAGCGGCGGAATTTCGTTGCCGTGAGAATGCGTTCCGTATCCATCTGGATATCGCCCGCCAGCACAGGTGTGGTGAACTTCGCACGCCTTCCGCTATCCACGTCGAACCGGATATTGACCTGCTGGTACGCGCCGCCCGTATCCCAATCGAATACAGGATGGACGCTGGCGCCGAACAGGCCGTTGCTTTCCAGCAGGTGCAATTGCCCCGCCTGCGCCTCGGCGATTTTGGCGTCCGTGAACGGCGCGCCCAAATCGAGCTGCGCGGCGTTCTCCAGTTGCCCGGCATTGGGCGGGCTGGAAATGGATCCGCCGGCGTGCACCGCGCCGATAAACCAGCGGTTGGTGGTGAGAAACCGGATGCTTACGCCGCCCTGATAGGGCTCGGCGTCCACCTGGATATCGGCGTAGCGGCCGGTCGCGAACAACCGCGCGATGCTGGCGCGCACCACCGCCATACGCAGCGGCTGGCCCATTTTGAGCGGCAGAATCTGGTGCAGTTCGTCGGCTTCCAGCGGCTGGCCGGCGGGATCGAACTGGATGTTCCGCACCACCATCCCCTCCCAGTCGCGGCCCTGCGCCGGCGGGACCGGGTTCTGAGCGGCCGCGCATAGCGTCAGCGCAAGAGGGAAATAGGCGGGCAGGCGGCGCACCATCCTCATGATAACGTAAGCCGCTCAGAGCAACTTTGTTACCATCGACTTCGTGAACGCGGCCGAGCGCGAGCGCTACTCGCGGCAAATTCTCTTCGCAGGCATCGGCGAGCGCGGGCAGGAGGCGCTGTTGGCTTCCCACGCCGTGATTGTGGGGTGCGGCGCGCTGGGGAGCTTCCACGCCGCGGCGCTGGCTCGCGCCGGAGTGGGCAGCATCGCGATTATCGACCGCGACTATATCGAGCCCGCCAATCTGCACCGCCAGTGGCTCTTCGAAGAAGCCGATGCCGCCGCCGCGCTCCCCAAAGCCGCCGCCGCCGAGCGCCGCATCGCCCGGATCAATTCCTCCATTCGCGTGCGCGGCGTGGTGGCCGACCTCACCGCCTGCAATGCCGCCGAGCTTTTGGAAGGCGCCGGCGCCATTCTGGATGGCACCGACAATTTCGAAACCCGCTACCTGATCAACGATTTCGCCGTGAGCCGCGCCATCCCCTGGATCTACGGCGCAGCGGTGGGCAGCTACGGGCTCGCCATGCCCGTGATTCCCGGCCGCACTCCCTGCCTGCGCTGCGTTTATCCCGATCCGCCCGCGGGCGCGCAACCCACTTGCGAGACCGCCGGCGTCCTCAACGCCATCGTCTCGCTGGTGGCTTCGCTGCAGGTTGCCGACGCCTTGAAGATTCTTTCCGGCCACGCCGCAGCGGTGCGCGCGCGCATTACCACGGTGGATGTCTGGGAAGGCGGCATCCGGCAGATTTCCGAAGTGCCGCGCGACCCCGATTGCCCCGCCTGCGCGCGCCGCGAATTTCCCTTTCTGCGCGAGACCGTTCTGCCGCCGATTACGCTCTGCGGCCGCAACGCCGTGCAGATCCGCGAGTACGAGCGAGCCATCGATTTGCTGGAATTGCAGGCGCGGCTCGAACCGTTAGGCGAAGTCCGCGCCAACGAGTTCGCGCTACGCTTTAAAGCGCCGCCCTACGAAATCACCATCTTCGCCGACGGTCGCGCCATCGTCAAAGGCACCGCCGACCCCGGCGTGGCCCGCAGCTTGTACGCGCGCTACATCGGGGTTTAAAAGCCTTTTAGCCACGGATGGCTAATCGTCTTTACGGCACCCGCACCACCGTGAAATTCGCGAGATTCACGCTATCGCCGGCCTGCGCCACCATCCCCAGAAACGCAATCGAAATCCCGTTCGCATAAGAATCGCTGGCGCTTCCCACTCCCGCCGCAAAGGGCAGCACCGAGCCCCACGTCTGCGAATTCCACTGCGCACCCGAGGCTAAAATGGCGACATCCGCCCGTCCGGCCACCAGCGCATCCGCGGCCCCCGCCACCCGGTTCACCACGGTCGTCGCTCCCCAAACCATCTGGAACGTAAATCCCGAGGCCGTCCCCGGATGCGCCAGATCGAAGCGAATCTCCAGCCGGTCGCCCGCCGCCAACAGCCCGGCCGAAATCGTGCAATTGCCAATCGACGTCAGGCTGGTGGCGCTGGTGGCCGCGCCCGTCCCGCTGCACAGCACTTGCGCCGCCGTATAGGGCTGCGCGGTGGAGGAATCGGTGGACGAGCGGTAGCTGGCCAGCAGGGTATCCGCCGGCTGCGGCGTGGACGCCGCCACAAACTGAACCGTCGAACCGGTCAGCGTGTAATCCTGCCCGACCTTCTGCAAAACGCCGTTTCGATACAGCGCCAGGCTCGTGGCCGGATCGGGCGCCGCGCTCAAGCCGAACGAAACGTTCGAACCATCCACGATTCCCGAAGGCGAATCGCCATCCACGAATCCCGGGTCGCTATCGCCGCACGGCCCGGTGGATCCATCCACGTGCACGCAGTCCGAGGCGTTTCCCGTCACCGCCGCCAGCATGCCCGTGGCATCCACCATGGCGGTTCTACCGGCCGCGAATGCCGGCCCTTTCAGCGGGCGCGCCCCCAGGTCGGCAATCAACCCGACCACATCGGCCTCCGTCACCGGCGTGGTGGTGTCGGCGGCGGCCGTCGAGCCGCCCGCGGTCGACGTCGTGGTGGTGGCCACCGCGACCCGCACATCGCGCACATGCAGCGGCGTTCCGCTGGTAGGCACCTGCCAGGTCTCCTGAAACTGCACCCGGCCGTCGCTGTTGTAAGTCACCGAGTACGAAGCCGCCGGCGCACTGGCCGTGGTGGGCACCAGTTGCACCCGCAAATTGCCGTCGATCACCTTCACGGTGATGGTTTGCATGACGATGGACGAATTGTCGGGCGCTTGAAAACTGTTCCAGGCGATTGTCAGCGTGCCATTGAAGCGCGTCCCATCGGCTTTGTATAGCAAATCCTGAATCGTGGTCAGCGGCGGAGCCGCCATGGCCCCCACGGCCGGCAGCAGCAGCGCAATCAGCAAACGGCGTATCATTCTACTCTCCCCCAATAAAAAACCGCACCCCAACAGGTGCGGCCGGCGGCGGAACTCTCCTGCCGCTTTCAGATTAACCACCCCGCCCCGTCCCACCACCGCCGCGCCGCTCGAATCCAATTCGCAATGCTTAACCGAATGAATCACTTGCATGCGCAGACTTTTCGTAAAATTCCTGTGACCGGATTCCGCAACACCGCGCCCCGTCACCGTGTTATAGTCTTCAAAATTGAAAGTATTGGTGCGCAATCAGACCCGCGGCGTGGTTTTGGGTGAGTCCATCCAGGTCGCGGATAGCGGTGCGACCCGGCGAACCGGGTTGTTGAAGCATGACCGGCTGGACCCCGGGGAAGGCCTTTGGATCGTCCCTTGCGAAGCGGTCCATACCTTTTTCATGAAGTTTCCGATCGATCTGGTGTATGTGGATAAGCGCCGGAAAGTTCGCAAAGTCAGGAACGCTGTGCCGCCCTGGCGCTTTTCCGGGTGCCTGGTGGCGCACTCGGTGCTGGAGTTGCCGGCCGGAACGGCGGAGCGAACCGGCACGCAAGTCGGCGACGAGCTGGCCTTCGATAAGTTATAGGGGTAGGGCTGGCGGGCCCGCCCGTTGGGTTGACGAGGAAGCATGATATTACGATTGTCGATTGCGTTGCTGCCTTTGTTTCTAACGGCTTGCACGCACAACCCCGCCGTTGGCCCCTCGTCGGTTCCAGCTATTTTCAGCCAGCAGGTCCGCAACGCCCATAACGCCATCGACGCCGGCGACGGCGATTATCTGTTGCGGGCCCTGCGCGAACGCGTGGCCGCGGGACCGGAAAATGCCGCTGTCCGCCTGGAATTGATCCAGGCGTACCGGGACCGCGGTTATCCCGACATCGCCCTGGAAATGGCCCGTCTGGCCGCCGCCCGCTTTCCGCAAAACGAAGCCGTTCAACTGGCGTTGGTCCACTCCCTGCGCGATCTGAATCAGCAAAACGAAGCCATTTTGCTGCTCGACGCATACTTGAAAACCCATCCCCAGGCTTCCGCCGGCGCCTTTTCCTGGCTGGGCATTCTGTACGACGAATCCGCCCAGTGGCCGCTGGGCGAGCCGCAGCATCGCAAAGCTGTGGAGCTTTCCCCTGCCACCAGTTATCTGCACAACAACCTTGGCTATAACTTGCTGATGCAGAAGAAGAACGCCGAAGCCGCCGGGGAATTCCGCGAGGCCCTGCGCCTGGATCCGGCCTCCCAAATGGCGCGCAATAATCTGGGCATGGCGCTGGCCGGCCAAAACGATACCGCCGCGGCCGTTGCCAATTGGCAATCCGCCAGCGACCCCGCTACCGCCCACAACAACCTGGCGGCTGTTTTCATCGAAAAAGGGAACTACCCCGCCGCCCGCAAGGAATTGGAAATAGCGCTCGGGTATAATAGGCTTCACCCAGCCGCATTGAAGAACCTGGAGCTCGTTTCCCGTCTCGACGGGAGCGCCGCCACGATTCCCCTCCAGGATAAAGACATTCCAACGCGCTGGGAACGTTGGAGGGCCGGCTTCATCCGGCTGTTTGTCGGACCGTTAGACGATTCGCGCGGGGATCCGCCAAAGACCGCGTCCCCGCAGTAGGCAGAGAGGCATATGAAAGCATTCGTCGTTTCTTTTATTCAGGATGAACAGGGGCAGGATCTCGTCGAGTACGCCCTCATTGTGGCGACCGTCGGGCTGGCCCTCATCACCACCGTAAACCAGCTCTCGCAGGGTATCGTGAGCCTGTACCAGAGCATGACGGGAGACTTGGCCAGCATCGGCACCCCCGCTTCGTAACGCGGACCCTTTGCGGCCGGCTATGCGGACCTTTTTCGCGTGGTTGGTCCCCGACGTTGCGATGGTTGCCGCCGGCGTGACGCTTTTTTACTGCCTGTTCCTCTTTCAGGGATACCAGAAGCTGTTTCGCGATTCCGACGCCGGCTGGCACATCCGTAACGGCGAGGCGATTCTGGCCACCGGCCAACTGCCGCGTACCGATCCCTATTCCTTCACGCGCGCCGGCCAGCCCTGGTTCGCTTGGGAATGGCTGGCGGACGTCGTGGCGGGCGCGGCCGATCGCGCCGGCGGTCTCTCCGGCGTGGCGCTCCTGTATGCCTCCCTCATCGCCGCCGCTACCTGGCTCTGGTTCCGGCTGCATTGGGCGCTGCACGGCAATTTCCTGCTGGCCTGCGCCATGGCCCCGCTGATGCTTTCCACCAGTAATATCCACTGGCTGGCGCGGCCCCACGTGTTCGGCTGGCTCTTCCTGTTGGCCGCCGTCCTGTGGGCCGAGCGCCATCCAACTGATTTCACCTTGCGGGATGCCGCTCTCGTGGCCGCCTTCACCGCCCTCTGGGCCAACATGCACGGCAGTTTCTTTCTGGCGCCCGCGATCGCCCTGATCTACGCCGCCGGCGCCTGGCTGCGGCGCGTCATCTGGAATTCGAGTGGGGCAGACGCCCTGGTCCGCGCGGGCCCCCCGGGACCCGCTCTTCCCTACCTCTACGCCGCCGCGATCTCCGCCCTGGCCGCCTTGGCCAACCCTTACGGCTGGCGCCTCTGGGACCACATCTTCCGCTATCTCACGGATTCCGCGCTGCTGGCCCGCATCGGCGAATTCCAATCCTTCAACTTCCACGCTGCCGGCGCGGCGCAGATCATCGCCACCCTCCTGCTGGGCTGCGCCGGCGGCACACTGGCGCTGTCGCGCCGCCGTCCCGAGCACTTTCTGCTCGCCATCCTCTTCACCGCCATGGCCCTCCGCTCCGCTCGCGCCCTGCCTCTGGCCGCGCTCCTCCTGCTGCCCATCGCCAACGCCGCCATCACCGAATCGCTGGCCCACGCCGCCGGTCTCACGCGCCGCCTGCGCGCCGCGCTGGATGGCTTCTTCGCTTATTCCGGGAGGCTGCGCAAACTGGATTCCCAATTCAGCGGGCTGCCGCTCGCTCCGCTGTTTCTGCTGGCTTGCTTTGCGCTCCTGCGAACTCCCTCGATCCGCGCCGCCACCGGCTTTTCGCCCGCTCAGTTCCCCGTCGCCGCCTACCCGCACATTCCCGCCGGCGCACGCCTCTACGCACCCGACAAATATGGGGGCTACCTGATCTACCGCTCCGCCGGGAAGCGCAAAGTCTTTTTCGATGGCCGCAGCGATCTCTACGGCGCGGCCTTTCTGGAAAACTATGCGCGGCTCATCCAACTGCGCCCCGGCTGGCGGGCGTACTGGGATTCGTTCTCCTTTACCGATGCGCTGGTCCCGGCCGATTCGCCGCTCGCCGCCGCCCTCCGGCAGGCCGGCTGGAAGACCGTGTACTCCGATAAAACCGCCGTTTTGCTCGCCGCAGGCGGAACTTAGGATTGTATGTTGTGTTACAACAGAACATCGGCAGAATTTCCGGCGGGCAGAAGTGTATCGCTTGAGGTCTGAATGGATCGTCAGAAGAAATTCCTGATATTCGGCGGCGCCTGGCTTTCGGCCGTGCTGCTGACCTGGTTCCTGTATGCCAATACGGTTGCTCCGAAGACGGAAAAGCAGGTTCGCATCGTGGTGGCGGCGCACGACATGCAGACGGGAACCCTGCTTCAGCCGGCCGATCTGAAACTGGTCGGCTACCCCGAGCGCGGCCTGCTTACGGGGGCCGTCCTGCAGATCAAAGACGCCACCAACCGCGTGCTGCTCTACCCCGTCACCAACAACGAGCCGCTGACCCTTCCCGAGCTGTCCGCCGTCACCAGCGCGGAAGGCCTTTCCTCCACCATCGAACGCGGTTATCGCTCCGCTTCCGTCCAGGTAAGCGATTCCGGCGTGCTCTCCATGCTGCAGCCCAATTCGCGCGTGGATGTCCTTTTCACCCGCCCCGGCAGTGTCACGGAAGCCAGCACTTCGCTGATTCTGCAGAACGTGAAAGTGCTCTCCAACGGGCGGCTCACGCAAAACGGCCAGGCTCCCGACCCGCGCGCTCCGCGTTCCTCCGTGGTCACCCTGGTGATGCGCCCGGAAGATGCCGAGAAACTGGAACTGGCCAAGAACCAGGGCAAGATCAGCCTTTCCCTGCGCAATCCGCTGGATTCCCTCCAGACCGCCGCCGGCGTGCCCATCACCAACGATGCGCTCGACCCGACTCTGGCCGACCGGATCGCCAAAGCCCGCGCTCCCAAGACCAATCTCAACGACCGCAAGGCCTGGGAAGCCTTGACCAAGAAAGAGCCGCCTAAAGAGCCCGAGAAGCCGCGTCTGGTGGTGGACGTCTATCACGGCGACAAGCACGTGCAGGAAATCTTCCGATGAAAATTGCCCACCGCATCACCGGCGCGGCGCTGGCGGCCTGGTGCTGGACCGCGGCGGCACAACCTTCCCGGCCTCACGAGATCGCGCTGATGGAAGGCAGGGGCCAGCTCCTGCAGTTTCAACGGGACGTTTTAAAAGTGGCGGTCGCCGAACCCAAAATTGCCGATGCCATCGTGATTTCCCCGCGCGAAGTCATGATCAACGCCAAAGGTCCCGGCAACACCACCGTGATCATTTGGGAAACCGATTCCGACCCCGCCCGCTATGAAGTGGCGGTGGGCAAAGACAATTCCGAATGGGACGCCTTCTGCAAAAAACTTCAGGACAATGCCGAAGGCAGCCCCGTCACCATCACCGGCACGGGCGCCGGCGACACCATCGTATTGACCGGCGCGGTGAAAAACGCGGACATTTCCAAACGCCTGGCCGCCATGGCGCAGACCCGCGCCAAAACCGTCGTCAACCTGCTGCAATCGCCGCCTCCGCCCGAGCCGCGCCAGATCCTTCTGCAAGTGAAATTCGCCGCGCTCAACCGCGTGGCCCTGCGCCAGGTGGGCTTCAATCTCTTCAGCACCAACCCCAAGCTGGAGGGCGTTCTCAGCACCGAACAATTCTCCTCCCCGCGCTTCACCGCGATCACCCCCGGCACCACTCCCTCGGTGAATTTCTCCGATCTGCTGAACCTCTTCGCTTTCCGTCCCGACCTCAATATGGGCGCCACCATCGAGGCCCTCCAGGAAAACAATCTGCTGCAAATTCTGGCCGAGCCCAACCTGATCGCGCTGGATGGCAAGGATGCCAGCTTCCTGGCCGGCGGATCTTTCCCCTTCCCCACCATCACCACCACCCCCACGATCGGCTCGGTCGCCCCCGTCGTCACCGTCCAGTTCAAGCCCTTCGGCGTGAAACTCGATTTCACCCCCACCATCACCCCGCAAGGCTCGATCGATCTGAAAGTCGCGCCCGAAGTCAGCTCGCTCGATTACACCGACGCGGTCAGCGTGGACGGCTTCACCATCCCCGCGCTGGCGCAGCGCCGCGCCGAAACCGAAGTGGTTCTCAAGGATGGCGAGAGCTTCGCCATTGCCGGCCTGATCAATAACCAGGTCATCGAAACCATCGACAAGATTCCCTGGCTCGGCAGCATTCCCATCCTGGGCAAGCTGTTCCAGAGCCGCAGCACGCAAAAATCCGACGATGAGCTGCTGGTCGTCATCACCCCCCACCTGGTTCGCCCGCTCACCCCCGACCAGCAGGTCAAGATGCTCAAAATGCCCGAAACCTTCCTGCCCGCCGTACCCGACAAGAAGGGCAAAACCAACCCGCCCACCCCCGGGGCGGCCAATCAGCCGGAGTTCGTAGGACCCCGTGGGCAACAGATTCCCAAACAGTAGGCTGAGCCCTGTGGGGCGGACCCCCTGGTCCGCGCGGGTCCCCCTGGACCCGCACGCCGCGGCAGGCCAACGAGGGCGTTGGCCGCGGACCAGGGGGTCCGCCCTACAACGCGGCGCCATGTCCCTCCCGCTGCTGGTCATCATGGTCCCGGTGCTGCTTGCCATGATGGGGTTCGCCATCGATCTGGGCCGCCTCTACCTGGTTCGCGGCGAGCTCAACCAGGCCGCCAACGCCATGGCTCTGGCGGGCGCCCAGCAACTCCTCGGCACATCCGCTTCGCTGGGCAACGCCACCACCGCCGCGCAGCAGTCCCTCGACAACACCATCGGCGACGCCAACCAATACTACTTCGGCTCCCTCCTCATCGGCCAATCCAGCGGCATCCTCAACTCCACCGTCAACCCTCCCGCCTTTTACGACACCATGGCCGACGCCAACGCCGCCGCTTCCGGCGCTTCCACCCAAGCCGACGGCACCACCGCCCGCTACGTGCAGATCAGCCTTACGGGCGATACCCCGCTGATCTTCTGGGCCCTCATGCCGGGCGGCGAATCGCGCAAAACCACCATTGCCGGCCAGGCCCTCGCCGGCATCAGCTCGCCGCTTTGCACCGCCTGCGGCATCGAGCCGTTCGCCATCGCCGCGCTGGATTCCACCGACCTGGTCAACTTCGGATTCGGCGACCCCTCCGCCCTCAACGTCTACACTTTCGCCTACTCCTGCACCGGCACACCCGCTCCCGTCGCGCTGACCGGAAGCACCGGCGTTCCCGCCGTCATCCCCTACGTCCTGCTCAATCGCTACGATGCCTCCAACGCCAACTACGACCAATCCCAGCAGATCTACCGCGATGCCGCCGGCGGCCTGATCGCTTCCACCGATCCCAACCCCTCGGGCTCCGCCGTTCCCATCGGCTGCGTGGGCATCGGCGATACCGTCGATACCATCTGGGCGTCCGCTTCGCCATCCGCCTGCGCGCTCTCCGCCGGAGCCAGCGTGGTGGATGCCCTCTGCGGCCTGCGCTCCCGCTTCGATTCGACCGATCCCAGCGGCGCCTGCACCACGGATGTCACCGATTGGGCCAACCTGGTGGCCGCCTTCCCGCCCGATCCCGACGTCGTCACCGCCGTTACCGATCCCTACACCTCCTACACCGGCAACGGCCGGCGCATCATCACCGTCGCCATCGTGCAAGCCCTGCCGCCCAACCTTGTCGTTACCATGACCATCCTCGGGTTCCGCCAGTTCTTCGTCGAGGTGAACGCGGACGGCTCCTACATCAATCCCAGCGATCCCAACGGCCGTTTCGCCGCCATGTACATCGGCAACCCGGCGCCCGTGCCGCAGGGATGGGTGGACGACCGCTTTGGCCTGGCCGGCGGAAACCTTCCCACCAGCGGGCCGGGAAAGGTGGTTCTGCACCAATGAAACGCCGCCGCGGCAACATGATCCTGGAATTCGCGCTGTGGTTTCCCGTCCTGCTCCTGCTGGTCGTGGGCATGATCCAGTTCGGCAAAATCATCTACACTTATTACTCGTTGAAAAAGGAAATGTATTCCGTGGCGCGCTATCTTTCGGTGCAGCAGGCGGTCAATTTCTGCGACCTGGCGGACGATCCCAACGCCCAGAACGCGCTCCAGTTCGCCCTCAACGATCCCAACACCGGGCTGCCTCTCATTAGCAATCTCACGCCCGACATGGTCTCGATCACCACCGAGTGCATCGACCCCAACAGCGGCGCCGCCGGCGCCTGCTCCACCGCCGGCTGCGGCAGCGACGTGAGCGCGCAATCCCCTTCGTATATCGTGGTGGGCATTCCCGGCGGCTACCCGGTCCTGCCGCGCATCCCCTACACCACGCTGCAGCCCATCTCGCTCACCCCGCAGGTGACCGTGCCCTTCGGAGGCACCGCGCAATGAGGCGCAGGCGGTCCGGCCAGGCCACCATGGAATTCGCCCTGCTCTACACGGGCGTGGCGCTGCCTCTGATCTTCATGCTGATCTTCGTGGGCGAGATGCTGTGGATCTGGCACAGCGTGGCCGATTTCACGCGCGACGGCGCGCGCTATGCCGCCACGCACTGCTGGATGGCCGATGGCAGCAACGTGCTCGACTATATGCAGGCCAACGTGCCTCCCATGATCGACCAGAACGAATTTCAGACCGGCGCCGCCACCATCGGCATTCAGTATTTCGCCCAGGACCCCGTCTCCGGCGCGCTCAGCCCCTACAGTTGCAACTCCGGCGAATGCAGCGCCGCCTGCATCCCCGATACCGTCAGCGTCAGCATCACCAACTACCAGTTCCTGCGCTTCAGCAGCTATTTCAGGCTGCCGCCCGTCACCATTCCGCCCTTCACCACCAACATCCCCAGCGAAAGCATGGGCTGCGACGAATCGGGGAACTGCCTGCCATGAAACTCGCTCCAAACCCCCTCCGCGCGCTTCGCCTGCTCCGCGCTCAAAGCCCACGGAAAAGACGCGGAGACGCTGAGTCACCTCAAAAACCCCTCCAATACTCCGCGCCTCCGCGTCTCAGCGGTGAGAGTTTTTCTGTAAGGATCTCCCATGCCTAATACCGCACTCCTGATCGCCTCCAGCGACGACCACTTCCGCGAAATGGTGCGCGACCAGACCCTCAACGTGCCCGACGCCAAAGTGGTCGCCGAATATCAGGAGGTCGCCGCCAATCTGTATATCCGGGTGCTCCAGGACCTGGAGCGCCATCCCAGCGCCGGCCTCATCGTGGACCTTTCGAACGATCCCGAGGGCGCGGTCAAGGCCATCGAAAAGGTCAAGCAAGCCGTTCCCGACCTGTTCGTCATCGCCTCGAATTTTCACGCCGATGCCGAAATCGTCATCGCCTGCATGCGCGCCGGCGCCAACGAATTTCTTCTGCAGCCGATCAAACGCACCGAATTCCGCGACGCCCTCGGCCGCCTGGAGCGCGCCCCGCGCCACGGCGGCGTGGCGGGCCAAAGCAAGCTCGGCAAAATCTACACGTTTCTGGGCACCAAGGGCGGCGTCGGCGCCACCACCCTGGCCGTCAATTTCGCTTCGGTGCTGGCGCAGCGCAAGCAGTCCACCGTCCTGATCGATCTCGATTGGATCGGCAACGACGCCGCCATGCAACTGGGCGCTTCCCCGCAATACACGCTCATGGAAGTGGCCGAAAACCTGGGCAAAATGGACCAGGCCCTCTTCGAAGGCGTGGCCACGCGCGATCCCTTGGGCTTCCTGCTGGTGGGCCCGCCCGACGCCCTGGAGCAGCACGGGCATTTCACCGAACACAATTTCCGCGAGTTCGCCACCTTCCTGGTCGAAAAGTACGATTCCATCGTGATCGACGGCGGCCGCGCCGTTTCCGACGAAGTCGTCCTCGCCGCCGCCCAGGTTTCGCAAACCGTTTTCGTGGTGGTGGATCAGGAGTTTCCGTCCATCCGCAACGCCCAGCGCTATATCACCTTCCTGATGCGCATGGGCTTCAACCAGGATCAGATCCGGGTGGTGGTCAACCGCTATACCAAAAAACCCAACCCCAACATCGCCAAGCTGGAACAGATCCAGCAAACCCTCAATCAACCGGTTTTCTGGGGCATCCCGGCCTCCCCCGCCGTGATCGCCTCCATCAACAAAGCCCGGCCCTTCGTGGCCAACCGCGAACAGGCCCCCGACCTGGACCGCAACTTCCGCGCCTTCGTGGACAAAGCCACGGGCGCCAAAAAACCGGCCGCAGCCGCCAAAACGGTGGCCGCATCATGAGCCCGAAGCTAAGAATTCACGCACAACGCCGCCCCCAAACCGAGGCCCACCATGTCTAGCCGGCCCCTGGTCCGCCCCGGCTCCGGCGCCGACCGCTGGTTCGAGCTCAAGAGCCAGGTGCATCGCAAGCTCCTCAACTCCCTCACCGCCGAACAGTTGAAGGACCTCAACAAAGACAGTGTGCGCGGCGAAATCGGCCTGGTCGTCGAAAAGCTGATCATCGAAGACTCGCTTCCCATGACCGTCGCCGAGCGCGAAAAACTCATCGAAGAGATTCTCGATGAAGTGTTCGGCCTCGGCCCTCTCGAGCCGCTCCTCAAAGACGAAACCATCAGCGACATCATGGTCAACGGCTACGACAACGTCTACATCGAACGCGCCGGCCGCGTGGTCGAAACCAACGTCCGCTTCAAAGACCAGGCGCACGTGCGCATGATCATCGACCGCATCGTTTCGGCCATCGGCCGCCGCATCGACGATTCCTCCCCCATCGTGGATGCCCGCCTGGCCGATGGCTCGCGCGTGTGCGCTGTCATTCCCCCGCTCTCTTTGATCGGCCCGGTGATGTCCATCCGCCGCTACGGCAAAAAAGTCCTCTCCACCGAAGACCTGCTCAAGAACGAAACCTTCACCACCGGGATGCTCGATTTCCTGAGCGGCTGCGTGGAAGCCCGGCTCAACATCGTGATCTCGGGCGGCTCCGGCTCCGGCAAAACCACCATGCTCAACACGCTCTCCCGCTTCATTCCCGAGGAAGAGCGCATCGTAACCATCGAAGACACCGCCGAGCTGCAGCTTCAGCAGAGCCACGTGGTGCGGCTGGAAACGCGCCCGCCCAACATCGAAGGCGCCGGCGCCGTCACGCAGCGCGACCTGGTCATCAACACGCTGCGCATGCGCCCCGACCGCATCATCGTTGGCGAATCCCGCGGCGCCGAAGCCCTCGATATGCTGCAGGCCATGAACACCGGCCACGATGGCTCCATGACCACGGTGCACGCCAACGCCCCGCGCGACGCTTTTTCGCGCCTCGAAACCATGGTCATGATGGCCAGCCAGCACGTTCCCGATAAGGTCATCCGCCAGCAGCTCGCCAGCGCCATCAACATCGTGGTGCACTGCTCCCGCATGAGCGACGGCACGCGCAAAGTCACCGGCATCGCCGAAGTCTTGGGCGTGGAAAACGATCTGGTCGAAATGCAGGATATTTACGAATTCGAGCGTTCCGGCATCAGCCCGCGCGGCAAAGTCATCGGCCGTTTCCGCGGCGCCGGCGCGCGCCCCGCCTGCCTGGACCGCCTCAAGGCCTACGGCATCCACCTTTCCGCTTCCATTTTTAGCGAAGTCCACGAGGTGAAGGAAAACACGAGGTGAAGGAAAAATAGATGTTCGTCGTGGTTGCCATGCTGATCTTCTCCGCCGCCATGTTCATGGCCGGATACTACGTGTGGAGCGTTCCCCAGCAGGAAGCCTCGCGCGTGCTCGGCAGCCGCTTCCGCGAGCTGCGCGCCAACCTGCGCAGCCGCTCCGCCAGCGCTCCCGAGCTGCTGCGCAAGGAACATCGCGGCTCCTTCGCTTTCCTGGGCGACCTGGTCACCTGGGTGGGCGTGCTGCGCCGCTTGCAGGAAATTATCGAGCAGGCCAATCTCAAATACCGCGCCGCGGATGTCTTCGGCGTATGCGTCGCGCTGGCGGTCATCACATTCCTGGTGCTGGGCGCGTTCGGCGCGGCCACTTTGCTGCTGCGCCTGCTGATCGCCCTGGCGATCGGCGCCGCTCCCGTCATTTACATCACGCGCGTCCGCTCCCGGCGCTTGAAGAGATTCGAAGAGCAGTTGCCCGATGCCATCGACCTGTTCACCCGCACCATGCGCGCCGGGCACAACATTCACAGCGGCCTGGAGACCATCGCCAACGAAACCTCCGATCCGGTGCGCATGGAATTCCGCAAGCTCATGGAAGAGCTGGGCCTGGGCTCGCAGGTGGAACCCGCGCTGCACGGCCTGGGCAAGCGCGTACCGCTCATCGATCTGAAATTCTTCATCACCAGCCTGATCCTGCAGCGCCAGACGGGCGCCAACATGGTAGCGGTTCTGGAAGGCCTTTCCACGCTGGTGCGCGAGCGCCTCGGCATGGCCGCCAAGCTCAAGGCCCACACCGCCCAGCAGCGCTTTTCCGCGGGGCTGCTCTGCGCCATCCCCGTCGTGTTCGGCCTGGGCTGCTGGCTCCTCAAGCCCGATTACATCCGGCCGCTGTGGACCGATCCGACCGGCAGCAAAATTCTCACCTTCGCCATTATTTGGGAAATCATCGGCATCCTGGTGATCCGCAGAATTTCCAACATCCGCACGTGAGCGAGCCGCTATGCTGAACGTACTCTTCTTCCTCATCGCCGGCGCCACTCTCAGCCTTCTGGTCTGGAGCGGCTTCGAACTGTTCGCCGAGCAGGAAGATCCCCTCGGCGATCGCATGGAAGAGCTGCAATCGCGCGCCCTGGTGGCCGCCGCGCGCGGTCCCCGGCGCAAGGCCACGGGCGCCGGCGGCGACCGCGTTCTGTACCTGGTCAGCCTGGTTCCCGGCGGCGACGATTGGATCCACGGCGCGGAAAAGCTGCTGGTGCAGGCCGGCATCCGCCGCAAAAACGCCGTGGCGATTTACATTCTCGGCACCATTATTTTCGCCCTGACGCTGTTCGGCGTCACCATACGGCTGCAGGCCGGCAATCTCGGCAGCAACCTGATCGGCGGGCTCGTCGCCGCCGGCATCCTGGGCTTCATGCTGCCCAGAATGGTGCTGCAGCGCATGGTGAAGCGCTACCGCCGCAAGCTGCAGGAAGCCCTCCCCGACACGGTGGATCTGCTGGGCATCGTGCTCGGCACCGGCCTGGCGCTGGATCAGGCCATGATGCGCGTCAGCGAGGAAATGGAATACATCTACCCGGAGCTGGCCGCCGAATTCGCCACCGTCGTCATGCAGGTGCGCGCCGGCCAGGAGCGCTCCGTGGCGTTCAACCAGTTCGTGCGCCGCACCGGCATCGAGGATATCAAGTCGCTCGCCGCCATGATCATCCAGAGCGAGAAATTCGGCACCAGCCTGGCGGTGGCGCTGAAGGTGTACGCCGAAGGGCTGCGCAAGCGCCGCAGCCTGGCCGCCGAGGCCGCCGTGGCGAAGGCCGGGATCAAAATGCTGTTCCCCATCGTGATCTTTATTCTGCCGGTGCTGTTTGTGGTCACGCTGGTGCCCGGCCTATTGAGCGTCATCAAGGATCTGAAGATGCTCACGGCCGGGCATTAGGCAACGAAATCGCGCTGCGGGTTCGAGAGAGCCGGTCTGCCCCGCCACTCCGGGCGGTAGCGGGCTTGCTCAGCCCAGCAGGGCTTCGGCGGTCTCTTCGATTGCGTCCACGGAGCTTTCGACGCTGAACCGGCCAGGGGCCGGAGGCGGGGCGGAGAGGCTCAGGCCGCACTGGAACTGGCGCGCGACGGCGGCGAATTCGGCGAGATCCGGCGGATTCCCCGGCGCCAGAAGTTGTGCGGCATGGCCGCGGGTTTTGAGCCAGCTCAGGCAGTGGGCGGCGCGGGCGGGCGTGAGCGGGGGGCCGGCGGGATCCATGCGCAATTCGAAATCGAAGGGACCGGCAATTTTTTGCGCCGAGCGGGTTTCGCGGATGGCCTCGTGCAGCCGCGCGGCGGTTTCCAGCGCGGTGTCGAGTTCGGGCGCCGCGACCTCTATGGCGAAGCGGCTGAACGCGGCGGCTTCGCGAATGGTCTGGCGGGCGCGGTCATCGGCCGGAATGCGCGCCACGGCGGCGAATCCCTCGCGCCAGCCCCAGCGCACCGCGCACCACACGGCGGCGGAATGAAACGCCCGCGGATCGCCGGCGGCAGCGGCCGGAACGACCGCGGCTACATTCCTGCCGGTGCGCTTGAAAACCGCCTGGAAGGCGGAAAACGCCGCCGGCAGATCGGACGCGGGCTCTTCGATGCGCGCCACCACGGTAGCTTGCGAGCCGCGCGGCCGGGGAAGAAACGCGGTGTCGATATGGGCGGTGAACCGCGCGATGTTCTGGGCATCCGCCGCGGCGAACGGGATGGCGTTGATGACCACTCCCGGTCCGGAAGGGCGCGGCATGCGGCCGATGAGCAGGGCCTTGGCGAAGATAGCGCTGGTGGGCGCGTTGGCCAGAGCCATATGCAGAAGCAGGGGCTCGGTTTCCGTATCCACCGCCAGGTAGTAACTGGAGTGGTGAATGGGGTCGCGCGCCAGCGAGCCGAAATACGGGCGGATGGTTTCCAGGCGCAGCGCGGCACAGCGCGCGGCGATGCGGCTGCGCACCTCGGGCGTGAGGGGCTTGCGCTCGGCGGCGTCGAAAACGATGTTGGCCAACTGCGCCGCTTCCGGGAGACGCAGCGGCAAGTGGAGCGGAACCGGTGTCACGGGTTTACAGCAGCGAGTTGATGTACTGGGTCATGGCCGGGTCGGTCCAATCGGCGGGTTCGGCGATCTTTTTGAGCACTCTGCCTTGGGCGTCGATGATGTAGGTTTCCGGGTACATAAACGTGCCGAAATCCTCGTGCAGCTTGGAATCGCGCGCCGTCAAAAAAGCGGGGTGGTACTTACGCAGGAACCCGTCATATGCTTTGGCGTCCTTATCCACGCTGAGGGCGAGCACGACCACGCCTTTGGCGGCGTACTCCTGCGCGAACTGGCTCAGGGAGGGAGTTTCCTGAACGCATGGCGGGCACCAACTGGCCCAGAAATTCAGGACCAGGAGCTTGCCTCCGAAATCGGGGACCGAGACCGAACGGCCGGAATCGGTGGTAATGGTAAACTCTGGCGCCGTATCGCCCGCGACGACAACGCGTTCGTGGATGGCGGCGTAGATTACGTAAACGAGGCCGGCAGCGAGGAGGATGACACCCGCCCGCAGCAGGCGGTCCACTTTGACGCTCTGCATGGGAAAGATTACACTTTAATTGTATCTCCAGACGAGCTCCGGCGTCGAAAAAAACAACAAATGCTCATCACGCGCAAAGTGGAATTTTCGGCCTCGCACGTTTGCCGCAATCCCGCACTACCGGACGAGGAAAACCAGAAGCTGTTCGGCATGGCGGCCAATCCGCGCGGTCACGGGCACAATTACGTGGTGGAGGTGACGCTCCACGGAAAGCCCGATGCCGTGACCGGCATGGTCCTGGATTTAAAAGAGTTGAAGGGACTGTTGAACCGCCTGGTGGTGGACGTTTACGATCACCGGTTCCTGAATTACGAAGTGGCGCCGTTCGACCGCGTGGTGCCTACCACGGAAAATATCGCGCGCGACATCTGGCAGCGGCTGGAGCCGGCGCTGGCGGGGGAAAACCGGCGGCTGCATGGCGTCCGGGTGTACGAGACGCCCGACCTGTTCGTGGATTATTTTGGAGAGCCGCCGTGTTCCGCCTGACGCGGCGCTATGGGTTCGCCGCTTCGCATCGCCTGCATGCACCGCAACTGAGCGACGAAGAGAACCGCGCACTCTACGGCAAGTGCAACAATCCCTACGGCCACGGCCATAATTACGTGGTGGAAGTGAGCGTGCGCGGACCGGCCGATGCGGGCAGCGGGTGCGCGGTGGCAACCCCGGTGCTGGATGCCCTGGTGGCGCGCCTGGTGACCGGGCCGCTGGACCGGCGCAATTTAAACGAAGAAGTGGCGGCCTTTGCCGGCGTGGCGCCGACCAGTGAGAACCTGGCGGTGGAAATCTGCCGGCGGTTGAAACGCCATTGGAAGGACGCGTTTCCGGGCGAATGGCCGAAGCTGGAAAAGGTGCGCATCGCCGAGACCGAACGGAACATCTTTGAAGTGCAAGCCGATGAAGTCGAATAAAGCAGTCGTGAAAGTGATACGCCCGAAAGAGCCCCAGCCCGACCTGGCGCCGCTGGTGCAACAGATGCTGGCCATGCTGGGCGAAGACCCCGCGCGCGAGGGGTTGCGGCGCACGCCCGAGCGCGTGGACCAGGCCCTGAAATTCTTGACCAGCGGCTACCGCATGGATATCGGCAAGATCGTCAACGGCGCGCTGTACGAAGTGAAGTACGACGAGATGGTGATCGTCAAGGACATCGAGTTCTTCAGCATGTGCGAGCACCACATGCTGCCGTTCTTCGGCAAAATGCATGTGGCGTATCTTCCCAAGAACCGCGTGATCGGGCTGAGCAAGATCCCGCGCATTGTGGACGTGTTCGCGCGCCGGCTGCAAATTCAGGAGCGCCTGACGCAGGAAGTGGCGCAGACCATTCAGGAAACCATCGACCCGGTGGGGGTGGGAGTGATTTGCGAAGCGCGCCATTTCTGCATGATGATGCGCGGGGTGGAGAAGCAGCACTCCGGCGCCGTGACCAGCGCCATGCTGGGAGCGTTCCGCGACCGCAAGAAGACGCGCGACGAGTTTCTGTCGCTGGTCAATCATCGCGGCAACGGGTTTTAATTAGCCCAATCTGTGGATTGCCGGGGTGGGGCGCAAACACCCTCGAAAACACACCGGGCGCGGTGCGCGGTTGGCGGCGCGCCGCTCTCACAGCTCGAGTTTGCCCTGGAACTGCATCCCGGCAAGCTCGAAGGTTTGCGCCAGCGCAATCCTCCCGATGCGCGCCTCGAACCGGACCCGCCCGTCCTTGCGGGTGATTTCCGCGGATAGCGGGAACCGGTAGACCACCGCCAGCCCGTCCTCGCGCTGGAAGACTTCGACCATAGAGGGTTTGACATCGTTCTTGCCCTCGCGCCGCAAGACGGCGTCCTGTCTCAAGGGATCGCCCAACTGTTTCGGATCGCCCTGGATGCCGCCGCCGGGAACGCCGTAGACCGCGATGCGATAGCCGTCGCCTTCGAGCGTGGGCGCCTCCATCTCGCCGGATTTCAGCTCCGCGATGCGGACCGGGAGGGCGCTTTCCCAGCGCAGCCGCAGCGTGACTGTGCGCGGGACATCGGATGGACGAGCCGGCATCTTCGGCCCCTTGCCCGGAGGGTCGATGCCATCATAGCCGACGCCGTGGGGCTGGCCCATCCCGCCGCCGTCCCGGAGTTCGTCCTCGCCCAGGCGGCGGGCGATACTGGCTTTCACCTCTTTCGCCCAGGGGGAGGCAAACAGCACCTGGCGGGCGTCCTCCGCGGTCCATTGGGCGGCCGGCTTGGCGTTCCAGACCGGATCCCCGGCTAGCAGCGAAAGCATGGAAACGTAAACCAGCAAGAATGGTTTTACCCGGAAGCCCTGCATGGTTACCTCCTGAAAGAGCGGACTGGCGCGCTCACTTGCCCACATACGGGCGGCTGGCGCGGATTTGCGAACGTGTCAGTTCCTTAGGGTCCAACTCGCCGTTTTTGTCGGTATCCAGCCGGTCAAATTCTTTTTCCATGAAACTCATGAACTCCTGTTTGGAGATCTTGCCGTTTTTGTCGGTGTCCATCAGAAGGAGTAATTGTTTGACCTCTTCCGCGCCGAGCGCCAATTTATCATTGGCTTTCGGAGGGGCGGTTTTCTGCGCGATGGCAGTTCCCAGCATGGCGGCGATCACGAGTAACGATGCGGCGGCCACGGCGATTCCAGAGAGGTTGATTTGTCTGGACATGATTTTCCTCCAGCGCGGCGCTAGAACTTGACCATAAGGTCTATATCGAAAAGGATTTCCCTGCGGCGCAGGTCGGGAAACCAAACGCCCCCCTGCGAGGCGCAGGCCGACGTGGCCGCCGACAGGACCATTTGCCCGGACGCGGCGCCATTCATACAGGCGTACTGCGTGGGGAAGCCGTTGTTCGTGAGAGGCGGGGGCGTAATTCCGCCGGCGCCACTCCAGTAAGGCACATTGGCGTGGCGGAAATCGCCCTCAAAGCGGAAGGTGAGCCACTGCCTGGGCATGTAATCGAATGTGCTGGAAACGTCCCAGGCCTTGAACGGATCGCCGGGATTCCCCGTAAAATACGGTGAATTGACGGCCGCGGACGCGGCGGTCTCCCCATTGATGGGCGGGACCAGCACCAGGTAGCGCCCCGGGTTGTTGATCATGCCGCCGCCGAGGGTGAATCCGAACAGGTCTCTGTCGAACCAGTAGCGGTCATAGACCATGAAGCCGACAAAGCTCTGCTTGGGACCGCCGGCGGTATCGCCGTGGCAGCTTACGCCGCCGCCGAATTCGCAGCCCAGATCGCCGGTGAAGGAGAACGCCATCTTATCGAGCCCCTTCCCCGGTTTGTCGTAATACTTGACCTCGATGCTGTTGTCGGTATGGATGCGGCCGCGGTTGGGCACGTACAGGTCGTCGTGGCCGAGACCGTAATTGTTGGAGATGATGTTCATCCAGGGGAACGGAGTCCACTTGATTTGTCCTCCCAGACCCTTCCGCGAGTTGGCGGAGGCGTAGGATTGCCAGCCATTGATGATCCAGGGCTCGATCTTCAAGTGGTGCGTGGGAAAAACCTGGATGCGTATGCCCTGAAAAAACCAGGGCGTGTTAGAAGAAACGTAAGACGGCTGATAGGCCCAATTATCGAAGTTATAGTAGCTGAACAGGCCGATGTAGGACATGAAAATGCCCGCATCGATGTTGATCCCGTGCAGCTTGTCGATGTGATACCCGCCGTAGGCTTCCGATAAGTAGCGGTCGGCGTCGGCAAGATCCCACTGTCCCTTGGCATAGCTGGGGTCGTTGCGGATGGTTGCCGTGGAATACTCGCCGAACTGGGTCATGAACCTGGCGCGAACGTTGTCCCAGTGAAAATCGCCGCCGATGCCGAGCTGCTCCAACTGAATTTCATTGGACCGAAACAGTTCGCTCGACCCGCCCATGGAGTCGTCCACGGGTCTGTTGAAGTCGTAAGTATAAGTGAGGTCGGCGCGGATTTCCGGAGTAAAGAATTTGCTATCGAAGGCGGTGTCTTTATTGCGGGGATTGCCGTTGAGCCAGGTCCAGTCGTGATCAGCGAACGGAGTGAAGTTATCCACCGGCGGAGCGGCGGCGGCGGGGGGCGGGGTAAGTGGGGTCTGTTGCGGCGCGGCGGCCGCGGGGATGGCAGCCGTCAAGGGCGCCGGCGGGGCGGGAGCGGGCGCCAGCGCGGCGCCGGGCGCAGGGGCGCTCGCCCGTTTTTCGGCGCCTTCCATAGCCGCCAGGCGCTCCTCCAGGCGCTCGATGCGGGCCAGCAGTTCTTGCTCGCGTTCGGTGAGCGGCGCGTCCGCTCCGTCCTTGGCAAGCCGCATGCTGACGTGCGCGGTTTCATTGGGCGCGACCGTTGCCGCGACCGGGCCGGGGGTGTCCAGTTCGCCCTTCGAAGCTGTCAGCCGATAGGTTCCCGGCCGGAGCGCACTGGCGCTGAACGAGCCATCGGAGCCGGTCAACAGTTCGCGTTCGTCGCCGCCGTCCCAACTGTGAATGGTCACATGCGCGCCGGCCAGAGGCTGGCCCGCCGCGTCCACGGCAACCCCCTGCAGGGAACCCGCCAAAAGGGCGGCGGAATCGGCATTTACCGCGGACAACGCCGGCGCGAGCAGGACTGCGGACGCGCCCAAAAGCAGTGCCGTTCGTGCCATACGAAATCCTAAGTGAGCGTTCATGTGGTTATCCTTCCAGATGCCTCCGTATCTATCTTGATGACGAACGTCCGTTCCAGTCCAGTCACTTTACGAAGAATTAATAGAGTCTTGATGGATTCCTTATATCGCGGACCGGAGCGCCCGCAAAGACGGGGTATGCGGCGAAGCGCGAGAACGCAGGCTGACAAGGCATGGTGCGATTGTGGGGCCTAAGTTGTGAAAAAGTTATGAAAGCCAGTAAGTGGCGCGCAACCGCCTTTCATGCCTTTTTCATCGCTTTTGCGGCACACTCGACTGGTGACCTCACCGTGCCGCCGGATCGCGCGGCTTAGCCTTTGGGTAGTTAGTCTGGCCGCCATGCCGGGAGGCTGCGCGTTCGCCGGGGCGCAGGCGAATTTGCGCCCGCCGGACAGCGGCTTTCGAGTGGATACCAGCCTGGTCCTGATTCCGGTGACCGTCACCGATTCCCGCAGCGCGATTGTCAGCGGGCTGGCAAGGGAAAGCTTCGCCGTTCAGGACAACGGGCGGACGCAGCCCATCAGCGTTTTCTACCGGGAAGACGCGGCCTGTTCGGTGGGCATCGTGCTGGACACGAGCGGAAGCATGCGAACTTCCCTGAACTTCGAAAGGGCCGCGGCGCACGCGTTTCTGGAGGCATCCAATCCGGCGGACGATTTCTTCTTCGTGACCGTGTCGTCCCAGCCGGGCGCCCTGGCCGGTCCGCTAGTGGACGTTGGCGAGATGGACAACCTGGCGCGGGGCGTCGGCGCGGGCGGGAGCACGGCGCTGTTCGACACGCTTTACGCGGCTCTCGATCACGCGCGGCCGAGCCCGTCCAAAAGGCGCGCGCTGCTGGTGATTTCCGACGGCATGGATAACCACAGCCGCTATTCGAGGAGCGAGTTGATGCGGGCTCTGTTGGAGAGCGGCGCCCAGGTTTATACGATCGCGGTGGCCGGGACGCGAGGCGGCGCGAAGGGAATCCCGCTGGAGGAGATGCAGCGCGGGCTTGCGTTTATGCAGGACCTTGCCGAAAAGAGCGGGGGCGTCGGCATCCGGATGGGGGAATACGGGGATCCCGCCGCTGCCGCCGTTCGGCTGGCGGACGCGCTGCGCAATCAGTACGTGATCGGATATCAGCCCGCCGGCGATGGGCAGCCGGGGAAGTGGCACAGAATTCGAGTCAAGGTCAATCGGAGCGACGCAAAAGTGTATGCACGCAGCGGTTATCAATCGCGGTAAATCGGGACGCGGGCGCTACAATAGTCGTGATGTTTTCGCCACGGTGAATGTTGCGCAGCCCAACATTCCGGCATTTCGCCTTGCGATTGTTGCGCGGAGCTACGATTGTCGCCGCCGTTTCGGCATTCTGCTACGGCGCCCGGCTGGGGGCCGCATCCACCGCGCTGCTGTTGCTGATTGCGGTGGTGCTGCAGGCGCTGGATTCCAGCTTCGCGGAATCGGCTGCCATCGCGGTGCTGGCGACGGCCAGCCTGGACTATTTCTTCACCCAGCCTTTATTCAGTTTCACGGTGGCGGGACCGCTCGAGGGCATTTCCCTGCTCTGCATGTTGACGGTGACGCTGCTGATCACGCGCATCCAGGCGAGGAGCCGCGCCCAGGCGCGGGAATCGGGGCTGCGGCGCGCCAATATGGAAGGGCTTTATAAAGTGAGCCGGGAATTGCTCGCGCTGCCGCCGGCTGCCGCGGCGGGGACCGCGCTGCTGGAGCCGATCCTCGCGGCGTTCGACCTGAGGGCGGTTTGCCTCTTCGACGGGTCCACGCTGGAATGTTACACGGCAGGCGCTTCCGCAAGCGATCTCGAAGCCAAAACGCGCGGCGGTTTCATCGCCGGGAACGATGCGGACTACAGCGAGGCCGGCATCGCGGTACGCTGCCTGCGCGCCAGGGACAAGCTATCGGGCGCCATTGGTTTCGAGGGGCTGAGGGATGCCCGGGTGACGGCGCCCGCGCTGGCCGCGCTCGCCCTGGGGACGCTGGAGCGGACGCGCGCCTTCCACTCGGCCGCTCAAGCGGCTGCGCGGGCGGAAGCGGAAACCACGCGCGCCGCCATTCTGGATGCCTTGGCCCACGAATTCAAAACGCCGCTGGCGACCATTCTTACGGCGGCGGGCGGGCTGCGCGCCGGCGCATGCAGCCTGCCGCAGCAAACGGAATTGGCGGAAATGATCGAAACCGAGGCGTCGCGTTTGGGCGATCTTGCCACCCGCCTGCTGCGCCTGGCGCGGATCGACCAGGAGGAGTTGAAACCGCGCTTCCGCGCTACCGACGCCGCGGAATTGATCGCAAGATCGGTGCGGCGGTTTTCGCGGCTGTGGCCCGGCCGGAACATCTCTTTCCGCGAGATGCGCGAAGCCGGCGAACTATGGGCGGATGCCGAGTTGATCGGGCTCGCTCTCGGCCAGCTCGTGGAAAATGCCTGCCGGTATTCGCCGGCCGGCACGCCGGTTTTCATCGAACTGGGCAGCCAGGACGGCCTGGCGGCCATCACGGTATGGAATGCCGGCCCTCCCATTCCGGAAGGCGAGCGGGCGCGCATTTTCGACCGGTTTTTCAGGGGGACGGAAGCGCGGCGGAGCGCGGCCGGCTCCGGCCTCGGCCTGTACGTGGCGCGCAAGATCGCGCGGGCGCACGGAGGAGACCTGGCGTTATTGGACGACAGGCAAGACGAGGTGGGGTTTCGGCTGACCGTGCCGTTTTCGACGGGCGAGGTGTCCTTTGCCGGACGGGACCTGTAAGCTGCTGATCGTCGACGACGAGCCTTCCTTGCGAAAGGCGCTGCGGGCCTCGCTTACGGCCAGCGGATTCGAGGTTGCCGAAGCGCGCAACGGCGACGAAGCGCTGGCGGTGCTGCCGCACACGCCGGTGGACGTGGTTCTGCTGGACATCAACATGCCGGGCCGCTCGGGAATCGAAGTTTGCCGCAAGATCCGGGAGTCGTCCATGCGCACCGGCATCGTCATGGTTACGGTTCGCGATTCGGAAGAGGATAAAGTGCAGGCGCTGAATGCGGGAGCCGACGATTTCATCACCAAGCCCTACTTGCTGCGCGAGATGATTGCGCGTCTCAACGCCGTGATGCGGCGGCTGCGCGTGCAGCAAGGCGCCGCGGACGCCATCCTCCGCGCCGGAAATCTGGAATTGGATGCGCAGCGGCGCCTGCTGCTCAAGAACGGAATCGAAATCCATCTTTCGCCCAAAGAATTCGACCTGTTGGCGTACTTATTCCGGCACCAGGGCGCGCCCTTGACGCACGAAAGGCTCTTGCATGCCGCGTGGGGCCCTGAATTCGGAGGCGAATTCGAATACCTCAGATCTTACGTCAAGATGCTGCGGAAAAAGATCGAGGACGATCCGGCGCACCCGCAATATATTTTGACGGAACCCTGGGTTGGATATCGCTTCCGCAACCCGTCCGATCCGGAGTCGCCTGCTCCGGATGACGAATGACGGCTTTTAGTGGCCGTTCCTGCCGCGCTCCAGGGATCGAATGAAGCCTTGCAGAAGTTCCTCGGTAACGCGCTGGGCCGCCATTAGTTCATTGAGTCTGGAATTCGTCTCGCGCCGGGCCGCGTTGACCTCCGCTTCCAACTCCTTGCGCCGCGCCCGCTCGGCCCGAGCCTCCTGCACGCCCAAACGCACCGCCCTGCGGAGGTCCGCCCGGGTCTGGACCTGCAGGGCCGCAACCTGTTCCAGGCGCTCGCCGATCTGCTCCATCTTCACGGCAAAGCGCGCATCGTGCTCCAGGATGAGTTCGATGGTCTTCTCGACGTCCATGCTTCAAGATACCTTTTTACAAGCGTTTACAAGCGGCCCAACATGCGCCTTCGCAGCACATCCAAAGCCATCTGGCAGGTGAAGACGCGGATGCGGGTGCGGTCGCCGATAAACTGGCGATGCAGCACCTGGGTCTCGGACGCGTCGGCGATCCCCACATACATCGTGCCGGTGGGAACTTTTTCGCTGCCGCCCCCGGGGCCGGCCACGCCGGTGATGGAAAGCGCATAAGTCGATCCGGTGCGGCGGCGAGCGCCGGTCGCCATGGCTTCGGCGGTTTCCTTGCTGACCGCGCCGAATTGCTTGAGGGTTTCCAGAGGAACGCCCAGCAGCTCCCTCTTCATGGCATCGCTATACGTCATGAACCCGCCGGCGAAGTAATCGGAGCTGCCGGCGACGCTGGTGAAACGCTCTCCCAACATGCCGCCGGTGCAGCTTTCCGCCACCGAGACGGTGGCCTTGCCGGCGCGCAGCATCTGGCCGACAACCGTTTCCAGCGGCTCGCCCGAGTGCGAGTAAATGCGGTCGCCCAGCAGCAATTCGATGGGACCGGCCACTTCGGCCAGCAGCGCATCGGCTTCGGCAACCGTCGAGCAGCGCGCGCGCAGATGAATCTGCAGATCGCCGCTGGCGGCCAGGATGGTGGTCGCGGGGTTGCGATACCTGGTGTAAACCGGTGCGATGAGCTGGTCCAGATCCGATTCGGTCATGCCGGTGACGCGCAGAAACACGGTGCGGATGGCGAGCTTGGGCAGGACGCGTGCCAGGCGCGGCAGGCACTGGCGCTCGAACATGGCCTTCAGCTCGTGCGGCGGTCCGGGCAGCAGCATCACCACATGGCCGGATTCTTCCACCCACTGGCCGGGCGCGGTGCCGCGGTCGTTGGGCAGAATATCGGCGCCCGCGATGACGAAGGCCTGGCGCTTGTTGACTTCCGCCATTTTGCGCTGCATGCGGGCGAAGCGCTGCTCCAAAACTTCGGCGATTTCCGCATGGAAGACCAGCTTGCGGTCCAGCGCCAGCGCCACCGCATCGCGCGTGAGATCGTCTTCCGTGGGACCCAGGCCGCCGGAGAGAATCACGATGCCGGAGCGCGAGAGGGCGCGGCGCACGGCGTCGGCCAGGCGCTCGCGGTCGTCGCCGATCACGCATTTGGTGACCACTTCCACGCCCAGGTTGTTCAATTCGCCGGTGAGATAAAGCGAGTTGGTATCGACGCGCTGGGGCGTCAGCATTTCCGATCCGACTGCGATGATTTCGGCGTCCATCAGAAGAGAGGAAAGCCCTTGACGCCGATGTCCACGCGATAGAGAGCGTTGGTGGTGGCCACGATCATGGCGTGCGATGGGGTGAACGCCAGGCCCACGATGCCCGGGCCGGAGAGAAACAGGTCGGCGCGTTTATCGGGGTAGATGCGCACCACCCCCTTGCGGCCGGAGAGCGAAGCAGCCACGTAGAGGCGGCCCTCCTCGTCGAAAGCCATGCCTTGCGGCCGGCCCAGCCCACGATAGAAAATCTCCACTTCGCCGTGGTCTGAAACGCGATACACGGAATCGAAGCTGGAGGTGGTGGGGCCGGTGACGTAGAGGAAGCCGTCCGGGCCGAACGTCAGGTGATAGGCCGAGATGGAGGGTTCCAGGGTTGCGAAGACGAAGATCTGGCGGTCGGGGCTGATTTTGAAAATGGTGCCGCTGCGATCGCCCACGTAGAGATTGTGCTGGCGATCGAAAGCGATGCCGGTCGCCACCCCCATGCCTTCCACGAAAACCGACATGTTGCCGTTGGGCGTGACCTGGTAGACCATGCCGTCGTAGCGGCTGGAAATGTAAAGTATCCCCTGCGCGTCGAATGCCATGCTGGTGGCGTTCATCAGTTCGTTGATGAACGGCTTGACATTGAAGTTGAGATCGATCTTGTAAACCGCGACCGGAACTTTCTGCCCGCGCGAGCCGCTGAACGTGCTGTAGATATTGCCGAAGGAATCGATGGCCGGATTGGCCACCGGGTGCAGGCTGTCGGCAATGGGCACTCCGATATCGCAGGCCCACGAATCGCTGGCCTGCTGGCCGCTTTCGATGACCAGCTCGCCGGCGGTAGCGCCCTCGGGAACGCGCGCGATCACGAAAGAATCCGAGCCGATGATGACCGGCGCGGCCACTTCTCCGATGATGACGTGCGGGCGTTCGGCCTTGGCGAAGCCTTTGCCGCGGATCTGCAGCTCCCCGCCGGCTATTGCGGCCGGCGGCGTCACTTGGGAAATCTGGGGCCGGGAATCGGACGGTTTCCGGAGAGGCATATATCTAAACCAGATTGAAGCATCCTGCTAGGAATAATACAAGTGCGGCGTAAAGGCCGGCCATGGCGTCGTCGGCATTGATCCCCAAGCCGCCGGGGAGGGCTTCGAGCTGCCGCACGGGAAACGGTTTCCAGATGTCGAACAGGCGGAACAGGGCGAAGGCCGCCAGATAGCTCTTCCAATTGTAGGCCGCCGCGCCGGCCAGGGTAATCCATTGGCCCAAAACCTCGTCCACCACGACGAAGCCGGGATCTTCCACGCCCGCGTCGCGGGCCGCCACTCCGGCCGACCACACGGCGGGGAGGGCCAGCAGGGCCGCCATGGCCAGAAAGTGCCAGCGCCCGAAACCCAGGTAATGGTGCAGCGCAATGGCAATCGCGAGGGCGGCGGCGGAGCCGGCCGTGCCGGGAGCCCACGGCGAAAGGCCGCAGCCGAACCAGGTGGCGATGAGGCGCGCGAATGGGTTGGCTTTATTCATTGTAGGGCGGACCCCCCGGTCCGCGGCCGACGCCCTCGTCGGCCAACCCGACCTTCTTACCATGGAAGCGGGACGAGGGCGTCCCGCGCGGACCGGGGGGTCCGCCCTACTCATCTTCGTTCACTTCTTCGTCCTCGATGGGCGTTTGCGAAGGAATCACGTACGCTTCGCTGGCCCAGTTGCCCAGATCCAGCACGCGGCAGCGCTCGCTGCAAAACGGGAACTCCGCGTCGGCTTCCTTTACGTCCTTTTTGCAAATCGGGCACTTCATAGAGCGGCGGCGGGAGCGATGTGGATGAGCGGCGCCGGCGGAAAATGGGGCGCCGGTTCGGTGGCGGGAAGCAGCGTTCCCACCAGGTCGTAATCGTGCGATTCGGTGACGCGCAGCGTGCGCATCTCGCCCGCGCGCGGCGGGGAGCCTTCGAAATCGTTCACCAGCGCGACGCCGTCGATCTCGGGCGCCTGGGTGGGCAGGCGCGCTTCCCAAAGCAGATCGGTTTCCCGGGAAAGGCCTTCCACCAGAACCGGCACTTCGGCGCCGGCCATGGCGCGATTGCGGGTGCGCGCGATTTTGCGCTGCATCGCCATCAGGCGGCGTTTGCGATTGTGGATGGTGCGGCCGTCCACTTTGCCGTCCAGCGCGAAGCTGGCGCTGGTGTCCTCATCGGAGTAAGTGAAAACGCCCAGGTTGTCGAAGCGCGCGGCTTCCACGAAGGCGCACAACTTCGCGAAATCTTCGGCCGTCTCTCCGGGAAATCCCACGATGAAGCTGGTGCGGAGGGCCACGCCCGGAATGGTGCGGCGCATGCGCTCGATCAATTTCAGGAAAATATCGCCGCTCGCGCCGCGCTTCATGCGCTTCAGGACGTTGGCGCTGGCGTGCTGCAGCGGCATATCGATGTACTTCACCAGCGCAGGGTGTTCGGCCATGGTATCGAGCAGCGCCGGCGTCACTTTGTTGGGATAGGCGTAAAGGAAGCGAATCCACTTTTCGCGTTCGGTTTCGATTTGCGCCAGGCGCGCCAGCAGGTGGGCCAGACCGTCTTTCAACCCCAGGTCTTCGCCATAGCAGGTGGTGTCCTGGCCAATCAAGTTGATCTCGCGGACGCCCCGCTGAAACAGGCGCGTGGCTTCGGAGACCACCGATTCGAAGCGGCGGCTGCGAAAGTTGCCGCGATACTGCGGGATGACGCAGAACGTGCAGGGATGGTCGCAGCCTTCCGCGATTTTGATGTAGGCGTAGTGTTTGGGAGTGGCGAGCACGCGCGGCGTGAGGTCGTGATAGAGATACGGTGCGGCGGGGGCGGCGGCGGAGGCAGTGCCTTCGCACAATGCCACGATGCTTTCCAGTTCGTTGGTGCCCACCAGCGCATCCACCTCGGGCAGTTCCTTGCGGATCTCGCCGCGGTAGCGTTCCACCAGGCAGCCCGCGACGATGAGTTTTTGGGCGCGGCCGGTCTTTTTATACCCGGCCATTTCGAGAATGGTGTCGACCGATTCTTTCTTGGCGGCATCGATGAAACTGCAGGTGTTCACCACCAGCACGTCGGCCTCGCCGGGATGGGGCGTGAGCTCGTGGCCATGGGCCGCCAGTTGGCCCATCATGACTTCGCTATCGACTAGATTTTTGGGGCAGCCAAGGCTGACGAAACCGATTTTCAAAGCGTGTATTCCAAACGGGTGTGCTGCATTCAGGATAGCATTGAGCTTAAGGATGAACACGCCCCTTCTGCTGCTCCTGGGCGCGCCGCTGGCCATGGCGGCGGAACTTTGCCCGCAGGGCACGGCCGTGCCGCAAACCGGTGGCGCGGCAGCCATTTCCTGGCAATCCTACGCGCGCCAGTTTCCCAAACCCAAATATTGCATCGGCAACCGCATCGCGAATGGCGCGGAGCATTCCCCCACGCCGGTCGAGTGGCCGCAGGCGGGCATCCGGCAAGCCACCTTGGCGGGAGGGCTCGCGGTGCAATTCTGTTGCTTCGACCGGGAGGAAATCGCCGCGGGAGGCGTCCGCTACGGCGATCCGCCCCACTCCCTGGCCGCGCCCACGCACCAACCGGCCGAGGAGGGAGCCGCCGGACACAACGAAGGCTATCCCGACCTGATCGAAGAGGACGCCCGCATCAGCAGCATTTCGATTCGCGGAACTCTTTGGGATGGCGAACGTCCGCTGCGCGTGGACCTGCTGCTGCGCTGCTCGGCCTCGCAGTTCGCCAAGGAATACGCCTATCAGTTCACCACCGAGGACCGTTCGGCGGACAAGGTGCGCGTGGAATGGGACCTGCTGCGCGACCTGCGCGCCCGCATGACTCCCTCCGTGCAGGTGACGCCGCTGGCGCGCACCTTCGTCTTTTTATCGCCGGCCGAACCGGAGGAAGCCGAAAGTGCCATTGAAATCTGGAGCTCGAACGGAAAATTGGCGGGGCGCTTTCGCGCGCCCGGCTTCTCCGCGCAAAAGAAATAACGGCTAACCTGATGTGCGCGCCGCCAACAGCGGCATCTCCCGCTCGATGGACGCCCACGGCCGGCTGCCCGGCAGGTTGCCGGAGAACCGCGAAGCCGCCGGGGTTTTGCCCCTCTTGACCCTGGCGGCCGCAACCGGATACGGCGCGCCGCGAGACGAAGGCGCGCCGGCGGGCGGATAGGCATACAATGCCTGGGTGGATCCGATGGATTACCAATTCAACCCCGACCTGGCGCGCGCTTCCACCATGCCGGCGCGCTGGTATACCGATCCGGCCGTTCTGCACGCCGAACGGCGGGCGATTTTTGCGCGCACCTGGCAAGCCGTGGGGCACGCCGCGTGGGTGTCCGAACCGGGCAGTTATTTCGCCTGCGAAGCGGCCGGCGAGCCGCTCCTGGTGGCGCGGGGCAAGGACGGCGCGCTGGCAGCCTTTTCCAATGTCTGCCGCCATCGCGGCTCGCTGCTGGCCGAGGGCCGCGGACAAGGCACGGTCATCCGCTGTCCCTATCACGCCTGGACGTATTCGCTGGACGGCCGGCTCCTGGGGCAGCCGGAATTTGAAGGCGTGGAGGATTGGGACCGCTCGAAGGTCTGCCTGCCGCGATTCCGCGTGGAACAGTGGGGGCCGTTCCTGTTTGTCAACCAGGACGCCGCCGCGCCCCCGCTGGCCGAGGTGCTGGGCGCGATTCCGCGCGAGATCGCCGCCATCGGCTGCCCCATCGGGAGCCTGCGCTTCTCTTACCGGCGCGATTATGAAATCGCGTGCAACTGGAAGGTGTACGTCGATAATTACCTGGAAGGCTACCACCTGCCGGCGGCCCACCCCAGCCTGTTTCGCGAGCTCGACTACGCGCAATACCGGGTGGAGACGTTCCGCTGCTACTCCTCGCAGATCGCGCCCATCCGCGCGCGCGGCGCGGCCGCCGGAGAAGCGCGCCGATACGATTTCGACGATGCCGGCCAACGCGCCCTCTACTACTGGATTTTTCCCAATTTCATGCTGAACGTCTACCCGGACAACCTGAGCGGCAACCTGATTCTGCCGCTCGGCGCGGACCGGACCCTGACCATTTTCGAATGGTTCTCCTATGGCGGCGAAGTGGCGCAGGCCACCATCGACTTCAGCGACGAGATCCAGCGGGAGGACATCCGCATCTGCGAATCCGTGCAGCGCGGCCTGGGTTCGAGCTATTATTCGCAGGGCCGGTTTTCCGTGAAGCGCGAAAACGGCGTGCACCATTTTCACGGGCTGGTAAACGAGTTTTTGAAGGGTTAAGAGGCCTGTCTTACGCCGGCGCCGGGCCGGTGGAATCGCGCAGCACCAGTTCGGGTTCGATCACGATTTCCGCGTTGGCGGGCGGAACGCCCGGTTTGGGAATCAGAAAATCGGCGATGATGTGGCCGATGCGCTCGCGTGGAATGTGCACCGTGGTCAGCGCCGGCGAGCAGAATTCGGAAAGCTTCACGTTATCGAAACCGGTCACCGAAATATCCCGCGGCACGCGCAGGCCGCGCTCGCGCAATGCGCGCAGCGCCCCCACCGCGGTGATGTCGTTCACGCAAATAATCGCGGTGGGTTCGAATCCGCTTTCCAGCAGGGCGCGCGTGGCCTGCCGCCCGCCTTCCAGCGTATCGGCGTCGGCCGCGGTCCGCGCTTCCATTTGCGGGATGCCCGCCACCGCGTCCAGCAGCGCCTTCATCCGTTCGTTGATCGGGCCCAGGATGGCGTGATGTCCCACGAAACCGAGCCGCCGGTGCCCCAGGCTATGCAGGTGGTCCACCAGCTTTTCGATGCCGCGCCGGTAATCCACCCGGATATTGGTAATGTTGTGGCTCGCCGTGCCGACATCGTAAAACACCACCGGGATGCGGCTTTCGTTCAGTTCTTCGATCAACTCCGGCGCCATTTCGGAGACGATGGCGGCCAGCCCGGCGACGCGCCTGCCGATCATGAGCCGGATGCTGGCGACCAGTTGCTCGCTCCGGTAGTCGGTGTTGGCCATGACCACTTCGTACCCCAGCGCGTGCGCGTCGGCTTCGATGGTCTTGTAAATATCGAAGAAAAACGGATTCTCCATGTTGGAGACAATCACCCCGATGGTGCGGTTTTTGCCGCCCGCCAGGCTGCGGGCGTGCAGGTTGGGATGATACTTCAATTCCTCGATGGCCTTCACCACGCGCGCGCGGGTGGAGCTCTTGACCACGCTGGCATTGTTCAGAACGCGGGAAACCGTGGCCGTGGATACCTTCGCTCTGCGAGCCACCTGTTCCAGGTTCATGACTATGTTTCATTGTACCCGGTGCTATAACGGAATGATGATTTCAAGGCGTTCTGCTCGTAGTGGAGCAGGAAACGCCGATTGACGCCCTCCCCGGCGCCGCCCAGGCGGCCATTCGCAAGAAGATTGGCGCGGGTAAGTTGTCCATGGTCGAAACCGTCAGCAAAGGCGGCGCGACATGATACGAAGCTCACTACACTAACCAGGACGGCAGGAAACTGGAAGTGGTGGTTAAGCCGGACGGCAGCGAAACCAGGGAATAAGCCGGACCTAACGGGTCAGGTTGCGGTCTGTTGCGCCGCGGGAAAGGCCGGCCCCGCGCTGCAAGCCGCCAGCGTGGATTCCACCGGCGATCCCGAGAGCAGCCGCGCGGAATTCAGAATAAAGATCAATTCCGACGTCACGTGGATCAGAGCCGCGAGCACGGGATTCAAGAATCCGCACGCCGCCAACCCCACGCCCGCGGCATCCACCGCCAGCGTTCCCGTGAAATTGGTCATGATGATGCGATGGCAGCGGCGCGCAATCCGGACGACCTCGACCACCTTCAGCAGGTCGTTGCCCAGAAGAATCACGTTGGCGCTTTCGCGCGCGGCCTCGGTGCCCGAACCCATGGCGATTCCCACATTGGCTTCCATGAGCGCGGGAGCGTCGTTGATGCCGTCGCCCACCATGGCGACGGTCCGGCCGGCGGCGCGCAGAGTTCGAACCCGTTCCAGCTTCTGCCACGGCAGCAGTTCCGCCTCCACTTCGTCCACCTGAAGCTGCCGCCCGACCGCCCGGCCGATGGCGCCCGTATCGCCCGTGAGCAGGACCGTCCGGATGGACATTTCGCGCAGGGCGCCAACCGCCTCCACGGCTTCCGGCCGCAGAACATCGGCGATTCTGATCGTTCCCAAACAGACGCCGGATTGCGCGACGGCGATTTCGGTGGAGGAATCCTGGTCCACGGGCGCGGCGTCCAGCCCGATGCCGCGCTCCCGCAAGAAAGCGCGCGTGCCGGCCACCGTTTCCTCTCCGTCCACCCGGCACGAAATGCCCTTGCCGGGGGTGTACGAAAACCCCTCCGGGTCCACCAGTCCGGCGGCCGCCTGGCCGGCCGCCTTGAGGATGGCGCGCGCCAGGGGGTGTTCGGAATATCGCTCGGCGCTGGCCGCCACGCGCAGCAGGCGTTCTCGCCCGGCGCCTTCCGCGGGATGGATCGCAACCACCTCGGGATTGCCCAGCGTGAGCGTGCCGGTCTTATCCAGCACCACGGTGTCCACCTTGCCAAGGGTTTCCATGAACAAGCCGCCCTTGACGATGGCCCCGTGCCGCGCCGCGCGCCCAATGGCGCCCAGAATGGCCAGCGGGGTGCCTGCCGCGATGCCGCACGCGCCCGCCACAATCACCACCGAAATGGTGGAGCGCGCGTTATGCGTGAGGATGAATGTGAGCAGAGCGCAGGTGAGCGCGAAATACACCAGGTAGCCCGCCAGGCGATCCGCCGTCTTCTGCACCGGCGCGCGGGAATGCTCCGCCCGCTCGACCGCCTCGATGATTTTTCCGAAAGCGGTGTCGCGGCCCACCGTTTCGGTGCGAATTTCGATTACCCCGGATTGATTCACGGTTCCCGCGTAAACGCGCGAGCCGGCGATTTTTTCCACCGGCATGGATTCGCCCGTGATGGCCGCCTGGTCGATGAACGAGTGGCCCGCCGCCACTACGCCGTCGACCGGCACGCGGCCTCCCGGCCGCACCAGGACCACGTCGCCGGCGCGCAATTCGTTCCAATGCGCCGGCTGAACGCCGTCCGGCCGCCGCACTTCCACCTCCCGCGGCAGCAGATTCAGCAGGTCGTGAATCGCCGCGCGCCCGCGCCCCACCGTCAATTCCTCCAGCACTTCGGCGATCAGCACAAAGAACACGATCACCAGCGCCGTGAACACTTCTCCGATAGCCAGCGCCGACACCAGCGCGATGGTCATGGAGAGTTCCATGGTCATGCGCCGCGAAAGCAGATCCGCGAAAGCTTCGTGAAAAATGGGATAGCCGCCCGCCAACACCGCGGCAAACCCGGCGATATCGAAGTGCGGCAGCGGCCGCCACAGGCGCAGCCAGGTTGCCGCAATCGCCAGTCCCACGAAACCGATGCGGGCCAGTTCCAGCCGCTCCACGCGCTCGTCTTTAGATTCCGGCATGCGGCAACCGCTGGCCGAGGCGCGCGGCTCCCCTCAGAGCGGGCTTAGAAGTGGAAACCGATCATCGCCGTAATGGCGCGCGGCGTCACATAGTGCGTCCCGCTGAAAGTCGACAGGAAATTATAGAGCACGTAACTGTTGGCCAGGTTGACAACCGAAATGCGCGCGCTCCATTTATACCTTTCCCCATGAAACAGGTTGTCGTCACCCACCGCCACATCGAAGAGATTGCGCGCCGCAATCCGCGGCGGATTGTGATCGTCGTTCTCGGTTCCGGCCGCCGGAATCTGGATCAGGTTCGAGCCGTATTGCGACGCCGGGCATAAGTCGGTCGGGCTGATGGGAGTGGTGGGCGTGGCGTGCACGCTGCCG